>JACKQG010002257.1_pt1 | contig 25450 bp, 20 predicted proteins | sample 8237621 | NCBI WGS metagenome assembly JACKQG01 (sample SAMN15677084, study PRJNA649215) | marine metagenome | biome: marine; feature: Black Sea; material: saline water; isolation source: suspended particulate matter (SPM) from the Black Sea western gyre | collected 2013-06-09/2013-06-10 | depth... | reverse complement strand
AACCTTATCGACCGACGATGATGGACATCAGGATTGTATTGCATCGCGTCCTATTTCAATCATTGTATCACAATCATCCCGATTGTGAACGGTATTCAACCTGGAAGATTGAATTACACTCATCACTCAATCTCCGCAAATTTTGCCAATTTGGGGTAACGGCGGGCATACCCGTTTCTAATTGATAATTGACAATTCATAATTGCTTAAACGCTCTTCGCCTTTTGTAACCGTCGTTGCACCAACTCACAGACTGCCCAATACACTTCTTTTCGTTCGCTTTGGGTTAAACCAATGGCGTCAAAGACAATATCATCTAATGCTTTGCGGTCAGGTAAAGGATTGGGCTCTTGTGAACGGATGGGTTGGGTTTTGTCAAAGCCGCATTCCGTATAGATGTCGTTGATTTTTCTTTCGAAAAAACATGAATGGTTTTTGGTAAATTTAGATATTAATTCTTCGCTGATTTTAGGAATAATTATTCTACGAAAATCATCTTTATATACATTTAATGCACCCAACCCAGCAGGAATACCAATACATTCCCAAAATAGAACTATGTAAGTTGAATTTAAAACAATAGAGATAAATGGCATAAATGTTCTTTCAATACAAACCAATTTGTAAAACCTTTTAAATAAAATTTTATCAGGATTCTGATAAACAATAAATGATTCACCAAATGTTCTTGGAATAACCATATCTGGAACAATTCTTGAATTACCCGTTTCTTTTACACCTACAAGTTCAGCCCCATCATTTTTATAAATATTAATTTATGTTGTTAATTGTGATGATTTAATTAAGTCTGTATTAGGGAAACTTATGCCTGTATTGTTATCGTGGATATAGCCAAAATATTTACAATAATTATTTAATGATAATCCATTTTTCTCCAGAATTTCAAGAACCTTAAAATAAATATCCGGCGCTCGTAAATATTTTCCACCCCATTTATCGCCGGTGTAAGAAACGATGCTGTCTTTTTTGGCTTTGTCTATTCCCGCTTCTGTGAGTTCTGCAATATCTTTTTCTACTACCCGATATTCTTGGGTGGTTTTGCGGTCGGTGGATTCGTCAATTTCTTCAAATAAAATAGGGTCAAGGCATTCTTCAAAGGGAATGTAAAACATAACAAATTTTGGATGTAGAGACGAATGGCCATTCGTCTCTACCGTGCCATTCGTCTCCGTTGTTATTTGAGACACACGGCCGTGTGTCTCTACCATATTTGGTGCACCAAATAAACAAATAACCGTATTCACATCGGCGGATTTAAACGACCGTTTTACTTGGTTATCCATAATCAATTTAACCGGTGCTTTTTTCAACAGAAATTCCTGCAAATCTCTGCCGTAGCCCACATCCAACCACGAATTGGATGTAACAAAACAAAAACTGCCTTTGCTATTTAATAACGACATCCCATGTAAATAGAAATACACATATAAATCATTTTTGGCATCTAATTTCCGAAGATATTTTTGTTTTTTTCTATCAAAATGGAAAAAGTCAGGATAATTCGCATAGACCGATTCCATGAGTTTACCTTTGTATGCTTTTTTGGCTGTTTTCCATGCAGTGGCTGTTTCTCCGCCAAAATCATCAGGATTTTCTTTGGGGTCAGCAATGAGTTCATGCTGAACATAGGGTGGGTTTCCGATAACAATATCAAAGCCATGTTTATCTTTACTGAAAATTTCCGCGAAGGAAATATCCCACACAAAGGGAATACCTTTTCTGTCTTTTAACGAATTCCGTGCAGTTTGAAATTGAAGCAACTCATCCTGTAATTTTTGTTTTTCTTTCGCATTGGTCTTTTTCAGTTTCAGAGATTCTTGTTTAGGTTCATCGCCAAAAATACCCTTTTGCTCTACTTCCGTTCCCACAATAATACGATCCATGCGTTTTAAATCTTCTCGTCTCTTGTGTATCTGTTGGTCTAAAATTTCCTTAAAGATATTGAGTTCAGCATTATCCACTTGTCTTTTGCTTTTATATTTCCGGGTGGGGTCGTTATAAAAATATTTCCGTTTCTCTCCTTTGAGTGTTGTGAGTTTGCCCTTTATTGCAGATGGCAAATTGGTTAAATGTAAATGACTGAAATTCACATCGCCCACCATTTGGACTAATGAATCACCGGTGCGAATATTTAAATCTAAATTGGGTAAAAGCGGTTCAATCGTTCTTTTTTCAATTTTTAATTCCGTTTCAACAACCAGTTGAAGCCAAAGTCTCAATTCGCAAACATGGACAGCCCATTCCATAATATCCACGCCATAGAGCGAACGCCCCACAATATTTTTCTTTACTTTGTAAATGGTATCCTGAACGCCCAATTGACTATTGGCTCGCATTTTCAAATCTGCCAGAATATTAAGCATTCCCACTAAGAATGAACCTGATCCTACTGCCGGATCTAAAATAGTAATTTGCTCTAAAAATATTCCAATGTCCGGCCAAAGGTTTTGTGCGGATACAAGCTTGTCAACGATATTTTTATCTTCTTCAGTAAAAGCAAAAAGCAATTCATAAAACAGGTTTTTATGTTTATTCCCAAACTCATTACAAAATCTATCAACCAATGCTAAACGACACATAAGTGTAATTTCGGTTCGGGGTGTATAAACAATTCCGTGGCTGTGTGCTTTGTCTAAATCTCCGCCAGAAAATGCCATTGTCTCAAATATTTTTCCAATCATTTCCGGGTCAACAGCTACTTCTTGGTCTATGGGTGAATCTTCGGTAATGGTAAAATTATAGGATTGTAAAAAGTCGAATACTTTTTTGAATTCGTTGTCGTGAATTTGCACGGATTGATGATTGTCTAAATCTGTTTTCTTAAATAATCCACCATTAAGAAATGGGGCATTTTTTAAAATGGTGTCAAATTTTTCAGGAAGCCATTCTTTACGATAAAAGGCTTTTTTATTGAATGCATCGAAAAACAATACACCCAACCATTTTTCTGCAAATGAATTTTAAGTTTGTTGTGCTTTGAGATATGATTCCCAATATGATTGAATGAATTCAGAATCATCACCAAGCCATCGTTTTTTCTGAATGAAATAAACAAAAATTAAGCGATTGAAAAATTGCAGTCCGTAAGCATGTGCCCAATCTCCGTCATTGCTTAATTCTGCCAAATGCTTTCTGAAGTTGGAAAATACTTTTGTAAAATCATCAAAAAATTGATCCGTAACGGCTTCCACATCAAAAGCATCATCGTGGCGTTGTTGCAGTTCAAAATGGTGAATGCCTGCTTCCGGCACTTTCAGTAGAGAAATTCGCTCCACGGCCGTGCGGAGTCGTTCCCCTTGGTCAATGCGAATACGTCGCAGATATTGGCGTTTTTTCGGTTCTTTGTCATCGTCCGATTCTTCCGACTTCACTGCTTTGATATTGACAAAATCCCAAATGGTATCATCAGAATTTGAAAAAATGCACAGATTGTAAGGGAATTTCCGGTTGATGAGATTGATGAGTGTCCGTTGGTCAGACTTGTTCAATTTAACACTATTGAGCTGCACCCAAAAGATATGAAAATCATCGTCATAATATCCTAATCTTGTAATATTATTGACGATATATTTTTGGTTTTCCGACCATTGAGAAGTGATGAACAGATAAGATTCGTTATCGTATTCGTACCCTAAATCTTCAATCAAATCCGTCAACTCCCGGTCTTTGTTGATGATTAGGTTTTGTAATCGTTGTTCTATTGTATGTTGGAGATTAGGCATATATTAAAAAATTGATTAACACTTATCTTTATTGAAACTTTCTAATAAATGAAATATATCTTTATTTTCTTTGTAACTATTCATTAATATTGCAATAATAACAAATTCGATTTTTTCATATACCTTTATACTTCTGTTTTGAACAGACTATAAAAATTTAAAAATTTGCTCATAATGTATTTCCCTGACTTTTCTCACTAAGCAGTTCATTATGTAAAACAGGGGTAAAAATTATGGTTGTTTGTAAACCATTGGGTTCATCAAATTTGGGTTTTCCCTGAGAAATCTTATTATAATAGATATTTTTTATAAATAAACTCATTACTTTAATATATTAATATTTAATATTCTTCCCCTATTAAAAAAAGGGTCATGACTCGTTTCGTTATATAAAACAAAAATAAATTTCCTAAATAACCTGTTATGTATGTATTAAAGTTCATATTCATTTAAATTTTGGATTAATTTTTCTTTTATTTCGGCTTTTAATTCAATTGGTTTTATCACTTTTACATTCACATGCCAACTCATAATCCATGATATTAATTCAGGAGTAATTGGTGCTTCAAATTTCATTATTAAATTTTGTTTTTTATCATCAGAAAATGATTGAGACGAATGCCAGGTTTTATACTCAATTAAATGTCGAATTGATTTATCAAATTTTAATTTAATTTTTTCTGATTCACCTTCAAATAATCCAAATCGCTGACTAAAAAATTCTTTTTCATTAAATGAATGATCATCGGGAAATTGGTCAGAAAAAACCTTCCATTCAATAATACGATGAACAGCTAATAATCTAAATTCACTTAAATTTCGAATGTAAACAATGACATATAATCCCCCCTGATAGGATAAAAACTTTTCAGGTTCTACATAAAATCCAACAGGTTTGCCTGTCATTTGTCTATCATAAATAACCAAACATTTTTTCTTTTCAAAAATTCCATCCATTATGGATTTGATAATTTCATTGCTTCCAGAATAATCATATTGTCCCATGTAAAATGATGAAAAAATATTTTGAGATTCTTTTTTGGTCGATTGAACAAATAAATTTTCAGGTAATAATTGGTCAATTTTTTGAGATAATTTCTTCACATCATCCTGAATTTCTGTTTTGTTAAAAAGAGAAAGATTTGCTTTTAATAATTGAAGAGCTAAAAATTCATTTGTTTCCAATGGAATAGGTAAAAAACTTTTGAATGAGTCCATTAATGACCATGCGTTTTCATTTGCTTGGACTTTTTCTGTAATTAATGGAATGCCAACATCTGATAATACGATGAGATCTCTCTGTATTGTTCGACGAGAAACCGTAAAATGAAACCGTTCTTCTAATTGAGAAGTCGTCACATATTTATGCGTAGATAATAATTGCAGTATTTTTATACAGCGTTGAATTTGGGAATAGTCTGCCATTTTCTAATTTCTTTTTTCATATTAGAATATATTAAAACAAGGGATAACCTTATGCTGTCGTTTTACAATTTAAATCCCATAACCTACACCTAACCATACACTTGGGAATCCAGACTTTCCAGGAATTACATCTTTTGCTAAAGTGTATCGTGCATTGAGGAACATATCAAACATTAGAAGTTTCGCCTGTACTCCTGTTTGAACATGAAATCCATTTATTTTATTCATATTTTCGGTAACATGATTTGCAAGTGTTGTTATGGACGATACATTACCATCCATCAAATTAAAAATATCAGTAATATCATCAGTATCAAATGCATCGGTCAATAGGTCAATCGTATATTCTGGTGTTACACTATGTGAATTCATTCCTGCACCAGCATATAATTTTGCTTTTGCAAGAAATGGGATTGATAATCCAAATATCTTTTTTCTTGCAGTAACATACATTGAACTTCTTGCCCATGGCAGTAAATCTGTCGAAAAATTTTGAATTTCATTTAATGAAAAAGTGGTTGTTGTTGTGTTACCTGCAATTTCAGCATTTACTTCTACATCAATAAATGGTAATGCGTCAATATATAAGTAAAATCCCCCACCGTAAGCATTATCAAATGGGTCTGCATTTAATTGCAATAACCCAGCATCAAACGAATTATTGCTCCCGTTGTGAGACATTAAATCATAATCACCATAAAGACCAAACCCACCAATTGCAAAAATTTGGTTTATAAATATCGTTGTTAAAATGACTAAAATATATTTTTTCATGTGTTAAATCCTTTTTATCTTTGTTAAAAATTACTCTACAATTATACCTTGAATATACTAAGCTTTCACTATGATTTTTAACCAAAAATACATATTTCAGCAATACCCATGGTTGAAGGAAAAAAACAGACAATTTATTATCTCTGCTGATTATGATGGTTTAATTTGTGCGGGGTTTCTTCACCACTATTTAGATTGGGAATTAGTAGGATATTATAATTTTGAACATATCTGGATTTCTAAGGAAGGACTTAAAAACAAATCGGATTTAATTTGGGTTGATTTAAATATTTTGCCATCGCAAGGAAAAGCAATTGGAGGGCATATCATTACTTTAGATGGCGATATCCCTCATGGATTTATGTCTTCGTGTAATCCAAATATTTTAGCAAACATTTCCGCTGAAAATTTCAATCAAAAATATCCATTTTCTACAATTTTATTTTTGTATTGGCTTCATAAAATTGTCTTATCAGATAAAATTATGGAAAAAGCACTTTTACTTCATGCAGATGCGGTTTGGTTAAAAATGCAGAAATATCCAAAAAATATAGAAAACTGGGCGAAGCGTCTTCCTGGCATTGACTGGGAATATTTAATTAATTTTGCAAATACAAAATTAATTGAAGAAACAGTCGATCAAGAATTATATCCAATGTTAGCCCATTTAGGAGCTGTTTCTGGCAAATCTAAACTCAAAAGTAAACATCGGAAAATCCATAGTAAGGAATATAAATTTAACCCAGATTGGGATGAGGATGTTATTTTATCATTACTTAATTTATTTGCAATCCACTTTAAATGGACACCTCCAAAAGTTCCACAAATTGAAAAATGTATTTCAGGAAAGCGATATAAAATTCCAATAAGTAAAATTAAATCTAAAAAATTATCCACGGTTTTAAGAGAACAACGCGTATTCTCTTATGCAATTCCATCGCCAAATTATTTTAATTTTACCACCTTTGGAAGCGTAAGGAAATCACCTTTAAACAATGATTGATTTAAATACTTATATTGAACAAAATGGCAACCCCGATGCTGTTATTGATTATAATGGAAATTCTGGAATACTTGCAGGTATTTGGGGATTTGACGAAATCTTTACATGTGTAAATAATAAAACATATCTTAATGGAAAATATATAGAAGGCAATCCATTGGATATTTTTCAAAATACAATTAAAAAATGGCAGAATGATTCACAAATATTTTCTGCAATTGGTTTTTTTTCGTATGATTTTAAAAATATTATTTACCCACATATCCCATTCAAACCCATAAAGAATTCTAATCCGCAGTTTTGGTTTGGTAAACCGAATAAAGTAGAAATTCTACCCCAATTATTTATTATTGAACCTAAAGTAAATTCGTTGCTTATTAATAAATCTGAAGGTATTGAAAAATCTGAGTACAAATTACTAATTGAGAAAATTAAAGCAAATTTAGAAAATGGAAATGTGTATCAAATTAACCAAACATATCCTATAAATTTTGATTTTGAAGGTGATCCCTTTAATTTATATTCTCAACTTAGTTGGAAAATTAAACCTCGTAGAGGAATGTATCTCAATACAGGGAAGGAGAATATTCTATCATTTTCTCCTGAAGAATTTATTCGAGTAAAAAATAGACATATTTATTCTTACCCGATGAAAGGAACTCGCCCTGAAGGAGCAACGGAATTAGAAAGGCAACAAAATATAATAGAGTTAGCAAATAGTGAAAAAGATAGAGCCGAACATTTAATGATTGTTGATTTATTGAGAAATGATTTGGGTAAAATTTGTAAGTTTGGCTCGGTGAAGATTAATAACTTATATGAAATACAAACTTATGAAACCGTGCATCACATGGTAACTGAAGTTTTGGGAGAACTAAAAAATTCAACAGAGATTTCAGATATAATTCAAGCATTATTTCCGGGTGGTTCTATTACGGGTGCTCCAAAAGAAAAAGCAATGTCAATAATTGATAATTTAGAAGATTATAATCGTGGAATTTATACTGGTGCGATGGGTTATATAAAACCCAATGGAGATATGGATTTTAATATTTCAATTCGTACATTAACAATAGAAAAAAATAATGCAACATATCCCGTTGGTGGGGGGATAGTTTGGGATTCTGACTCAAACGAAGAATGGTTGGAAACAAAGGCTAAATCTAAAATTTTAAATTTTGTTCAATCAAAAATGGAATCAATATGTTAAATCCTATTTTTTATATTAATGGAAAATGGGAAAAAAAATCTGAAGCACAAATATCTGCAAATGACGCAGGATTTTTACTTGGAGATGGGTTATTTGAAACTATTCGATTTCAAAATAAAAAACTATTTTTATTGGATAAGCATCTTGCTCGATTAAACTCAGGATTAAAAACAATTAAAATTAATATTGAATATTCAAATTCTGACTTATATACTATTTTAAATGAAATCATAAATAAAAATAATTTTGAAAATGGTTTAATTCGATTAATAATTACGAGAGGTGAATTAGAAGGAGAGCCGTGGAAATATAATGGCCCGACTTGTTTATATATTTCAATTAGGCCAATTGCTGAAAAAAGTGATATTCCAGTAAAAGTTGTTTATTTTAACGAATCTGACTACCCAATTATTCGGTTTACCCCTGCAATAAAGTCAATGAATTATATTGGTAATATGCTTGCTAAAAAAGATGCGGATAAATATGGTGCTTATGAACCTGTATTTATAAATAATGATGGATTTATTACTGAATGTGCAATCAGAAATATTTTTTATATTAAAAACAATTCATTAATTACACCATCTGAAGATTTAGGAATTCTACCAGGTGTAACCCGTGATACAATTATGAAAATTGGGGCAGATTTAGGATTAGAAATTATTAAAACTAAAATACCTCAAAATGAAATTCAATCAATGGATGAGGCGTTTATTTCTTCATCAGGGATTGGTCTATTACCGTGTTTTTGGGATGGGTGGAATTCAGAATTTAAATTGACTAAACAGTTACAAAAATCGTTGTTCAATTATATTAATGAGAATTGTAAATAATGTAATTTTTATAACTTGGATTTGAATAAAAAGGGAAAATATTAATGATTAAAACTCAGTCAACATCTCTAAAAGGTGAAGCTCTTTATAATAAAATCCGTCATGATTTTATTGGTTTAGATACTGAATATTTACTTGCTAATGGAAAAAAAACACGCAGGGTATATTTTGACTCTACAGCATCTACACTTATGATGGGGCCTGCTTTAAGAACTGCTGAACAATTTTTAAAACATTATTCTAATACCCATTCTGAGATGCATTTTGGGGCAAAAATCTCTACACAGACTTATAATTGGGTACATCAAAAAGTATTGGATTTTGTAAAAGCAGATTCAAAAGAATATACATGTTTTTTTACAGGAAGTGGAGTTACCTCTGGAATGAATAGAATGGCACGTGTTTTTGGTCAAATTCGTCCAGATAAAAACATTATATTAATATCCATTATGGAACATCATTCAAATGATTTACCCCATCGAAAACATGGAGGACAAGTCGTGCATATTCCACTGGATACTCATGATTCAAATTTGGGATGTGTAAATCTTCAATTATTAGAAAAATATTTAAGTCAATATAAAGAGAAAGTAAGCTATGTATCTGTTACCGGAATTAGCAATGTAACTGGTATTTTTAATCCGATGAACAAAATAGCATCATTAGCACATAAGTATGGAACTCATGTAATTGTGGATGCTGCTCAAATGGCTTCACATGCTCCTATAAAAATGAGCGGTCATAATGATTCCTCGCATGATATTGATTCACTTATTTTTTCAGGACATAAAACCTATGCACCGGGTTCGCCTGGAGTTGTAATTGCGAGAAAATCGATACTTTCAGCAACTGATCCTGATGAAGTTGGAGGTGGAATGGTTGATAGAGTATATGAAAATTCTTATGTTGTTAAATCTAAATTCCCTGACCGTGAAGAAGCAGGTACACAAAATATTTTAGGAGCAATTATATTGGGTGCTTCAATTGAAATATTAGATCAAATTGGTATGGATTATATTCTTAAAAAAGATTTAGCAATGACAAATGAATTAATGGCTAAAATGATTGGGATTCCAGATATGGTGATATATGGTGATACAGACACCGTAACTTGCCCTCGTGCCGCTTCAATTTCATTTAATATTGTTAATATGGATCACGGTTTAGTCGCTGCTATTTTAAATGATTATTATAATATTGCTGTACGAAATGAATGTTTTTGTGCTCACCCTTATGTTGAAAAAATGTTAGAACAAACGCACGCAAACCAAATAAAAGGTATTAAAAATTTGGATAACCCTTGGCATATTGAGCCGTGGATGGGAATGGTTAGGGTGAGTTTAGGACTGTATAATACTCGAGAAGATTTAAATTATTTTGCAAATGCATTAAATGATATTGTAAATAAAAAAGATTGGTTTAAAAATAAATATAAAATTAATGAAAATGGTGAATATATTCATGTTGAATTTAGATTTTCAGGTGAAGATTATTTTAATTTATCTTCAATTGTTGAAGAGGAAATAAAAAGATAATTGAGAATTATTATAGAAAAATTAACTGAATTAAAACGATTAATTAACGAACATAATATTAATTATTATATTCATGATAAACCTATTATTTCTGATAGTGAATATGATGAATTACTTCGAGAATTAATAAAAATAGAAGAAAAATTCCCTGAATTAGTAACTCAAGATTCACCAACTCAGCGTGTGGGAGCATCACCATTATCCTCATTTAACACAATTGAGCATCGTATTCCAATGTTATCATTAGCTAATGCCATGAATAACGGTGAAATTAAAGATTTTGATAAACAAATTAAAAAATTCCTAAGTACGGAAGATGAGATTGAATATACTTGTGAACCTAAGCTAGACGGCCTTGCTGTTGAGCTTGTTTATGAAAATGGAATTTTTCAATATGGATCAACGCGGGGTAATGGAGTTACAGGTGAAGATATCACTCAAAACCTCCGTTCAATTAAATCTATTCCATTGAAAATTTTAGATAATACGCCACCTATATTATTAGAAATTCGAGGTGAAGTTTTTATAAATCATAATGATTTTGAAAAATTAAATCTTTCAAGATTAAAAAATGGTGAGCAACCATTTGCAAATCCACGCAATTGTGCAGCGGGAAGTTTAAGGCAATTAGATTCTAAAATTTCGGCAAGCCGACCTCTGAAAATTAATTGCTATGCATTTGGTGTTTTAGATGGGGTAGAGTTTGATTCACATTCAGATTTTCTTAACCAATTACCAAAATGGGGATTTCCTGTTAATAATTTAATTAAAACAGGGAATGGTAAAGAATTTTTAATACAGTTTAAAGAAAATATAGAATCATTACGAGAAAATTTAAAGTATGATATAGATGGTGTTGTTTTTAAAGTAAATTCATTAAAAAAACAAAATGAACTTGGTAATCGAAGTCGTTCTCCGAGATGGGCAATTGCAGGAAAATTTAAATCTCGCCAAGCAACAACCGTTATAAATAATATTATTGCAAGTGTTGGACGAACAGGAGCAGTAACGCCTGTAGCTCAATTAGAGCCTGTAAAAGTGGGTGGTGTAATTGTCAGTAATGCCACATTGCATAACCAAGATGAGATAGATAGAAAAGATGTAAGAGTAGGGGATACGGTAATTATTCAACGAGCTGGAGATGTAATCCCTGAAGTTGTAATGGTTATTATTGCGAAAAGAAAACAAAAATCAATACCATATATTCTTCCAACTCATTGCCCTGAATGTAAGTCTGAAATAATTAAATCAGAGGGTGAAGTGGTTGCTCGATGTCAGAATTTTACTTGCCCTGCACAAATAAAAGGACGGTTAAAACATTTTGTTTCAAAGAATTGTATGGATATTGATGGTTTTGGAGAAAAACTTGTTGAACAATTAGTTGATAATAATATTATTTCTAATATTTCGGATATTTTTCAGTTGGAAATTAATGATATTAAAAACCTTGATCGACAAGGTGAAAAATCTGCTCAAAATACAATTGATTCAATTGATAAATCTAAAACGGCAACTTTATCTCGATTTATTCATGGACTTGGAATTCGGAATGTGGGTGAACATGCATCTAAGATATTAGAAAAGAAATTTCATACTTTAGAAAATATTATTTCTGCAGATTTAGAAAACTTACTTGAGATTCATGAGGTTGGTGAAATTATGGCGAAATCAATAACTGATTTTTTTAGTAATCAAATAAATATTGAAATGATTAATAATTGTATTCATCATGGATTAAATTTTGAATTAGGAAGTAAAACAAATTCAAATAAATTTGAAGGAATATCATTTGTTTTTACTGGTTCATTAATAGAATTAAAAAGATCTGAAGCAAAAAAAATAGTTGAAGAAAATGGAGGTCAAGTCGGTGCATCTATTAGTAAAAAAACAAATTTTGTAGTTGCTGGAGAAAATGCTGGATCAAAATTAAAAAAAGCAAAAGATCAGAATATCCCAATTATTTCAGAAATTGAATTTATTAAATTATTAAAATAATAATTAGTTTGAAAAATCCAATTAACATGATATGTTTAATTTTAATATTTACCATACTCGGTGCATCATCTAATAAGAACTTATTAGATAATTCTGAATTATTTAGTCTTGATGGTAAAACTTTTCATGGCCAAGTAAGAGCAAAAGGTATTTTGAGTATTTTTAAAGGTCGGAATATTTTAAAATTTAATAATGGATTTTTAACTTGGTCAGATGGTTCTTCTATTGAAACTGGAGAATATCAAATAATCAAAAAAGATAAAATGATTCAGTTTACTGCCCAAACCCCGCTAAAATATGATGGTGGAATTGTTTTATGGGAAGGATTTTATAATGGGAAAATATTAATAGATGTTCAAGCAAATTGGGTCAGAGGTGAAAAAGGACACTTTCTGCATGATTTATTGTTACCTGATATAGTAACATGGAAATTTATTTCAGATTAAAGATAATAAATAGATGGTTTTTTAATAATTAAAATGAAGAAATAAATTCATCCCTTAAAAATTCATGCATATCTTTTTCAGGATTATTTTCTTTTACAGGGTATAAATATTGAAATGGTTTTTCAGAATTACCTGCTAAAATTGAATGGCACATTGTGCAATCGGACCGGATATGTTCACCATTTTTATTTATCATATTATTGTTGTGACATCTAAAACATCCATCGGTTTCTTGGTGTCCTAAATGGTTTGGATATGTATTCCAATTCACATTCATTTGGGAATGAATATTTTTACTATAAACTTTTTGAATTCCTGTTATTGCTTGATCTAATTCCTGTTCTGAAAAATTAGGATGATTTTCATTATAATAACTTTGTAATTGATTTTCAATTTGAGTAAACCCTAAACTATTATCATGAGTAAACCCTGTTATTGCATCTACTGCTTCTTTTTTAATAAAAGGAAGTGTAGAGCTTATTTTACCATTTGATAATAATTTTTCAATAGATTTTTCAGGACTTTCAAAAATATGTGCAACTCTATTATGGCAATCTACACAATCCATTTCTCTAATATGGTAATCAAATTCTGGATTAATATCTTCTTTTTTATTTTCATAACGAGTCCAAGAGCCATCATCTTGCAATTGATCCACCCAAATCATTATATCACGATCATTATTTTTTGATACAAATTTGATTTTATTTTCTGGATTAATATGCCAATGAATTCCACTATTTTTACCATCAATTTTTAAATTTAAAGTTGTATATAGAGGAGTATTGTTTTCATCGTTTTTATAATGAACAATTTGCTTAAGTCTTGTGTTATATTTTTTTTCAGGCCAATGACATTTTTCACACGTGGCTTTTGCTGGTCGTAAATTATGTACAGGTGTTGGAATTGGTTTTGAATATGTATTGGTAATTGCTTTAAACATCATTCGTGCACCAGACATTTTTGTTTCTATAAGTGCACCCACTCCATCACCAACATGGCATTCTACACATTGAATATTTGCATGAGGTGAGTCTTTATATGCTATATATTCTGGACTCATCACATCGTGACATGCTGTGCCACAAAATTCAGCAGATTCCATGAAATGTAGTGTTCGTGTACTTGCCCCGAGCATAAACACAACATTTATTGCTGTTAGACCAAGTAGAAGTAAAAATACTTTTGAACCAAACAATTTAGGTTGAGCTTCAGTTTTATCGAATTGTTTAAAAATTAATTCACTACTTGTCTTTCCCGTAATTTTTAAACTTTTTAGCCAACCTAATGGAATAAAAATCAAGCCAATAAAAAATATTGTTGGAAAAAGTAAGTAAGTGATTAACCCCATATATGCATTTGTATATACTCCAGCAAAACTTAATATTTCTAATATTAAGAATGTGAAAAAACTAGACGTTGTTAATACAACGCCTGTTTTTCCAAGCCAATGTAGGGATAAAGTACGAAGGAGATTTAAATAAATTCGTCGCATGAACTTATTTATTTATCTTCATCGAACATATATTCATAAGTTTTTTGAATTGTACCTTCTCTAATTCCTTCTTTTAAAACTTTTGTTGGTTGATTCATCCAATTATGCATTGGATTATTTGCAAGCATATCATCAACGATAGCATTTAATTCAGGGTCATTTAAATGCTGTACTTCAGGTAAAAATTCAAAATAAAAGTTCTTCGCAACATCATAAATTCCATGCCACCATGTATAATCTGGCCCACCCATAGCTGCCCCATGTCTTGCTCTTCGACCTTCATGATGCCAAAGTTCCCAGTACACCCATTCAATTTTATTTGAGAAAGCAGCCTTGTTTTTCATTAGGCCTTTTGCTTTAATTTTTTTCATTAAGTCCGTTGCGGGTATTGCAAATTTGTCATTATATAATTTGATTAAAGCATCATATTGCGTATAAAAATTATCTACAAAAACATCTTGGTGACAACTCTGACAAACTTCAGTCATGTTTTCTTTTTTCTCTTTCCAATTTTTCATCCGTTTACTTACAGGTGGTCGAAGAGTCCAAGTTAATCTGGCACCCACATCATGTGTCACGGGAGATTGTGTTGTGGCAGAAATATGACAAGTTGCACAAGTTGGTGCAACAGAATAATCTTCACCTACCACCCAACTATCTGAGTCAAGATTCATTTTATCTATATTTGTATAATAGATATTTCCATGTTTGGATTCTTCATAAATTTCTTTTTGAGGATGATCTGGACCTAAATGGCATTTAGAACAAGCTTCAGGTTGGCGTGCCTGTGCTTTTGAAAAACTATGTCGTGTATGACAAGCAGAGCATGCACCTTTAGAACCATCTGGATTTATTCGTCCTATCCCACTATTTGGCCATGATTTAGATGAAAGTTTATTTGGAGAATTTGGGTCAATTTCAACTTTTGAACCATGACAATTTTCACAACCCATAATTACTGCAGGATGTCCACCGGCAACATGAGCGAGGTATGCATCTTTTGAATCCAATATTTCTCCTGCTGTTGCATGATATGAATTTCCAACTTCTTCAGCTTCTTTTTGGTGGCAGTTTGAACAGTCTTTTGGTGTTACTAAAGTTGCAATAAGTGCGCCCTCATGTTCAAAAGCATCTAAGTCTGAATCATTTGCCTTATGACAATCAAGGCAAGATACATTAGATTTTCCGTGAGATGATTGACGCCAATGAGAATATAAACCAGGGTCTTTTTCTTTATGGCAAGTTACACATTTCCCTTTTGAATAATTTTTATTATCAGGAATGCCTAATAACAAAGTTGGAATAGTCAATAATGTAATTAAATAAATAAAATATTTCATATAAATCCTTGTTAAATAATTATAAATAGATAAAGTTATCTAAAATTGAATCATATAATTTATTAAGAATAATAATTATTAATTAATACTTATATAAAATATTAATATATTTAATAAGGTAGAATTAAAATATGAATAATCCTGATATTATTATTTTAACTATAACTTCATTCTTTATTGGAATCATTAATAAGGTGGGTCTTTCAATTTGATAATCTGATAATTTTATAATAAATTCAGATTGTACATTAAAATGAGAATTTATTATTTCTATATTTAAGGGAACTGAAATTTTATTATTTATTCCAGCAATAGATAGTGTTCCATCTAAACTTAATACTTCTGTATTATCATGTTGAAGGGAATTTAATTGTACATTATTAAAAGTCATTTCAATATTTTGAAACTCATACGCATTAACATAATAGAGCATATTATTATCTCTATTATCATTTCCGCTATTAAAGTTAACCCATGGAATTGAATATATATAATCGCAAGTTTTATTTTTTTCTCTGCAATTTAATTCTAAAGATAAATCACTTGAAATTCCAGTCCAACTATGGAATGGATGATTACCTGTATATGATATTTTAGCTTCAGTTATTTTAACATTTGATTGTGAAAATAGCGATGAAATTAATAAAATAATTAATAATTTTTTCATGGAAATAGAGTCGTTAAAAAAGCGAGTGAAAATGTAGCAAATGTAATATTACCAACAAGTCGATGTGCTTTTTTAGCCTTGATTGAATAATTTTTAGTTTCAGTATCTACGTTTCCTGCGGTTAAATAACCTAAATATGGCATTGATAACATTCCTGCAAAATGTATGTAGGATAAATAACGATGAATTTTTATGGATGAAACCCCTTTTGAATAACGAAATGAGGGAGGGGCACCTATAGACAATGATGCCGTTGTCATATAAGATGTAAATGTTGTGTATCCTAAAAGTTGATGTCTGTCTGAATATTCTGAATATTTACCATTATCCACCATTTGCATACCTAAATAAGATTGATATGCCATTAGACCAAGAGTGAATAATCCCATTTTTTGATGAGTTTTTAACATCTTGTGTCTGAGTTTCATTTCTTCCATTTTTGTTTGGGGTGCACAATCTAATTTTCTAATTAATCCATTATCTCCCCAGAGAATTTTTTTTGAAAAAGGTATGCTTGATGATGCAGAATCTTTTTTTGCAAATGATTGTTGAGAAAACAAAATTGACAAAGATAAAAATATAAAAGTTAATATTAATTTATTCAATGGCACCATCCTCAATCCATTTTGCAATTACATCGATATTATATGGTGTCATTAAATCCGATGGAGGCATTTGCGATCCTTCAGTTTGATTGCCTGTAATTTTTTGATAAAGTAGGCTGTTCTCTGAATTGCTATTAATAATAGAACCATTATTTCCACCAGATAATGTATTTGCATAAGATGATAAGCTTAATTCACCATTGGAATTATTTGCAAATTCATGGCAAGAAATACAATTTGCATCAAATATAGGTTTAACATGTTCTGAATATGTACATTCAATATCATCATTTAGACAATCTGATTCAGATGGTTCAATTTCTGTTAAAAATAATTCAGAACATGAAAAGATAATGAAGCAAATTCCTATGATTAATATTTGTTTAGTTTTGTTCTTATATTTCATTAATTAATTTGGTTATTTTAGTGTTTAAAATGCCAAAAAATTTAGTAATGAAATTATTTTTTTCTAGATTTTTTTTTGTATGTTGATGTAACTTTAATATTTTTCATCATCTCTTTATCCTTTAATCCTTTTTTGGATAGATTAAATTGTTTTTGTTCTTGTTTCATTTTTTGAAAATTGTCATAAAAAGATCTATCTACATTTCCATTTTCTATTGCATTGATAACTGCACAATAGGGTTCATTTATATGCTTACAATCTGAAAATTTACAATTTATTGCAATTTCATAAATAACTTTAAAAGTTGATTCTAAACTTGTATCACTTTCAGTAATGCCTAATTCACGCATTCCGGGTGTATCAATTAATATTCCCGAATTAGGCAAAATAAATAATTCGCGATGACTCGTGGTATGTTGTCCTTTTCCAGATTTTTCTCTGAGTGATTTTGTTAACATTACTTTTTCACCAATAAGATTATTTATTAATGATGATTTCCCCGCACCCGAAGCACCAATAAAACAATAGGTTTGTCCAAATTTAATAACATTTTTTATAGCAGAGAATCCAACTAATGATTTATTGCTTAATTGTAATATTTGAATATCATTGAACCGTTTTTTTATTTGATCTATATTAGTCGCTAATTCGGATTTATCCATTAAATCAATTTTTGTTAAAATAATAATGGGTTCAATTTTAGAGGCAAAACAAATAACGAGGAAGCGGTCAAGCCTGTTCATATTGAAATCGTTGGATACATCCTGCATTACAAAAGCAACATCAACATTTGTAGCTATCGTTTGTTTTTTACCAAACCGTCCAATCGCTTGCCGTTCTATTATTGTTTTTCGAGGAAGTATTTTATGAATAATTGCTGATAAATCATCTTTTAATTTTATACATACCCAATCACCCACAGCGGGATAATCGGATCTATTTTTTGCAGTATGTCTTAAATTGCCAGAAATTTGAGATTGATAATTTCCCAATTGTGTTTTGACAATGTATTTCTTTTTGCTTTCTCGCACCACACGACCAATTTCAAAATCAGCTAAATTATGTGATTGAATATAATTTTCTAAATGGGTATTAAACCCTAAACTGTTAAGAATTATTGACAGCATTTTTTTGATTTCTTTCCAATTTTTAATATAATTTTCATTAATTATTACAATGGTGTGTATATAATTGTTGTATATAGCTAATTATTTTCTCAACTGAAGCACCAAAACCATACCAAAATAACATGGTGATAGGAATGATAATTAACATTGAAAAACTATCGGGATGTGATTTGGTGAAATTATTTGAATTAAACCAAAATGGTGGGCTAGAAACCGCTAATAATATCATTTTATTGTGATGTAAGGCGATTTCAATAATTGCCAAAATTGAATACATAAATAAGAACAAATATTTTATACTTATATTTTGCAGAAATTTCTTAATAAATAGCCCGAAACTATACCAAAAAACATAGGTAATTAGAATAATTATAGGGCGTAAAATTTCATTATTAATTTGAAATAAATGGAATTCCTCAATAATCCAAGCTGGTGGACTGGTTAACATAAGTAAAATACCTTTGCCATCGAATCCAGCAAGATTAATTAAAACTATTGGGGTATATAAAATTGGGAGAATATATTTTATCAATTAATAAAATTAATATTTATTGGCATTTTAAACAAATACTGATTGTAATTCAAGTTAACATCATAATCATTATGACATAATTTACATTAAATTAATAATTATAATTATAGTTTTACATCAAACTATATATTCTATTATCATGTTCTTAAATTGTATTTTTTATTACAAAAAGATTCTCATGTATTTTTAATTTATCATTTTGTTTTTTGATTTATATCACAATATGTTATAACCTGTGATTTATAGCCGTAAAATTGAATTACATTCAACTATATCCTCGACTATAAATATTTTATAATTAATTACGAAAATAAGTTGGAGAGAAGATGTTAAGAAAATTATTGTCTATTCTTCTTTTAATGCCCTTATTTCTTTATTCACAAAATGTCGGTAAAATTACCGGTGTTGTTGTAGATGAAGCTGGTGGAGCATTAATTGGTGCGAATATTCAAGTAGAGGGAAGTTCCCTTGGTCAAGCTTCAGGTTCAACAGGTGATTTTACAATATTGGATGTTCCAGTAGGAACCCATTCAATTAAATGTGATTTTATCGGTTATCGGCCTGTGCGTTTATCAAAAGTAATTGTATCATCCGGATTAACTTCTGAGATTACATTTACATTATCAAGAGAAGCAATTGAAGCTGGTATTGTAGAAGTTGTAGCTAAAAAGCCTATTATTAATAAAAATGCGACAAATACAACTCGAATCATAACTAGCGATGCGATTGAGAACTTACCATTACGAGGAGTTGAAGCAATTGTAGCAACTCAAACTGGAACTGTATCTGATGATGGAAACATCTATGTTAGAGGATCAAGAGCTGGTGATGTTGCATATTATGTAGATGGTGTATATATGAATAATGCATACACAATGGACAACACAAGTACCGTTTCTAACTCAGCAATGGAAGAAGTTCAATTCCAATCAGGTGGTTTTAGTGCTGAATACGGAAATGTAAACGGTGGTGTTGTTAACACAACTACACGAATAGGTGGTGATGAATTAAAAATTGGTGCAGAATCAATTTTTGGTCTTGGTGCTTCTGATGGTTCATCTGAAGGAATTCATAGCTATGGATATAACCTTTCTAACTTTAGTGTTAGCGGTCCAATTTCAGATAACATTAAATTCTTTGTAAATGTAGAATCAAGAGGAACTGATGATTTAAATCCGTCTTCACATCCTTCTTATACAATGGATCATACAGAATTTGATGCAGGAACTCACGGTTTATTACTTGATGCTGATGGATATGCGGTTAAGGATGAATTTGAAAATGTAACAATTGTAGATTTAAGTGGAAGCCCTGATGCATTTGTTGATGCAGATGACGTTGCATGTACCGAAGGTGATGAAGGTTGTTCAGCAAATAGTAATTTTAATTCAAATTATGGAATGGCTCCTGATGGATATGATGGTGATGGTGATTTTTTCTCATATTACAGACATGTATCTGATATTGTTCAAGATTCAATGGGTATATGGGTAGAAGTTGCTGATACTATTTATTCTGGTTACAATAATCTACAAACTAATTATGGTACAAAAGCGAATTCGGGTGGATTTCGAACAACTGTTTCTGGAAATGTATCTTTTGATTTTAGCCCATTGCGAATTAAAGTTGGTGGGAATTTAAATACGGAAGAAGGTAGAACATACATTCATGACTATAGTTTGGTAAATAGTGCAAATAATCCAAAATTTGAAGAAAAAGCTGTTTCGGCTTATGCAAATGCAACTTATAGTATATCTGATAATTCTTACTTAAAGTTTGGATTAAGCTATTATAATTTTAAAGATGAATTTGGCGACAATACTCATTTTAATAATTTAAATTTTGAAACTTTAGGTTCGTATGGTGAAATTGGAAGTGATTTATATACAGCAATGCAAGGACAAAATCCTACTTCATTAGGCCAAGTTGCAAAATTTTCAGCTTTTGGTACTACTTATGATGATTATGATTTAAATGAAACATCATATTTTGGTACGAAATTAGATTATTTAAATCAATTTGGAGATCATGAATTTAGATCTGGTTTTGAATATCGTAAGAATGAAATCAAATATTATAGACTCGCCCAACCAATGGAAGTTACTTTTAAATATTATCAAGCTCAAATGGATTCAAGCTTAGATAGTAGCGATGATGATTGGGTATATGGAACTTATCACGATGCTTATGCAGAAAATGTAGGTTATTCTGTTGATGGTAAAGATTCAGGCAATGGATATCAAGTTCCAGGTGAACCGATTGTGATGGGATTCTATGTACAAGATAAAATCGAATTAGAAGATTTAGTTGTAAATGCGGGTTTAAGATTTGATTATTTTGATCCTCAAGCTGAAGCTCCAGATGATTGGAGTGATATATGGTTAGATGGTGATAGAGGTGTTGATAGAAATGGAAATGATGGTGAAAATGCATGGAAGACAATTGATCCATATACATTTTTAAATCCTCGATTAGGATTTTCATTCCCTGTGTCTGATAAAACTAAATTCCATGCTCAATATGGTAAATTTACTCAACATCCTGAGTTAAATAAATTATATTTATCAGATACACGACTTTCTGCGAATTTAACTCAAGGAAATATGACTGTATCTCCTAACCCAAGTTTAAAGCCTGAAGAAACAACTCAATATGAAGTTGGTTTTACACAACAGATTGGCGGTAATTCTGCGTTAAATATTACTGGTTTCTATAAAGAAGTTCGTAATTATACAAAGATGGCAAATGTTGTAGATGCAAAACGAAATGGTGTGCCATTTAGTTGGTCTCAGTATATGAATGGTGATTTTGGTTTAGTAAAAGGATTATCATTTAATTATAATATGAGAAGAGTGAATGGTCTTTTAGCAAATGTAAGTTATACTTTATCATTTGCTGAAGGTACTGGTTCTGACCCTGCATCTAACTTTAACATTGCTTGGATTGGTGATACTTATCCAACAGTTGTTAATCCTTTAGATTTTGATCAAAGACACACGGGCTCTGTAATGCTTGATTATCGCTTAGGTGATGATGGTGGTTTAATGGCAAATACAGGAATTAATTTACTTTATCAATTTGGTTCAGGTACTGCTTATACACCAGCTGAAGTTTACTCAGTTGTGAATGATCGTGCTTGGTTAACACCAACAGGTACAATCAATTCTGCGTATAAGCCATGGACAAGTACATTAGATCTTAAGATTGATAGAAAAATTGAAGTTGCGGGATATTCATTGACTGCATTTGTATATGTATTAAATGTACTAAATACAAATAATGTTGATGAAGTGTATTCAGGGTCTGGTGAAGCAGGTTCTGATGGATGGTTAAGCTCACCAAATGGAAAAGACTGGCTTTCACAGCATTCAAATGGTGAATCTTATTATCTTGCTAAAATTAGTGATCCAAGACGGTGGGATGCTCCACGCATGTTGCGTTTTGGTCTAAACTTTGAACTTTAAACTAAGGAATGTAATTAATGAATAATTCAAAATTTTTAAGAAAATTTATTCTCGTATTAAGTACATGCTTAGTAATAGGCGGGCTTTCTGCGAGAGAGCGTGTAGGAACTCCAATTGAATTGGGGAAATTAGACGGTGGTAAATTTGATGTAAATCGAATTAACACAGATGTTTCAAATACGGGTTTTATAGTTGATTATCACCCAACAGGACATTCAGGAATGGAATGGCCTAAAGGATCTGGTAATTATTCGAACTTTCAATCAGGTGTTTGGTTTGCGGGTAAAGTAAATGAAGTGGTAAGAACAGCGACTGCTGAATATTCAACTGAATTTAGTCCGGGTCCTTATGGACAAGAAAGCGCTTCAGATGAATATCAACTTTACACAGTAAATAAAAGTGATTTAGCTGACCCATTAGCAAGTGATGATTTTCAAAATTGGCCAGCACATAGAGGTGCCCCATGGGTTGATAATGATGGCGATGGCGTTTATTCTCCATTACCCAATGGACCTGATCATCCAGACTTTATTGGAGACCAAGTTACTTTTTATACAATGAATGATGGTGACCCAGGCTCTCATGTTTTATATGGCACTGCACCTTTAGGCATTGAAATTAGAGTAACAATGTGGGGATATAATAGACCTGACGCTTTTGGTGATATGATGTTTGTTAAAACTCAGGCATATAACAGAAGTGGTGAAGATATCACTGATATGTTAGTAGGTTTATGGGATGACCCAGATTTAGGTGATGCGGGTGATGACTTTGTTGGTTGTGATACTGATTTAAGTTTAGGTATTTGCTATAATGATGGATCTGATGCATCTTATGGTGATGCAGCTCCTGCAATGGGTTATGATTTCTTTCAGGCAACGGTGCCTGGTGGAGATGGATCTGCATTTGGGTTTGGTCAAGATCTTGAAGGATATCAAAACTTGCCAATGTCATCATTTGTAAAATATATTAATGGTGATGCCGTGTATAAAGATCCTGAAACTTCTCAAGAAGTGTATAATTATATGTCAGGATTAAAGGCCGATGGCTCTCCTTTTGTAAATTCTGCAACAGGTGAAGATAGTAAGTTTGTTCACCCGTGTGACCCTAATGATGATTCTGGAACAGATGATGAATGTTGGGTAGATGGTGATGATAATGATTCTGCTGATAGACGATTTTTAATGAATGTTGGACCTTTTGATTTTCCAGCAGGAGACTCATTAGAAGTTGTATTTGGTATTATACATGCTCAAGCAAATGATGCTCTTTCTTCTGTAACTTTATTGAAAGAAGTTGATCAATTGGCACAGCTAGCTTATGATATTCAATTTGCATTACCTGAATCTCCTCCTCAACCAAATGTTACTGCAACTTCTTCGTTTGAAGAATTGATTCTTACTTGGGATGCAGTGGCAGAAGATTATTCAGCTGTTGATGAAATTGATTTAGATGCTGACGGAAATCCGACTGCGTTTAACTTTGAAGGATATAATGTGTGGCAACATAGTTCATTAGATGGAACTGGAAGTAAAAAATTATTAGCTACATTTGATGTTGTTAATAGTGTTACTGAAATTATGGATGATGTATTTGATCCGACTTATGGTTCAAGTGTAAATGTTGCAGTACAAAATGGTACTGATTCAGGATTACAGCATTGGTTAAATATATCAAGAAATGATTTAGAAGGTGGTGGTCCATTAGAAAATGATAGAGAATATTATTTTACGGTTAATGCGTATGGATATAACTCAATTGGTATTCCTAAAACATTAGAAAGTCCAGATAATATTTTTGGGATTAGACCTCAAACGAATACAACAGTAGAACCAACAGTTGATGTAGGTTATTCTGATTTTGAAATTACTCATTCAGGTAATTCTGATGGTTCTATTAGTGTGAAAGTGATAGATCCATTCCAAGTTACGGGTCATGATTATGAAGTATTTTTAGATTCATTTTATGTAGATTGGGAAACGGGTGTTGAACTTGGTTTAGCTGAAGGACCTGATTGTGCAGGTGAATATGTGTTGACTGGTGAAGCTACTCGTAATTTATTAGATTGTGCGGGTATTTGTTTCACTGCTGATTCGGTTGCAGCTGTTATTGGTAATGGTGTATGTGATGATGGTACAACTGATTCTGGTATGAACCTTAATTGTGAAACTTATACAAGTGATAATGATGATTGTTTTACTTGTGATGCATTAACAGTTACTATGATTGATGCGTATGGTGATGGATGGAATGGTGCTGAATTAACTGTCGGCACTGAAGTTTATAGTTTGCCAGAAGGAGCTGTTGGTCTTGCCTGTTATACAGGTGGTATGGATGTTGTCGTTAGTTGTACGAGTGGTGATTGGGCATCTGAAGTATCATGGACAATAACAGATGCAGATGGTAATGAACTACTTGCTGGTGGTGCTCCGTATGAAGGTTGTCTTGGTGATTGTGGTGGATTAGTTTTTGGTAATAATGATAATCATGCTAATTATTTAACAGGACAAGTTACAATTAAAACTAAATTACCAAATCAAAATAATCCATATGGTATTATTGGAAATAATAAAAACCAATTTCATAATGATAATTCAATTAAGTCATCTTTTGTAAGTGATTTTGATGCGAATGGATTTATGACTTTAGGTTGGAATTTACAGGATGTTACTGATGGTGTATTAGTACTTGAAAATCAGACTATACAAGGTGGATTAGATGGATTAACAAATACAGATGCAGGTATAACTGCAAATGTAGTAGATGGTCTTGAAATTACAGTGAATGGTCCAGCAAATGGTATTCATGGTATATACATGGTTCATGATGGTGTAAATTCAACAGAATCAA
>JACKQG010001353.1_pt1 | contig 25455 bp, 26 predicted proteins | sample 8237621 | NCBI WGS metagenome assembly JACKQG01 (sample SAMN15677084, study PRJNA649215) | marine metagenome | biome: marine; feature: Black Sea; material: saline water; isolation source: suspended particulate matter (SPM) from the Black Sea western gyre | collected 2013-06-09/2013-06-10 | depth... | reverse complement strand
AGTAGATAGACTATCTACTTTAAAGTATTTTTCAGTAAACATTGATTTACTGGTATCAATATGATTTGCACGATTATAACTAAATGAAAGTGAATTTAAATCATCAATAATAAAATCACCACCTAAAGAAATAGCATTTGAAATAAAATGCATTTCAGTAGCTGAACCTATTGACAAACTATCCACCTTAGCTTCTGTATTTTTTTTTCGAGCATAGTCACGGCCTCCACTTCGTGATCGCGTTCTATCTTTGAATGAAAAACTTGAAAAAACATTAAGTTTTCCTGTAAAATAATTTACATTTGCCGATGCAGTATATTTATCTCTTTGGCCAATAGTGCCTGAAAAATCGCCATTAAATCCTTCGAACTTACCTTTTTTCAACACAATATTAATTATTCCAGCCATGCCTTCAGGGTCATACTTTGCAGACGGTGATGTAATGACTTCCACTTTATCAATCATATCTGCAGGTAAATTTTCAACCGATGTCGTTTCTCCACCTGAAATAAGTGCTGATGGTTTCCCGTTTACTAAAATTCTCACATTACTATTTCCTCGCAAACTAACTACGCCATCCATATCTACACTTACAGAAGGAATGCTACTCAGCACTTCTTCACCTGTTCCTCCAGCAGGAGTTGACATTTGGCTCACATTAAATACTTTTTTATCAATTTTGTTTTCCATTATTGGCGCATCATCCATCACTTCAACTGCATCCGCCATCAAAACAGTTGACTTCAATTTTAACTCGCCCAATTCAACACTTCGATTTTCTTTAAAAGATAAATTGATATCCTGAACCACATAGGATTCAAATCCCATAAACTCAATTTTAACAGAATATAAGCCTGAAGATAACTCACGAATACTAAAGTCTCCATCTGAATCAGAAACGGTTCCTGTTACAATTTCATCATTTTCATTGATCAATGATACAGAAGCATACTCAATAGGGAAAGACGTTAATGAGTCTACAACTGAGCCTTTAATTTCGCATATTTTAGGGGATTTATGTTTTTTATGGCTATGCGTCGGGGATTCATTGTCATCATGTGAACTATGAGCGAATGAAAATGTAATAAATAGATTTAATAATAGAAAATATGAAATTTTTCTAAACATGGTAATTCTTCCTAAAAAATTAGTGGATAATTCAGCCCTAAACTTACACTCATTCAGTAGGCGTATTCGATTATTATCACAAACTGTTACATAGACTCTTATGCATCAATTAAGTTAACTTTAGTGATGTGGAAATTTAATAAAACAGCCATATTTGCATTACTGCTCTCAACCTTTTGTTGGGCAACTTTCTCAATTGTAGCCGTTGATCCTGAAACGGGCGAAGTGGGCAGTGCAGGAGGTTCATGTATTGCTGGATCAATAATCATTAGTGATATTCATATTAGCCAAGGTGTCATCCATACCCAATCCTATTATCATCCCACTAATCAAAATAATGCTTCAAATTACATGAACCAAGGTTACTCACCTGAAGAAATTATAGATTTCTTAGTGGAAAACGATGTAGCAAATAATCCGGGAATTCGTCAATATGGAGTAGTTGATTTAGAAAATAATGGGCGAAGTGCTTCTTTTACTGGCGATGCTTGCTCTGACTGGAGAGGTCATCTAAATGGTGATACTTATGCCATTCAGGGTAATATTCTATTGGGGCCAGAAATTTTAGATCAAATGGAGACCAATTTTCTAAATACAAATGGACCGCTTTCTCATAAATTGATGGCCGCTTTACAAGGGGCAAAAATTCCCGGTGCCGACACACGATGTTTAGATGAGGGGATTTCCACATTATCATCATTTATTCGAGTGGCAAAACCTGAAGATTCAGCAAATAACTATTTTTTGGATTTGAATGTAAACTCAGTCATTCCATATTTTACTCAAACAGGTGAGTGGCTTGAGCCTATCGATTCTCTGCAAACCATGTACGATGATTGGATACAAAATCAAATTAATGGCGAATTAGGAGACATAAATAGCGACTTGATAATTGATATTTTAGATGTGGTAAATATGGTAAACATTATCATGGGGAATTCCTCTCCTACTTTTGAACAACAATATTTAGCAGATTTAAATCAAGATGGGATAATCAATATTCAAGATATAATTCTCATCATCAACATTATACTGACCCCTTAAGACTTCCCCTCTTACTTACAAACACTTACAAATTATCACTATTTCAGCCCTCATTCTCTTTTTTAAATTGAGATAGTAAGAATTCTATTTAATAACCAAAAAGAACGTATGAGGATATTATGAAAAAGATATTTGCAATATTATTTATTTCCAGTTTTGCTTTCGCTAATTCTTGGAATGGCGTAGGCTCAGATTCACCAACAGCTTACAACAAAGAAATTATAAGTTCTACTGATAGTGAAACCATAGTACGGTTTACATTAGAGGGCTATTCGCTTACTCCACTTCAAACTCCAAATGGAGATGCCTACAAAGTTGGTACCATGTTAGGTGCTTCCCTTTTAGAAACCGGCGCGCCAGATGTACAAAAATTATCAGCATCGTTAAAAGTACCCAATGACAAGCACATGACATCACATGTAGTTTCTTCAGAATTTATTGAAGTAGAAAATATTGTTATTGCTCCTTCTAAAGGTAATCTTTCACGATTAATAAATCCTGATGATATAGAATATTCATGGGGAGATACGTACAATGAAAATGCATTTTATCCAGGAAAACTAACGGATCTAAATACCCCATACATCCTTCGTGACTTTAGAGGTCAAGCCGCAAATGTATATCCTTTCCAATATAATCCAATTACTGAAACATTACGAATTTATACTGAGATCGTAATTTCTGTAGAGGCAGGCGGTCCTGGTGAAATTAATGTGATTTCGAATGATGATACAAATACCATTGACCATGACTTTATGAAAGTGTATAATAATCATTTTGACAATTTTAATACGACTGAAACTCGATTCGATTTTGTTGCTGAACAAGGAAATATGCTTATTGTTTCATATGGGGATTTCATGGATGAAATGGAGCCATTTGTTGAGTGGAAAAATCGTAAAGGTATTCCCACTGAAATGGTAAATGTTGCAGATATTGGTGGGAACTCCAGTTCAATCGAATCTTTTGTGGATACATATTATCATGATAATGGATTAACCTTTCTATTATTAGTGGGTGATATAAATCAAGTACCCACACCTTCAGTAGGTGGAAGTGGCTCTGACCCAAGCTATGGTTTTGTAGATGGAAATGATGCTTATGCAGAATTATTTGTTGGGCGGTTCTCAGCCAATTCACCCACTGAACTGATCACACAAATCGAACGAACATTAGACTATGAACAAAATGCACAGGCTGGTGCAGATTGGTATCACACTGCATTAAGTGTAGGTTCAAACCAAGGTCCAGGCTGGGGTGGATTAACTGATGACGTCTTCCTCGATACTATTATTGACCCAATGCTACTTGATTATACTTATACCAGTAGTACTGGAATATATGATCCAAATCAATCCATTCAAGGTGGTATTGATGCCATTAATAATGGTGTGAGTATTATTAATTATACAGGACATGGATGGCAACAAGGTTGGGGTAATGGTGCACCACTTGAAGTTTCTCATGTAAACAATTTAGATAATGCAGGCAAACTCCCCTTCGTAATTACAGTGGGATGCAATGTAGGAGAATTCAATACGGTTACCAATTCATTTGGAGAGGCATGGTTACGTGCTACAAATAATGGTGAAGCCGTTGGTGGAATTGGTCATTATGGTTCAACCATCAGCCAATCATGGGAACCACCCATGCATGGTCAATATGGAATGAATTTAATTTTGACGGAAAATTTTGAAGATGGCATAAGTCATACCGTGGGTGGTATCACTACAAATGGCTGTATGTATATGAACGACATGCAAGGTGCCTCCGGAATAAATGAAACTAATTATTGGACTCTCTTCGGTGATCCATCAGTACATCTCAGAACAGATGAACCCGCTTCATTAAATGCATCATATTCCAGCTCCATTGTATTGGGAGCGTCTTCATTAGACATCTCATATACAGGTTCTGAAGTGATAGCAGCATTATCTCAAAATGGTGAATTGTTAGCATATGGATATGGAAATAATGGCATGGCATCAATAGACTTCTCAAATATTGACCTTCAACCGGGTGAATACGATTTAGTATTAACGGGATATAATGCATTCACTGAAGAAGCTATCGTGAATGTAATTGCACCGGAAGGTGCCTTTATAATTCATGATGGATATTCTATCCAAAATGATTGGGATGATAGCGAAAATCTAGTTTATGGACAATCATCAAATATTTCTCTTCTAATTCAAAATGTTGGCGTAGATAATGCCTCTCAAGTGACAGCTTCAGTTTCTACAGATGATTTGTACGCATCAATTTCCAATGGTCAAGTATCATTTGGAGACATCTCTGCAAATAGTAGTGCACAAAGCAATAATAGTTTTGAAGTTGATTTACTCAATGCAACTCCTGATGGGCATCTTGTTGAATTTTCTGTTGAATATTCAGATGGTGATTCTTCATGGGAAGGTGGTTTCTCTATTGCAGTAAATGCTCCCGTATTTGTGGCATCAAACCCACAAATTATTGATACTGATGGTAATGGTGTATGGGATGCAGGTGAATCTGCCACAATAATTGTAAATTGTGCCAATGAAGGAAGTGCTGACTTCAACAATTATCCCGGCGCTACAATCTCAACCAATAGTGAATATATTTCTCTGAACACAGGTATGGATTCAAACACTTGGTACGCAATTTTTTCAGGATCTTCTTATGACGCTGAATTTGAAGTTACCGCTGATGCTGATACTCCAGATGGGGCTATTGCTTCATTTACAGTAATATGGGGAAATAGTTCAACCACAGGATGTGAAAATGATTGTGTTGCAAATCATGAGTTTACTTTTTCAACTACAATTGGAGTACCCCTTAGTGATGATGCAGCAATACCTGAAAATCTAACCGTAACCGAAACCAATAATGGAATAATGGTAGAATGGGATCAACCCAATGTTTATGATTGTGTAGCTGAGGCGCCTTATAGTGATGATTGCTATGGTTACGTAATATCAATTGATCCATACTGCTGCACAACAGCATGGGATACCCTTTGTGAAATGGAATACGATGAATGTGATTGGAATGGAAATGATACCGGTGGAAATGAAGCCTGTGGCGATGGATATTGTGATGAATATAGTGGTGAGAATACTGATAACTGTCCAGAAGATTGTGAAGATACTGGAACTGGTGGTGGCGGTGAATGTGGTGATGGTATGGTAGAAGATTGCTCTGGTGACGGTGATTGTTGTTCAGAATATTGGATTGGTGATGGTGTCGGTGATTGTGAAGATCAACTCTACGGCTGTGACCTAACTTGCTACGATAATGATGGTGGTGACTGTGGTGACTTAACTTCGTGGAATAATGGTGAGTTAACTTATGAGCAGCGAAGCCGTAGAGCTGAAAATCCACCTATACTCGTTAGCTATCAAAATCAACAATCTCGTGAAGAAATATTAGGATACAATGTATTTGAGGATGGTTCACATATTGCCTACGCAGAAAATACATTCCATTTAGATGAAGATTATCTTGAAGGTACAACATACTGTTATACTGTTTCAGCTTTATATGAAGAATATCAATCTTACCAAACTGCAGAAGTATGCGTAACTACTGAAGGTACTCCGTTTACTGATGGTGATGTTAATACTGATGAGCAAATTAATGTACTCGATATTGTCATGCTCGTAAATATGATTCTTGGGTCAGAAACACCTAATTATGAACTGGGTGATTTGAATGATGATGGTAATCTAAATGTGCTTGATATTATCCTCATCATCAATATCATTTTAGATTCACGTTCAGCTGATGCAACTGAAGTTCAACTTATTAAGTCCGATAGAGAACTATCTTTAAACTCTGATGGTTTTATTGCAGGGATTGAGTTGAAAATATCTCATAATAGTGGCGCAAAACTATCTTTAACCAATGATGCACTTATTTCACAATCATCAACTAAAGATGGAATTTCACATATTGTAATTGTTGCTCCTGAATCTGATGCTCTATTTGAAATTGATAGCCATTATGATATATTAGATGTGATTATTGCAAACTCATCTGGTCAAATGGATGTTCAATATGCCAATGAATTCAAATTAAGTCAAGCATATCCAAATCCGTTTAACCCAAGTACTACATTTTCACTTTCGCTACCCAATCATGATTTTGTGAATGTTTCAATCTACAATATGCTAGGGCAAACCGTGGCCACATTACACAATTCACAATTGAATGCTGGTCAACATGACTTTGTGTGGAATGCAGATGAACTTTCAACTGGATTATATGTGATAAGCGTAAATTCAAACAATTTCACTACCAGTCAAAAAGTGATGTTATTAAAATAAATAAAGGCTTCTTGGCCTTTAACTCTTGAAGGAGTTCTCGCCCTGGTTTTTATAACTGGGGCGAGTTTGTATATGGACTAAATTAATAGAATTATCATGTTGCTCCTCGTCATATAAAACATTAATTTTCAGGGTCGAACTCGGGCAAACTTATGGTCATAAAATTCCTATTTATAATATTATCCATTTCTTTTCTACTGGCAGCAGATGAATCTGACCATCTAAAAGTTGGGCTTGTACTCTCTGGAGGTGGTGCAAAAGGATTTACCCATGCAGGTGTTCTTAAAGTGTTGGATTCATTAAATGTTCATGTGGATTATATTGCGGCCACCAGTTTTGGGGCGATTGTTGGATCATTATATGCCATTGGTAAAACAGGTAAAGAGTTAGAAACGATGGGCGCCCAAACGGATTGGAGTGGAGTACTTTCTGACCTTCCTGCGCGAAATAGACTCCCCTATTTCAGAAAAAAAGAGTCTGGGAAATATCAACTTAAATTTGGGCTTGATGGGGTAAAACCTGTGACGCCTACCGGCTTTGTGCAGGGCCAAACCGCACTAATGGAATTAAGTCAATGGTATCATGCATACGAACAAGTTACTGACTTTTCTCAATTCCCTATCCCCTTCAAATGTGTAGCAATGGATTTAATCACCGGGAATCAAGTCGTAATGGGAAATGGCTCTCTCACTCGTTCCGTCCGGGCAAGCTTTTCTATTCCCACAATTTTTACCCCCGTCGAATGGGGAGACTCACTCCTCATTGATGGCGGGGTAATTAATAACCTCCCTGTTGATATTGTTAAAGAAATGGGAGCAGATATCGTAATAGCAGTAAATGTTGCCTCTCAAAACAAGAAACCCAGTGAGATAAATAATATTATTAATGTTCTTGAGCAATCAATAAGTGTACATGAATATGAGTTAGAGTATGAAAATGAGGCTAAAGCCGATCTTATTATCAGACCTGACTTGAAGGGATTCCATTCATCTGATTTTGATAATGACAAATTCTTACCCATGGTGGAAAGAGGTTATTCTGCAGCAGTCTTAGCGGCAGATGAACTTAAAAAAATCCGAGATAGAGTTGGAATCCAAGCTAAACATGAATCAATGCATAAGCTGATTAAAAATCCTAAAATTTCATTTATTGATATTAAGGGGAATAACAAACTACCGTTTAAATTTTTGTATCGTTTAATTGGTTATGAACCCGGAGATATTTTCAATTCGAAGGAATTAGAAAATAGAATTAATGATATTTATAGCTTGGGATACTTTAATACCATTTTTTATGAGATTGAACTTAATGATGACAATACAATTGACCTCAATATTCTCATATCAGAAAAATCTATGCGGGAATTTAATACAGGGCTTCGTTGGGATAATCGCTTCGGATTTGTAGGCGCTATTAACATTAGAATAAATAGTACCTTGATTCCGGGATTAGTTATTGAAGAACATGCCCAATTTGCTGGAATAAGAAAAAATATATTGCAAATTTATTATCCCAGCAGAACTTTAGACTTCCCGTTATACCCCTTTGTTAGAAGCTATTATGATAAATATGATATCTTTCTCCAAAGTAATACAGCCACTAAGGAACTACCCTATTCATTTGAATCAAATGGATTTGGAATTGGTGTGGGTCTATTATTAAAAAATTATTGGACCACAGAAGTTGAAATACGAGCTGATGATATAAAGTTTAAAGAAAATTATCATGAAGATATAGATGGACTTTCATTCTCATGGCAAAAAAATATATATTCAAAATATTCACTTCACTTAGATACCATTGATGATATTCTGCTTCCCACTAACGGTATTAACGTAAACATTGAACATGAATATAGTCAAATGATTATTCAAAATGATGTTGAAGAATATTCATGGTATTCCTTCTTTATTCAAAAGTATTCTACGTGGGATGACCACACATTGTCATTTTCATCATTCTATCAAGACGGTTCAGAATTCACCCCACTATATAAGCGAACTATATATGGTGGAAATAATCTTCTAACGGGATTTAAAGAAAATCAACTTAATGGATTTAAGACAGGTATTGCACATATTGAATATCGATATCGACATAAGAAAGATATATTTTTCAGATTATTGGCATCAAATATTCTCTTTAACAATCACGAAGATGACGATACATCTATACATGAAAATTTATGGGGATATGGGCTTGGTGTGACCCTCACTTCTCCAGTGGGTCCATTAGAATTTGTATGGAGCATGGGCCCTGAATCATTTTCTGAACCTAACAAAAATCGTTTTTTATTCAGTTTTAACGCAGGTTATAAGTTTTAAAAGATAAATGGAAAAATAAATGAGGAATTCTTTTTGTATTCTTCAAACTCTGAATATCTGGATAATGACTTTTCTTTTCGTCTCATATTGGGAATCCAAATAATCATTATAAAAAAAAGTAATGATACAATAGGAATCCAATGCTGTGCTAATAATCCAAATCCCAAATATATAAGTAATTCACCAAAATAGTTTGTATTGCGGCATCGTTTCATCATGCCATCAGTAATAAGCATACCTGGACGCAATTTTAAATATGAGTGTTTTTGCATATCTGCAGAAAAATGACAAAATACGCCAATTGAAAACATGAAAATACATAATCCCAAATAATGAGGTGAAGCCTGAAGCGAAATACCATTATTAAAATAACCTGAAAGAATTATCCAGGGAGATATCCAATAAAGACTTAATCCCGACCAAATATAAAGCCCATACCAAATTGAGCATGGTTGTTCCCAAGAGGTATCAGGGAATATCTTACTTTTTAAAACCCACATCAAACCATAGGACCCATGGAGTCCAAAATAAATCCAGGCGGTTGTATTATCCCATTGATTTAAAATGTACATCAACAATAATACGAATGGAGCTGTAGCTCCTTTATGAATATCTATAAAATGTTTTTGTTTCATTTTGCCTCCATAAAAAAAACGGAATAACATAATATTATCCCGTTTTTTAAGTTTGTATCATATAAAACAGATACTATTTTTTTGCTTTAGCCTTAGTCGTAGTTTTCTTTGCTGCAGGTTTTTTTGCTGCTGTTTTTTTAGCAGGGGCTTTCTTGGCTTCTGCTTTCTTTACAGGATCCTTTTTAGCTGGAGCTTTTTTAGTCGCTGTTTTCTTTGCCACTGTTTTTTTAACTTCAGCCTTTTTTTCTACTTCTACAGGGGCAGAAACTATTTTCTTTTTAGGCTTAGCCTTTAATAATGAAGCTACTTTTAAAGCCTTTAATCTTACTTTATTCTTACGATGTTTCTTTTGGGCTAATTTTTTCTTTTTGTACATACAGTTCCTTTTACTTGCATCAATTATAAAATTATAGGGGTAAATTTACTCATTATTCCCCCGTCGATAAAATAAAAATTCCTATTTAGCTGACTTAATTTAAACAATGTTTCTTAATAAATGTTTTGGTATCCTTATCCCTTTCAATGGAAAATGAATAACTCCAATCAATACATGCTTCATCAATTCGCTTCATAAAAAATAGCGAGAGGCCTCTTTTATTTAATGCATTGGCATAATCAGGATGCCTTTCGCTCACATTATCAATGAAAGTTGATAAATCTAATTGAGCATTTTTATAATTAAATAAATTGATTTGGGTGATTCCTCGATGTAAATATATATCCGCATCACTATCACCATGCTCAATAGCAATATTAAAATTTTTCAACGCCTTCGCGAAACTTTCCTTTTGTAGATAAACTAATCCTAATAATCTATACGATAGCCAATGGTCAGGATCTCGCTTCAATACTTCATGTAAATCATCGATGGTGGCATTCAAGTCACCTTCATAGTAACGAGCAATTGCCCGTTGCAAAATGGCTTCTGGTTTATCTTGATGGTATCCAGGAGTTAATTGTAAAAATTGGGTTAAATCTTGAATAGATCGTTGAAAATCATTGGATGTGGCATGTGCTAATCCTCGATATAAAAACACCTCACGTGGGCATTCATTAGATTCTATTGCAGTATTTAAATCAATAAATGCATCATCTAAATTTCCTTGGATTCTATAAATATTCCCTCGAATCATATAGGCCTCCCCAATTTCAGGTGATAACTTTATTGCCTCATTAATACTTTCTAATGCGTGGCTATAATATCCCTTTTGAAACAGTAATACCCCTTTATAAAAATATAATTTCCCTAAATAAGGATGTTCAGAATCTACAATGTTAATAAAGCTATTAATATCTACCAATAGAGAATCACTTCTATATGTTTCAAATTGGGACTCAATTTTTCGAGCAATCACATCCGGAATAAACAGGTCATTTTCAATTACAATATTATAATCTCTTATTGCTGAGATATATTCTTTTTGAAGATAATGAATTTGACCACGATAATAATACGCTTCAATTAAATTTGGATCTCTACGAATTGCTATATTTACATCAGATAGGGCATCTTCAATATTATTTAATTCAAACCTTGCCTTTGCTCGCTCAAAATATGCATTGGTTTGACGAACGTATAAATACTCTTTTGTATCACCCTTAACTCTAAGGTTTTCTACATATTCAATAGTTTCAGAGGCAATAAACTCAGTTACTCTTGCCTGTTTTAGTCTATCGTCACAAATGAGAATTGAGGTAAAAAATATTAAGGTATAATAAAATTTATACATCATGAAATGAGTCAGTGAATATAATCGTGGATATCACCAAAATAAATTTATGTGGATTTATAAAATTGGGCTGCCAAATAGCCCCAGCCAACTATAAACAGGAGTCCGCCAATTGGGGTGATTGCTCCTAAACCTTTTACACCAGTTAGGGCAAGTGAATATAAACTTCCAGAAAAGATTACCAAGCCAAATGAGAATAAATATGCAGAGATGCTCAAATCTATATCAAATTGTTGTTGAAGAAGTCCCACCATAATTAATGCAAACGCATGAATAAAATGGTAATAATTGCCTGTTTTATAAACATCCATAGAATACTCATCCAATACACCTTTTAGTGCATGCGCAGCAAATGCTCCTAATATCACAGCCAACAACATGAGTATAGAACCGACAAAAATCCATGCTCGTGGGGTCAATTATGCATCCTCCGTTTGAACTAATTCTATTTCATTTGTTTTATAATTTTGGAAGCTACCATCTTCAAATTCAACTGTAAATGTTGTAGGATAATGGTGCACAACTTTTAACGTTCCTATAATACCCGTTTTTTTGATTTTAAGCTGAGTGCCTACCTCAAGCTCATTCATATTAAAATATTTACCCATGATTCCCTTCTATTAAATAAAATTTAAACTGACATAATTTAATAAGATTATTACCATATATTAAATGAGAAGCCCCTATTTAATCATGACCAATATCCAATGTAGTGTGAGAATTATAACACTAAATGCAAAACATTTAAATCTAAAAGGCACATCATCATAATGAAAAGTGCGAACCAAAGAATGTATAATTCGGCCTCCCACAAACAACCATGCCAATATCACATCCACCGATGTAACATTATTTGAAAAATATAGGAATAATACGAGTACATAGAATAAAATGGGTATTTCAAACATGTTACGATAATGCATACGGGCAGCATCCATATAGTGGGGAGCTTCTTCTTCACCTTTGAATAATTTGAAAAATGATAAACGTACATCCTTTTGTCGAAGTGCATGTAAATTTATAAAAAATTGTGCATACACCACAGTAAGCGTGAGTAATACCATCGTAAATAATGGGTATAAAATTGCCTGTCTTTCCATCAAATCAATTTTTCCTTCCTATCTAATATATAAAATGGGATATATGCCACCACAAAATGTACCAACGCCACTAACTCTGCAGCAAGTATATACCACGGCCATGGACCTAAATAATCTAACAATGATTGCATGGGCGGTTTACCACAAATCCAGAAGTAATTTGCGTCTAAAATTAAATTGGCAACTATGGATATTAATAAAAATATGTTTAACGCAAAAAACGCCAATTTAATACTCTCAATTTTGGGACGCATCCCATAAACAACGGTAGCATAAACCAATGCGATAATCATTCCATTATGCCCGAGCCAGAATCTAATAAAATGGAAATGAGGAAAATCATTGGTAATATCTGGGGTAATTAACCCTTGAAAAACGCCTGACATCCCCCAAAAATATATAATTTGATACACACGATCACTTTTAGAAATCATTATCAGTGGAATCAAAATATTGGCAACTCTACATAATTGAAATGGAAGATGAATTTTTGCATCAAAGGTTCCTGCCAAAATTTCTAAAAGTAGCCAGATGAAATAATTTGAACCCACAATTATTCCAATAAAGCAGCCTATTCTATGTTGATTTTTTTTAGTGAGATATTTTTTTGAAAAGAATGGAACACTGACGACCAGAAGCAAAAATAGAAAAATGCCCCATATATGAGATGCACCAAATACACGAAATGAACCTGGAGAATATAGATATTCGCTTAACGGAGTGGTGATAAAATAACTTTCTAATTATCTTTTAAATGTAATGACCCATTCAGATAAACATCAGGAAGTTTTTTTAACATATACACTTCTTTGATTTTTTTACCTAAATAAGACATAAGGGGGACACAATCTTCTTCGGATTTTCCTATACCTCTAATATGTGCCAATTCAACAAAAGATTGCTTGTTTTCGGTAAGGGTGAGTAAATCTATTTTTTCACTTAAAATTGAGACACAGTAAGTATCTTCGTTGGGATGGGTATGATAGTTTAAAGAAATATCTAAATCAGATGACACTGCCTCTTATATAGATTTACTATACTGAGGATGTGTCTTCACTTTATCTAAAATCGAATCTATAATAGAAACTTGATCTACAGAAAGATTAGGTACTTTCAACTATTTATTTGTTCTCCAAATATCAAAACCACCATCTAAGGTATAAACTTTGTTAAATCCATTCTCAGAAAAATATTCAGCAGCCACTTGACTACTATTTCCATGATAACAATATACCAACAAAGGTTGATCTTTATCCGTCTTCTTTATAAAATCTTGTGCGTTATTCCCAGTTACATGATGCGCATTTTGCATATGGTCAACCTCAAATGATTGCCGATCACGAATATCCACAATAGTTACAGCATCTGAATTTAACAGGGATGTGGCCTCCACCACATTAACGCGTTTAACCGCTTTGTCTTTCATATCCTCCTCCAAAGATAATTGACTTCTCTTACACTTTTTAATTTTTTCAGTATGATTAATTTAACCCAAAGACGCTAATTTTTCTAATATAATCTTCTATATCCACTCTATATGGATGTTAAATTACATCTCATACAAAATAAAGGTTTATCACATGCAAGGAAAAGTAGCAATTGTTACCGGAGCATCACGGGGAATTGGACAAGTCATCGCCCAAACATTAGCCCAAAAAGGGGTGAAAATTATTGCCATTGCTCGGTCAATGGATAATCTCTCTAAAACATGCCAACTGATTGAAGACAATGGTGGACAAGCTACTCCTATTATGGCAGACATGACTCAAATTGAAACTATTGAATCGCTAATAGAAAAGGCCACTTCAGTATATGGAAGATTAGACTTTTTAGTAAATAATGCAGGGATTGAGCAGTATCAACACTTCAAAAATTATGATTCAGAATATATTGATAATTGCTTAATAACAAACCTTCATGCACCTATTCTACTATCCAAAGCAATTTTACCCCAATTTTTAGAACAAGATTCTGGCCATATTATAAATATTGCATCCCTTGCAGGAAAAAAAGGAGTTTCCTATAATTCTATCTATTCTGCATCCAAATCAGGATTGATAATGTGGACCGATGCTATGCGGCAGGAGTTATCTCAAACGGGTGTGAATATTTCAGTGGTATGTCCTGGATTCATTCGAGATAGCGGAATGTTCCATGATTCAGGGCAATCTGCACCTAAATTACTGGGGTCTTCCCTCCCACAAGATGTGGCAAAAGGTGTTATAAAGAGTATTCAAAATAATAGTGCTGAAGTGATTGTGAACCCGGGCCCTATGAAACCATTATTGGCGTTAAATCAAATATCCCCTCGATTGGGAGATTGGGTTGTTAAGCTTTTTGGTGTTCCAGAAATGAACCGAAAACGAATTGAATAATCTAAAGACCTTTTCATAAATCCTGAAATACGGCTGTAAATTTCCCTGTTATATTTTAATCATATTTTAAATATTGGGGACCCATGTCTTACGATCCAGCAACAAAAATTCATGAACTTTCAGCATTTGGTGAATTTGGTGGTGTAAATCCATCTATCACTGATTCATCTACCTATACTTTCTTAAAATCTGAAACCATGAAAGAACTCTTCGAAAGTGAAATCGAGGGTTGTTTTTTATATAGTCGCCATTGGAATCCCAGTAATAAATATTTATCAGATGCCATTTCAGCATTAGAAAATAGTGAGGCATCCCAAATTACCGCTTCAGGGATCAGTGCCATTGCATGTTCGATTCTACAAATTTGCAAACAAGGGGATGAGCTTATTTCATCTCGAACTATTTATGGAGGCACTTATGCCCTATTCAAAAATATTCTTCCCCGCTTTGGTATCACCGTAAAATTTGTGGATGTTACTGATTTGTCTGCTGTCAAATCTGTCATTTCAGATAATACAAAACTGATTTATTGTGAATCTATTAGTAATCCACTCCTTGATATTTCGGACTTACCTGCATTGGCCGAATTAGCGCATTCTCATCATATGAAATTGGTGGTGGACAATACCTTTAGTCCTATGTTGGTAACTCCTATCAATCTGGGAGCGGATGTAGTGATTCATTCTATGACCAAATTTATTAATGGTACATCAGATTGCGTGGCAGGGTGTATTAGCTCTACAAAAGAATTTGTTTCTACCCTTTCGGATGTAAATGATGGTATGTGTATGTTATTGGGGCCAGTACTGGACAGCTTTCGATCAGCAAGTATTTTGAAAAATATTCATACCCTACATATTCGCATGCAACAACATAGTAGAAATGCCCTCTATATTGCAGAAGGCCTACAATCATTAGGCGTAAAGGTTATGTATCCTGGACTTAAAGACCACCCTCAACATGCCTTGATGACTTCAATGATGAACCCTAAATATGGATACAGCGGTATTTTAGCCATGGATGTAGGTGAAGAATTAGTGGCAGAAGCACTCATGGAAAAAATGCAAAATGCCAATATTGGACTACTCGCCGTAAGTTTGGGTTACTTTAAAACACTCTTTAGTTTACCGGGAAATAGTACCTCATCTGAAATTAGTGATGAAGAACAGGTTGAAATGGGATTGAGCAAAGGGATCATCCGATTATCAGTTGGATTAGATGAAAATATTGAGCGTACATTTGAAAAGATGAAGTCCTGCATGAAAGAAGTGGGAATTACGTTTTAGGAATTTGGGTGATGTTTACACCCTTTCAAAGGTTCTAAACCATTGAAAGGTTATTCGAACGCGGGGACCACGCTCCTACAAACTCTAAAAACTACTTTTAAATGCAAATATTGCCTCGGTGTTCTTTGTGGCTTCGTGTTTAGTCAGAAACTTCTATACTAAATCTCTGTGTCTCAGTGACTCTGTGATAAACAAAAAAGGGGTACATTTCTGCACCCCTCAATTCTAATAGCTTAAACTAAATACTAACGGCTAAATTTACCAATCGTCGTCGTCACCTTCTTCTTCTAACAATTCAGCCTCTTCATCTAACCATGCATTGTATTCATCTTCCGTATCAATAGTAAGGAATCCACGCATGCGATAATGTGAGTTACCACAGAGTTGTGCACATGCAATTTCATATCCTTTACCTTCACGGGCCGACCCTTTAATTTCAACTAAAAATTCATCAGAAGTCATGGTTGGTGTAAAGAAAATTGGAGTGGACATGCCTGGAATCGCATCCTGCTTCACCCGCATTTCAGGTAAGAAAAATGAATGAATCACATCCTTAGAAGACAGATAAATAATAGTTTGCTTATCTACAGGCAAATGCATTTGATTCAAGGTTACAATATCATCTGCGCCGTGTGGAGATGAGCGATCAAGTCCAATGGGATTTATTTCTTCATCAACCAAACTTGCGTAAGTTCTACCAAATTTACCATCCACACCAGGGTAATGAATATTCCATGCAAACTGTTGGGCAATCACCCGAACTTCAACGGTATCTTCTGAGGCATCTGGAATATCTGTTTTTACCAATGACCATAATGGGATTGCAAAACCTATCAGTAAAAATGCTTCCACAACAATAACGGCATATTCACCATAAGTTGACGCATGAGATTTAACGCCATCACGATCAACTTTACCATTACTCATGATACCAAATTTAAATAATGTAACGATGAAGAATATAGCCCATCCAACAAAGAGTATAATCATGAGCCAATGAACCCACCCACTCATTTGATCTAACATTAGACCATGACTGGATGCATTAACTGGCATTCCTAAATGTTCACTTAAACTTCCAAAAAATTCAATCATTCTTGTTTTCCTTAATTGTTCACAAGTTTAGCTCTACGAGCAAAATAAATAGTCAGCGCAATCACGCCTAAAAGAATACTTCCAATGGCCGCCAGTAAAAAGAAAATAGCCGCGTTCATTCCATTTACCATGGGGTCATCTGCAGCGCCGTAACATACGGCACATGCGTCGAGCTGTGTGGGCATCCACAGTAAAACCATAATAATTATGGACGCAATCTTTTGCATTACATGAAACTCAAATCTTTAAATTTTACTAAAAACTTTTTTCCATATACAATTGCAGCAAATCCACAAACGGATGAGATTACCATATATACCAATGATGATGTTTGACCAAAATTCACCCAGTTCGTATAATTCCAAACTGCCATTACTATGGTTAACAAGGTTGTACACACCACAAAGAAAATATGGACTGTTTTCAATGACATTAGTGGTGACCACCTTCAATTTTAGGTGGAGATTGCTCAAAGTTTATATCGCCCATTAGATTTGCATCAAACAACACAGGGATTGATAAACAAAAAATGAAAAAAAAGACCGTTAGGCCTAATACCCAATAAATCATTTTCTTTTCATTATTTAAGTGCATAAACTGAGAGGCAACTAAAAAGCCCTTTACAGTGGCAATAAATAGACCTACAAAAATAGCTCCTGTTTTCACTTCGGGAGCTACATCAAAATCTACATATGACGCATATACCGTGAGTAATGTGAGAAACATTAACGCTATAAAGACTTTAATGTATGTTTTTACATGATGTTGAATATCATCGTGACTCATAATTTTCTCCTCTTATAGTAAATAAAGTGATGGAAATAAAAAGATCCAGACCAAATCTACAAAGTGCCAGTATAATCCAGCTACTTCGATTCGGTTGGTAAATCGCTCAGGATTAGTTTCCCACATTTTGCTTCCAGGTAACCATAAATAACCATTCACTATCATGCCCCCAATAATGTGAATAACATGAAGTCCTGTCATGGTATAATAAATAGCAAGGAATGTATCATGTGCAGGGGTAAAACCATGTGAAAGTTTGGCTGAGTATTCAAAATATTTCACCACCAAGAATATGGCAGAAAACAACAGGGTAAGCCCCATATACATTTTAAATTTTCCAAAATTATTCATTTTAAGAGATGCCCAGGCCATTACCATAGTTACAGAAGATGTTATCAATACAACTGTATTAAATGTTGCCATGGGAATATTCAACTGAGCAGTCCCTAATGGTGGCCATACTGGTGCACCCACTCTTAACATGATATATGCTGAAAACAATCCACCAAATAACATGACTTCAGATGCTAAAAATATCCAAATACCTAATTTGGCATTATAGAGCCCTGTATCTGGGCGTAACTCTTCATTATAAGGAATTTGCATTAGTTATCCCTACCTTTACTTTTTAGTTTGTGGAATAAAATCTTCGGATGCACCTTCAACACTGTATTCATACGGTCCACGATGAACAACAGGTGCAGTCTCAAAATTACCATGACCGAGTGGTGGAGATGTAGTATCTGTCCATTCAATGGTAGTTGACTGCCACGGATTTGGATCAGAAAGATCATCAGTCTTTTTAAAGATTGTCATAAAGAAATTAATAATAAATGGAATTTGAGCCAGCCCCAATAACCATGCAGACATGGACATAAATTCATTCCATTCTAAGACACCAGCAGCATGAGCATAAGATACACCTCCATCTGCTAATCTACGAGAAACACCAGCCAAGCCTTGAATAAACATGGGCATAAATATACCATTCATAAATATGAGGGAGAAGAAGAAATGAACCTTACCTAAACCTTCATTTAGTTTTTTTCCTGTAATTTTTGGAAACCAGAAATAGATTCCTGCAAAAATAGCGAAAATTGTACCGGGTGCCACTACATAATGGAAATGACCAATCACATAATAGGTATCATGTAAATGTATGTCTGTAGGCGCAAGTCCTAGCGGAAGTCCCGTAAGTCCACCAATACCAAACATGGGTAAAAAAGATAATGCAAAAAGCATAGGTGTATTGAAACGAATACGTCCACCCCATAGCGTTATAAATAATGCAGATAAAATAATTACAGAGGGGATTGAGATAATCATGGTTGTGGTCTGGAAAAAAATACTCATTCCTTGCCCCATACCGGTTATAAACATATGATGTGCCCATACAATAAATGACATAAACCCTAACCATACACTTGCAAACACAATAGATTTGTAACCCCATAGTGGTTTACGAGTATTATTTGCGATAATTTCAGCCACCACACCCATTGCAGGTAGAATCAATACATATACTTCAGGGTGAGCTAAGAACCAGAAAAGGTGTTGCCAAAGTAATGGACTTCCACCACCACTCACATTAAGTATTTCTCCACCAACTACTAGACCACTTGGTAAAAAGAAGCTGGTACCTGCTAATCGATCCATTAATTGTAAAACGCCTGCTGCTTCTAAGGGTGGGAAAGCAAGGACAAGTAAGAATGATGTTACAAACTGTGCCCATACAAAGAAGGGTAAGCGACCCCATGTAAGTCCTTCAGCACGAAGTTGAACAATAGTTACAATTATATTCATTGATCCAAGCAATGATGATGTGATTAAAAATACCATTCCAAAAAGCCATACAGTTTGACCTGTAGTTGCAATATCAGCTAATGGTGGGTAAGAAGTCCACCCTGAATTTGCAGCGCCACCTGGTACAAAGAAACTATATACCATAATGACTCCACCAGCAAGATAGGTCCAGTAGCTGGCCATATTTAATTTAGGAAATGCCATATCTGGAGCGCCAATTTGCAATGGTACTAAATAATTACCAAAGGCACCTACTACCATAGGAACTACACCCAAGAAAATCATGATGGTACCATGCATGGCCCCAAAAGAATTATACATATCTGGGGAAAGCATTCCGTTTTCAAATAATCCACCAACCCATGGAATCACAGTATCGGGGTAGGCCAATTGCCAACGCATAATCATCATTAAGGTAAATCCAAAAAATAAGAATCCTAAACTGGTAACACCGTACTGGATTCCAATCCATTTATGATCTTGTGAAAATAAATATTTACGTATGAATGATTCTTCGTGATGATCTTGACTACTCAATGGAGAGCCTCCTATTTTGTATAAAACTAAATTTATATTATGTAAAAATGGATAATCCAAGTTTGGACATCCAGTAAATTTAAGATTTTAATCTATTTTAATATTATATCTTTCTTCAAATACATCTGTGGGCATCATGCGAATAGAATCCCATGTTAATTTTTTACACACACGTGCACAAATTTGACAACCAATACATTCATTCCATCGAACCTGTACCGGTGGAATTGGAATATTATACTTTTCACTGCTTACCGTTTCGATACAATCTACGGGACAAAAAGGTACGCATGCTGAACAGCCCGTGCAATTGTCTTCATCCACCACTGCCATAAGGCGTGGTCGAGTTTTCTTTGCATTGATTTTATCTGGTAATTCTGGAACTGATTTTAAATGGTCTGCATATCCCATATACTCAGTTACTCCTAAGATTTTAAAATGTATTTTTCAATAATCCAGCCCATAAAAAAGAATGATAGACCAAAGCCAAAAAATGTAGGGTCCATCAAGGAGGGAAATTTAATAATAAAACCTATACCAATAATAGCCATTCCCACAATTTCTAAAAATTTTGCAATATAATACATCATGATGTCTGCCTGGACTGAACTTGATCATGTAATGTGATAACCAATTCAGTATTTTCTTTAAAACAATTATGTTGAATAACAATGACCCAGATAAAATGGAGTAATGCCACATCAAACATAAGACCATGTGCCCATCCAGGGAATGCTCCACTGTGGACGGCTCCACCCAAAATAAATTGTGCACCTACAATAACCATATTCATAGTTACATGGGGAAATAGTTTCATCTTCATTTTTATCACACCACGATACAATTCTGCATCACATTCATTATCCTTGATATACTCTTTAATTTTTTTTCCAGTGATAATGAAATAAAACATGATCAATGTTTCAGTGAACATGTATAAAATTGAGCTGATTAACGCAAATTGTATATGGTTAGCATTCCATACGGTAAACTGGAAATAGCCCATTAATCCAGTTAAGCCCAAAAGCACAAAGGACATCCCCATCAAGAGATAGCTAACATACATCAACATCCACATAAATAAAACCTTAAAATTTGTTTAAAAAACCGTGGGTAAAATTAGGTAAATTTACATGTTAGTTTTCTAACAGTTTTTAATATAAACCAATCAGGAGAAATAATGCGTTTTTCAAAGTTTATGAGTGTACTTGTAGTTGCCGGGTTAATGCTATCAACCGTTGCTGCAGGAACATTAAAAGGTAATGTAAACTACCAAGGTAAAACCCCTAAAAAGAAGACCCTTAAAATGGGTGCAGATCCAGTTTGTGGATCATCTCACAAGGGCAAAGTTTTCAATGAATCTTTCATTGTTGATGATAAAAATAATCTTGCCAATGTAATGGTGTGGTTAAAGGATGTTAAATACACTGGTGCAGTTACGGCTACACCTGCAGTATTGGATCAAAATGGGTGTTTATATTCACCCCATGTGCAAGGTATTATGAAAGGCCAAGAACTACTTATCAAAAATAGTGATGCAACCTTACACAATATTCATTCAATGGCAAAAACAAATAGTCAATTTAACTTTGCTATGCCTAAAGTAGTAAAAGAAAAGAAGGTTAGTTTTGAGAAGACTGAAGACCCATTTTATATTAAATGTGATGTTCATCCATGGATGAAAGCATGGGTGGGTGTTTTTGATCATCCTTACTTTGCAGTAACGGATGCGAATGGTAATTTCTCAATTGAAAATATTCCTGCTGGTACGTATGAAGTTATTGCGTGGCAAGAAAAGTTCAAGATGAAAAAACATCTTACTGCTTCAGTAACTATTGGTGAAGGTGAAACAACTAAAGATTTCACATTCATTCGTAAAAGTAAAAAGAAATAACAATTAATTTAAATAATTGTGAAAAAGGTGGCAAACTATTGCCACCTTTTTTGTTATAATCATATTATGAAAATACTAATCTCATTTTTTACCCTTGTAACGCTGGCCTGTAGTGGTAATAAATATTATCCCGTAGTCGGTGTAATTACAGACATCCATGCAAGCCGACATGAATTAACTATTCACCATGATGAAATCGAAAACTTCATGATGGCTATGACCATGAACTTTAAACTAAAACCAACTGAAAATATAAATCAATTTACTGTGGGTGATAGTATTCACTTCCGCCTATCATTCGAAGGAAACAATGGCTTTGCCACCCATTTCAAAATTATTGATAATGTTACTGTTGCAGTAATGGATGATGATGATTTCTGGGATGAAGACGACCCCTACTCACCCATCGACATTGGCGATACCCTTACGGATGCCACCTTTACCGATATGTTTGGTAAACAGGTTAAGCTATCTGACTCTGATGGAAAATTTAGATTCATTTCATTTATATTTACCCGTTGCCCTATGCCCAATATGTGTCCTGCACTCTTATTCAAACAACGATATTTAGCAGAGACCTTAGCAGAAAAAAACATAGAAATCATTATGATTAGTTTTGACTATGTTCATGATACTCCAATCGTATTGAAAAATGCCTATGAAACTACATTTGAGGGTTATAACAATTGGCAAATGTGGTCAAGCCACACTCACATGGATGACCTGTACAAAATCTCCAAACAATCTATGTTCGGATTCTGGGGAGTAGAAGAAAATGATATTGGACATAATATGCGTTGCGTCTTATTAGACCCTCACCGACGAATGGTTAAAACCTTCGATGGCCTGGATTGGCTCCCCAAAGATGTGAAAGCAGATATTGAGAAAATGATGATGCTTGGAAATTAGTTCTTTCGGAAACTGAGAATTTGGAGTGGTTTTACCACGGAGACACAGAGGCACGGAGAGTTTGAAAATAAAGAGAAATGAAAAAGAGTCGAAAGTAGTTCACAGAAGCCCAAAAACTGTAATTTTATTTTCATCCCCTTATTGTTAACAACGAAGCCTTCTTACCCCTTGTAAAAATAAATTTATTACCTAATCTTTAATCTAATTTTCTTCTTAGTGCTCTTTGTCACCTTAGTGTATAATCAGAAACGTTCTATACTAATTTCCTGGGTTTCCATATATTTATAAACAAGTACAAAAAAAGGGGCACATTTCTGCACCCCTTAACTACTCTAAAAACTAATAACTAATCTTTACCAATCTTCATCATCTTCGTCTTCTTCATCTCCACCAAAGTCGTAACCATTTTCTTTAAAGTATGCTTTCACTTCTTTAGAAATATCAGTCTTACCCTTGATACCATAGATTCGGTCTCTCAGACCATCTAACATGGCATCATGGTCACCTTGAAGTTTAACCAATGATCTACCCCAAGTAGCAGTAGCATCATCAGTGGTAAGTAAATCTTCCGTCGGTAAATATGGTGCTGGCATTTGTGTTCCCGGCATTATTGCTTGTGGATCACGTAACCATTCCTTCATCCAATCTGGACGTAGGCGGTGTTTTGACATAGCCAAGTTTGGTGCCCATGTTTGTGCACCCTGTTTTGGGAATGTGGTACCATAGAAGTGACAATTATTACATGCGCCTAATTCTTCTAACTTTGTACCAGCCTTGAAATGAGTAGATTTAGAATCAAATGAATGATCTGACTCAAACGCTAAATCATTTCCATCTAAATGTTGGAACGCCTTAATTACTGAATTCCACTCTTCATCAGTTAAATCAAATGATGGCATACGTACTTGTAAATTTGGGCGAATAGTAGTCGGATTCTTTAAAAACTCAAACAACCAATCAGGTTGGGTCTTTGAACCTTGAGTATTTAAATTGGGTGGAGAAAATGCAGGATTTCCAATTACATCTGCGATTTGTCCGCCGGTACCTTCAATGATATGGCACCCTTGACAATTTAAATCTTTAATAATACGATGGCCTTCTAATATATCATCAGCAACTTGATCGGCTATCACCCGTTGATCAAAATTATCCGAAGTAAAACTGAGAAGTGCGGTAACTATGGCTTCAACTTCAACTTCTGTAAAATCAAAATTAGGCATGCGGAGTTTATCTTCTGCCGCCACCACTTTATCTCTATCAAAAATCCGTGGATTTCTTAACTTCTGCTCAAACCATGCATAATTGGTATGATCAATATCATGAATATATCCAAAATCAAGTTTGCTCACAGGTTTAGAACCTTGAGTAGTAAGCTCTGTACCGATAGGCTTGGCACCTTCATAACCAGTAATTTCATGGCAACCAAAACATCCATAATAACGGATACTCTTATCCGCAACATATTCAACCTTATCGTGGTAATCCATGTTCGCAAGTCGAGTAGTGGCATCCGTTTCAGGATACATTTTCTTCAACCACCCTGAAGCAATGGCATCTAATTCATCAGCATCAATTTCGGGTGATTCCATATTTTCAAATTCACTATCGGTAAATGACATAAGGTATGCAGTAATATCTTTGGCTTCAGAATCAGAAAGTCTCATATTGGGCATCTTTGTGTCAGGCCAATATTGGGTAGGGTCTTTTACCCATTTATATACCCACTCCGCTGAAGTCTTAGAACCTAAGTTTATGAGGTTTGGCCCTTGTGCTGCCAAAAGGGAATGTGACGTAACTTCATTAGGTAAATCTGAAGGGGATGGTGCTAAATCGTGGCAACCTCTACAACCCACCGCATTAAATAGAAGTTCTCCATTTTCAGCAGAACCTAAATATTTTCGACTGCGTTTTTTTGAAAACTTATCACCATCTTTAAATAGGTATTCAGTCATAGCCGCAATTTCTGTATCGTTTCGTTTAACTACATCAGGGGCTGAATTATTATCTTCTCCAAAGAAAGATGGCATGCGTGCATTATGTCTAAAACTTTTGGGGTCTTTAATCCATTTGGATGTCCATTCTTTGGTAGTCTTAGTATTTAAGTTGGCCAATGATGGTCCGGGGTCACGTCGTTTTGGAAAATCTTGAATCATATGGCAACCATTACAGCCACTCTTCTGAATCAATGCCAAACCTAAATTCAACTTATCGCCACCGTCCAAAAATGGTTTATTTGCGTGACAATTAAAACATGCAGACTGAGAATATCGAGTTGGCATCATGGGTTTAATCCAATGGTGCATTTGCTCCCAATCATATTCTTCTTCCCATCGAGCCTTATCTTCAGGTGTATTTGGCATATGAACTGATGATACAAAGTCAGTACCGCGACTTCGGCCATCGTGGCAACCTGTACATCCATATTGTTCAACAGGATGTGATGATGCTGATGTCAAATACAAATCTAATCGTGGGTGGGTGGTAAATGGTTGTTCCGCATCC
>JACKQG010002255.1_pt1 | contig 25462 bp, 33 predicted proteins | sample 8237621 | NCBI WGS metagenome assembly JACKQG01 (sample SAMN15677084, study PRJNA649215) | marine metagenome | biome: marine; feature: Black Sea; material: saline water; isolation source: suspended particulate matter (SPM) from the Black Sea western gyre | collected 2013-06-09/2013-06-10 | depth... | reverse complement strand
AGGAAAATTGAATCATCTTCTCAGGTCTTGAGCAAGGGAGTTTTGCAACAGAATCCCTACAAAAGCGGATATTGTTGATGGCCGACCAACTCAACCAACCGGGTCGTCGCAAAGGCTGGATAATTTGGGTTGAAGGGTTTTTCAAATTTGTACAAAAGTTCCATGACACATAAAATTCTCGTTACACTTGGTCCGTCATCCTTGTCTGAAGACGTTGTCAGAAAATGTGAGAACGAGGGTGTATATATTTTCAGGATCAATCTTTCACACACGCCGCTGAAGGACGTCTTGCCGACGATTAATAAAATACGCCAGTGGACAGATGTTCCTATTTGTCTCGACAGCGAGGGCGCGCAAATGCGCAACCAGAACATGAAAGCCGGGGCTGTTGTCTTTTCGAGTGGTGATTACATCAAGATTCATTTCGATTCCATCGTTGGAGATTCTGGCAATATTTCCTTTACCCCTACAGGCATCGCCCGACAATTTGAGGTCGGCGACGAGGTTAACGTAGATTTTGATCATGTTAGTTTCCGCATCCACGAAATTCATGACGATTATTGCCTTGCGCTCGTCACTCACGGCGGTGAGGTGGGCTCCAACAAAGCCGCAGATATTACACGCGAACTCGAATTCGACCCGCTGACCGAAAAAGACCTCGGCGCCATCCGCATTGGACTAGATAACGACATCCATCACTTTGCCCTTTCCTTCGCTAACCGTCGAGAGGACGTGGAACAAATGCGCGCGGTGTGTGGCCCCGATGCCAACATCATCTGCAAAATCGAAAGCCTGTCTGGTCTTGCCAACCTCGAGGGTATTATCGACCTCGCTGACGAAATTCTAATAGATCGAGGTGACCTTTCACGCAGGATCCCGATCGAAAAGGTGCCATTCCTACAGCGCCGCATTATTGCCGTAGCACAAGCCCACAAAACGCCTGTTTACGTTGCCACCAATCTTCTTGAATCTATGGTGTTACGTAAATCGCCGACCCGCGCCGAAGTCAACGACGTTGTCAGCACCCTACTGATGGGTGCCAACGGGCTGGTGCTGGCCGCCGAAACCGCAATCGGCCAATATCCGGCAGAATCCGTGGCGATGGTTCGCAGACTGATCAGAGAAAGCGAAATGTGGACTTCCAATACATCCATAAATGAAATTCTAAAAGCCAAGTGAAGACTTTGAAAAATAACAAGAAAAACACTCATACAGGTTTCGCCCTGTGGCTAATGGGACCGACATCAAGTGGAAAAACGACGCTAGCCACCTTACTAATCAAGCGTCTTCTTGATGAAAATATCACCGCCATCAATTACGATGGCGACGAGGTGCGCAACTTTTTTGGCGAGGGCCACGGGTTCACGCCCGCAGACCGGCTGCGTGTTATCTCGACGCTGACCTATCTGGTCAACAAGGCAACGCAGTGTGGTGTCAATGTGGTTGTCTCGGCGCTGACCGCTAATAACGACGCCCGCAAGCATGTGCGCGACACGGTTTCTAATCTGATCGTCGGGTATGTGAAATGTCCCATTAATGTATGCGCGGAACGCGATCCAAAGGGGCTGTATGCAAAGGCCCACAACAACGAAATCAACACTCTGATTGGCGTCAATTCGGAATATCACGCACCCGAAAATCCCGACATCATTATCGAAGCCGATAAACTGACACCTAAACTGGCGGTCGATGCCATTGTCGAATATCTACACAAAGTGGGCCATTTGGCATGAAGGGCGATGAAAGCATGATCCGAGAAGCCGATTGTGACGACTATATTGCCGGGCCGATACCTGTTCTGGTATTCCTCGAAACAGTGCTTGAACCTTGTTAGAATGTCTGCTTGGGGTCAGGAACGGAGCTTTCTAGTGAGCCTAATATGGTCCGCTTTCCGTCTCAAAGCGGAACTCAGGACGCAGGGCCTCCGCTTAAGGGATCATGGGCTGAGTTTCCGGGGTGCCCATCAAAGACACCCCAAATCCCTCACTCTCCTGAAAAAGCCTGTAACCCGGTCATAGCCCGCCCGAGTATCAGGGCGTGGATGTCGTGGGTTCCTTCGTAGGTGTTGACGGTTTCCAGGTTGACCATGTGGCGCATGACGTGGAATTCGTCGGAAATGCCGTTGCCACCGTGCATGTCACGGGCCATGCGGGCAATATCCAGGGCCTTGCCGCAGCAATTACGCTTGATCATCGAAATATTTTCCGGCGCGCAGGTGCCCTCGTCGAGCATCCGCCCGACACGCAGGCAGGCTTGCAGGCCTAACGTGATTTCCGTCTGCATGTTGGCCAGTTTCAACTGGATTAACTGATTAGCGGCAAGTGGACGTCCAAACTGTTTGCGGTCAAGAGTGTACTGGCGGGCCGCGTGCCAGCAGAATTCAGCCGCCCCCATGGTCCCCCAGGCAATCCCGAAGCGGGCCTTGTTAAGACATCCGAATGGCCCTTTAAGGCCGCTCACTTCAGGGAATATGTTATCTTCAGGCACGAACACCCCGTCCATGACGATCTCGCCGGTGATCGAAGCACGCAAGGACAATTTACCTTCAATCTTCGGCGTCGAAAGGCCGTCCATGCCGCGCTCAAGAATAAAGCCCCTGATAACGCCGTCGAGCTTGGCCCAGACCACCATGATGTCGGCGATCGGTGAATTGCTGATCCACATCTTGTTGCCGGTCAGCCTGTAGCCGCCATCGACCTTTTCGGCGCGGCTCTTCATACCGCCGGGGTCGGAGCCGTGATCGGGTTCGGTCAGGCCGAAACAGCCGATCAGTTCCGCAGTTGCCAGCTTGGGTAAGTATTTACGGCGCTGCTCTTCGCTGCCGTATTCATAGATAGGGAACATGACCAGTGACGACTGAACGCTCATCGCCGAGCGATAACCGCTGTCGACCCTTTCAATTTCCCGTGCCGCCAGTCCGTAACTGACATTACTGACCCCGGCACAGCCATACTCCTCAGGCAAGGTCGGCCCAAGCAATCCCAGTTCGCCCATTTCCTTCATGATGTCAGGATCAAAAGTCTCGTTGCGATTGGCCTCAAGGATTCTGCCCATCAATTTGTCCTGAGCGTAGTCACGGGCGGTATCACGAACCAGACGTTCCTCTTCGCTTAACTGGTCTTCAAGGGCGAACGGGTCATCCCACTGGAAAGAGGGCTTGGAACACATGGGCAGGGTCTCCGAAATTGGTAAAGAAGTATGTTTATACCGAAAAAATCAGAACGGCAATTTCTCAGAATTATTTTCTTGACCAGATTTTGATGATGTCTGCTCAGGTTGGCTCTGGTTGCGCATACGTTTGCCGTCAAGATAGGTGTCGGTGGCGATCATGGTGACATCCGTTCGCGTATGATTCAATGAGGATTTGACCTCGGTCGTTGAAACATTCAAAGCGATGCCACCTGATGGCCACCACTGGAAATGACACTTACGGGCCAGGTCACCTGCCTTGCTGCACTCGCTGGTGCCGGGTTTGCCGTGCTTGTCGCCAATGCTGTCGAGTATGTCTTCTTCTGTGCGGGTGGCGAAGCTTTGGTCGTACCGCATCCGGTAAGCTTTCTCGTGACCACCAATATTGACGAACCAGACGGTATAATGAGCCCCGTCGAATTTGAATGTCGCCGCCGTTTCGCCGCGGCCAAGGCTGGCCAGATCAAGATTGGGATGTCTTTTGCGGACCACATCGGGAGACATGCCAAGGCTGACACCGCCCAGTTTGAAAGTTTGTTCCAGTTTGTTTTTAAGGAAAAACATTTTACGCCAGTTGATTTGGGCGCCGATGTTTGTTTCGAAAGTGAGGAAAAAAATCAATGCCATCAGGGCAGCAAGGCAAAGGAAAACCAGTGTTTTAATGTTGCCTCCGTCATCCTTTCGGCGACCACGGTTGCCGACGCGGCGATCAGTGGAACTCCTTTTGTCACCGCGTCGTTGTTCTAGCCTGGGTGCCTGCGTGGCCATTGTTTGGACCTGTTTGGTAGTGGGAAAATCGATTCTGCGTTATTTTCTCATAAAAGATCGCCAAGTTTGAAATCATTCTTTTAAAACAATATTCGATCAAAATTACCTATAATTTGTTTGAATCCCTGAAACCCCCATGAAAAGTGCGGCGGAGGCAAAGGGCGGTCAGGGAAGATTGTGATCTGCTGGTTTCGCCCAGAAACTAGTCACGCCCACCATTCCAGCGTTCGATCCGGTCATGGTCCAACCCTAAATGATCAAGGGCGCGTCCGACCGTCTGCCTGACGATATCATCGATGGTTTTGGGTTTGTTATAAAAGGCTGGTACCGGCGGCATGATGGTCGCCCCGTAATCCGAAGCCCGCGCCATCAGTTCCAGATGGCCTTTGTGTAGCGGTGTCTCGCGAACCAGCAAGATCAGGGGGCGGCGTTCTTTCAAGGTGACGTCGGCGGCGCGGATCAGCAGGTTATAATCAAAACTGTTGGCGATACCGCTGAGAGTCTTGATCGAACATGGTGCCACAATCATGCCCCGGGTTCTGAACGATCCGCTGGCGATCGAGGCGCCTATATCCTTGACGTTATGAACTTCCTGGGCAAGCGGGCGCAGGTCATCAAGCTTGAGGTCAGTTTCAAGTTCCAGGGTGCGCACCCCGGCCTCGCTAATAATCAAATGGACGGGCACCTCTAAAGCGTTAAGGGTACGCAAAGCTTCGACACCATAAACAATGCCGGTAGCACCAGAAATCCCGACAATCACCGGCCATTTTTCTTGTTTGGACATTTAAAGCTCCATTTAATGCCTTCTTACTACCTGTAGAATGCTGCCAGGAGCAAGAAAATGCCGTTCGGTTTATTGTTCGGTTAAGAAAAAGAAGGTATAGAGGCTTGATGAAACGTATTTTTTCTGCACTGGCCCTGTTCTCAGTTGTTGCTTTCGTGGCGGCTTGCGCGGGCCAGCCTTACGTCCACAAGAGTGGCGAATTTAATCGTGCATCAAGCGGTTTTGGTCAAACGGAAAAGGATATTTCCAACCTCACTATCTGTTACAATTCTTCTTCGACAACACCGCAACAGGTTAATAAAATGGCCATTGAAGAATGCGCCGCTTTTAATAAAACGGCAAAGTTTGTCGGGCAAGAATACAATGTCTGTCCGTTAACGACCCCCATCGCCGCGAAATTTAACTGCCTGGGTTCGGGTAATTTTGTCGGTAGCGATGGTCAGGCTGTTCCCGGGGGAACATTGATGAATTATGATGGCATAGAATTCCGTTATTAATGGATCTGGGCAGAGATTTAAGGAGTTATTGTTTATGAAAAAAGTTGCAGTCGTATCCTGTTTTATCGCTTTGACGGCCTGTGCCGATGTGAATGTTGAGGACATCAGTATCGGGGGTGCCGCCGGTGCTGTTGTCGGTGCCCTGGCAGGCGGCATGGTTGGCGCAGAATTTGGCGGTGGTCTGGGGCAAACCCTGTTCATGGGGGCCGGGGCTCTGGTTGGTGCCGGTGTTGGTTACGAGGCCGGAAACATTCTCTATCCTTCAGACCAGGCGGCCTATGACGACAACGCCCGTCTGGCACTTGCCAACTCAACTGATGGGTCTTTCTCCGAGTGGTCAAACCCGGAAACCGGCAACGGTGGTATTTTCACACCGACCAAAACATACGTCACCAGTAATGGACGTTCGTGTCGCGACTATCGGGCGACTCTGGCTTTAAAGAACGATGGCCAACAATCGGGTATTATCGCCCATCAGACAGGGACGGCGTGCCAGCAGGCGGATGGTTCCTGGCGTTCGGTTACAGAGGACTTTGGTTGAGCCGGGACTGCCACGGATGATCACCGTCGTCGCCCTACTGGTCGGGGCCTACGCGATAATTCTTTTAGGGCTTCTGATTTTTCAGAAAAAGCTGCTCTACCATCCCGATACATCAATACCCGATCCCGCCCGAAGCGGGGTTGCGGAAATGCATCCGATAAAAGCAGAAAACGCCAACGGACTGACGCTGGTGTCCTGGTACGCACAAGGAAACCCGGGCCTTCCGGTGGTTGCCTATTTTCAGGGCAACGCCGGCAATATTGGTTCGCGCGGCAATAAAGTCAGGCCATTCCTGGATGCCGGTTACGGGGTTTTACTGGTTGGCTATCGCGGTTTTGGCGGTAATCCCGGTACACCCGGCGAAGCGGGTCTTTATGCTGATGCCAGGGCGGCCCTGAACACGCTGAAAGATAACAGGCCATTGGTCCTTTACGGTGAATCTCTTGGCACGGCCGTCGCAACAACCATGGCAGCCGAGCGCAGTATGGCTGGAGATCCTGTACAAGCGCTGATTCTTGAAGCGCCATTTCCTTCGATCACCGCCGCGGCCGGGCATTATTATCCCTTTATTCCGGTTAAATGGCTGCTTAAGGATCATTTCGATCAGGCTTCACGCATTGCCGGTATATCCGCACCAGTCTTGATCTTTCATGGGGAACGGGACAAAACCATGCCGGTCCGTTTCGGCAAGGCTCTGTTTGAAGCCGCGAAAATGCCCAAACAATCAAAATGGATCGCCGGGGCAGGGCACAATAATCTTTTCGATTTTGGTGCCGCCGAACTCAGTCTTGAGTTTATCCGGCAGAGCATCTCTTCAAACCCTTAAAACACGGTAAACAAAAAGTTAACTGGGTGTTGGACTAGGGTTCATGTTCATGTATACTACTAGATGTAGGTGTGTATGCTATTCCGATATACTATTCGGGAGCTGCAGGTTGCTTGTGGACAAGTTGTTGAAGTTGTTGTCTTTTTTGGGCCCTTGAATGAGGGTATCCGGAAGGATTTTTTGTAGGCACCGTTTGTAAATTATGGCTCAGATACCGAGAACTTTACCATCGGCGGTTCCGACAAACGTCACTGCAGGACGTTTGCAGGGCGGGCCGCGCTCTGTCGCCAGCGCTGACAGCGCACAAATTGAAGCGACGAACGCCCAGGACGGTGTCCTCTTTAACGATGCTCTTCTGTTCCAGGATCGTGAAACAACGGATCGTCGTGGTGGCGACAATTCGCAGGGCAACCATCGGGTCGAATATGCCGGTTCCAGTCAGACGTTCGCTTCAATATTTGAAGACACCGCAGCGTCCAGTGGCAGTGTTCAGAAGGCCCGTTCAAAAGGTTTCGCCAACCTGATTGCCCGCGCGATCACGACCTATGAGACAAATGTACAGGTTATTCACGGAACCACCGACCCGCGTGGCACTACCCTTAGCCTGACTCTTTAAATCCTCTTAAAATTTTACAAGTGTGACGCCCATCATAGGTGTCCGTAGTGCTGTCTGCTAGTTTCCCGGAATGAGCATATCGACAATCCTTTCGACCGCCGTATCAGGTTTGGTCAGTAACAGCGCCCGGGTGGCGACGGGGGCTGAGAACATCGCCAACGTCAATACGGATAGCTATCAGGCTAAAGATGCGACAACCGGTTTTGGGCGGCAGACGTTCACCAGTAATGCTTTTGGTTCAGGAAGCGTCCAGATTGAGGCGATAGAGCCCTCGAATGTCAATCTTGCCAAGGAATTTATCGATATCATCGCCGCCAAAGCGGCCTACGAGGCAAGTGCCCGTATTTTTAGCACCGCAGAGGAAATGCACAGGGACGTTCTGGACATCAAAGCCTGAAAAATTGATGCTTTTTCGCCTCTGTTAACGATTTCTTTGCCGGCTCGTACTATACTCACATCATAAATTTGGCTGTTTTCAGAAAAACAACGTATGTGAGGCCTATGAGTCAAAAACAGGGAACTGTCAGCGTTGTAGAGTCGACCTTCGATGTCGCGCTCTGGTTTGCTGATACGGCGCTTGATCAAAACGAGTATTTACAACCGCAAAAACTGCATCGTCTGCTGTTTTTGTCGCAAGCCTATTACGCTGTCGCTTTTGGCGGACAAAAGCTGATGCCTGCGGTTTTCGTAGCCGATGAAATGGGCCCCCTTGAACCCAACGTATACAAAGCGTTCGCCAAGGGTCGTCCAAACATTGATCCTGATCTTTTCTTGCCTGATGGTGTTGAGCCTTTTCTGTCGGGTATCTGGAGCCGTTTTGGTCATCATGCCCCTGATCGGCTGACTAAAATGTGTAAAGATACACTGGCTTTCAGGCAGGCCCTGAAAAAGGGTGGGCGGACTGAAATTCCCTTGCAGGCTATGCTGTTGTCTTTTGCCAGGGCTGACGATACCCCGGCCATTACGCAGGTTATGAAGCCGAAAGTCATGCGCTCCCACACCGGTCGCCCGGTTGCTGTTAAAAGCTGGGTTCCCGGTTCCTGAACATTACATTCTAAAAATGTATATTCCCGAATGATGGCAATCCTGACTGATGGGTTGATTAGCTGTTGCGGTTCGGTGTCACTAGGCTAGAATTCAATACTTACTATAAGTGAATGCCATTGGGTCTATGCGGCCCTAAAGGAAATTCATGGGTAGCCTCAGTCCAAGAAGGCTAACTTAATAAATTCACCAGGAGGTGTTATGACAATGTCAAAAAATTCCAAATTTCTGTCCGTACTGGCGTGTGGCGCAGTTGTTACCGGTCTCGCCACAACAGGTCCGGCTGAAGCCAAGGTCGAGGGTGACACGATTACTCTCGGTTCCGCCGTATCTATCACCGGTCGCTACGCCGTCAACGGCAAGCACACAAAAAACGGTTACGATCTTGGCGTTAAGTTTATCAACGACAAGGGCGGGATTACTGTAGGCGGCAAAAAATACAAGCTTGCCATTCAGTACTATGATGATGAATCGACAGCCGCTCGCGGCACCCAGCTCGCAGAGCGTCTGATCCAGCAGGACCAGATCAAATTCATTCTAGGGCCCTACAGCTCCGGTATGACCAAGGCGATTGCGCCGGTTGTCGAAAAATACGGTGTTCCTATGGTCGAAGGGAACGGTGCTTCGCGTTCGATCTTCAATCAGGGCTTCCGTTATACCTTCGCCGTGTTGTCGACTTCCGAACAGTACCTGTCGACGGCTATTGATCTGGCTGCCGAACAAGCCAAGAAAGACGGCAAGGATCCTTCCAGCTTGAAAATCGCCCTTGGCGTTCGTAACGAGCCCTTCGCCCTTGATATTGGGGCTGGTATTCATGATGACGCCAAGCGTCATGGCATGGAGATCATCATCGACGAAAAATTCCCCAAGGAAGTTTCCGACATGACCAGCTTCCTGACCAAGATCAAGGCATTGAAGCCTGATGTTGTCGTTGTTTCCGCCCACACCGTCGGTGGCGCCCTGTTTGTTCGTCAAATGACTGAACAGAAAGCTAATGCACCGATTGTCGCCATGACACACTGTGAATCGGCTAAAATCGAAGACTCCACCGTTTTCGGTTCTGCCGGTGAAGACATTCTGTGTGCGGGCCAGTGGGCGCCGGAACTGACCTACAGGGATGATTATTTCGGCTCAGCCATGGACTACACCAAAACCTTCGAGAAGGTTTACGGTTATGTTCCGCCTTATCAGGCAGCTGAATCGACCGCTTCTGTTCTGGTCTATGCCGATGCCATCGCGCGGGCTGGCTCCTTTGATACGGCCAAGGTTCGTGACGCCCTTGCGGCGACTGACATGCAGACCTTCTACGGTAACGTGAAGTTTGCCCCGACGGGTCAGAACATCGCCAAACCGATGGTTCTGCGTCAACTTCAAAACGGTAAATACAAGCTTGTTGCGCCGTCGAGGTGGGCCGATACGCCACTGTCCTTCCCACGTATGGCACAGTAGCAATTCTTATCGACTAACAATCAGCGATCCCGCCCTCCAATTTTAAGGAGGGCGGGACCACTGTTATTTTTGTCGTATCGCGGAGAAAAATCATCGAAACCATCATCGGCAATATAGAACTGCTGTTCCTGGCGCCACCGCTTTCAACGCAACTGCTCGTCAACGGCATGATGATTGGAGCTCTTTTCGCCCTTGCCGCCTTTGGCATGGCTCTGGTTTGGGGGGTGATGAACGTCATCAATATCGCCCAGGGTGAATTTGTCGTGCTGGGCGGGTACGTGGCCGTGTTGATGGCGCAAAGCGGAATACATCCGTTCTTTGCAATATTTGTCGCCCCGGTTGTTCTTTACGGGGTCGGCTGGTTTTTTTACCAGACCATTATCAAACGAGTCGTTGACAAGGATTTGTTTACATCCCTGCTGGCGACATTCGGTATCAGCATTCTGGTGCAGCAATTGATGAACCAGATATTTGGTGCTGATATTCGTCGTGCGCCCCATGGTTTTGGCACCTGGGGTTTCTTTGACAATCTGGTTACCGTCGAACAGGTCAAATTACTGACTGCCCTTGCAGCGCTCGCGCTGGGCGGGGTGATGGTGCTTTTCCTGAAAAAATCCCGTCTGGGTCAAGCCATTAGGGCGACTGCGCAAAATGCCCGCGCGGCCCGTATCATGGGCATTGATACCGACAAGGTTTACGCAGCAACTTATAGCCTGAACGCCGCCATTTGCGGCGCGGCAGGTGCCATGGTGGCGATGATCTGGGTTGTCGAACCGTACATCGGGCTGGTCTACACCATCCGCGCCTTCATGATTGCGATCATTGCCGGACTTGGAAATCTCAGCGGTGTTGTGCTTGCCGGACTGGGGCTTGGCGTGGCTGAAAATTTCGCAGGATTTATCATGGGTGCGGAATTCCAGATCGCCTTCGTCTTCTCATTGCTGGTCGTCATTCTTGTTGGGCGCAGTATCCTTCTTGGCCGTAAGCGTGAATATTTAAAATGAGCAGCAACAACAAACCAGTGCTTTTGTACGGTGGTATCCTCCTGATCGGGATTTTCCTTCCCTTGGCGCTGCCAGCTTTCCAGACCCAGATTTCGGTCATGTGGATGATGGTTACCTTTGCCCTGACTTGGGACATTCTGGGCGGTCGCATGGGCTATAATTCATTCGGCAATATCGTCTTTTTTGGCGTTGGCATGTATGCATCGGCGTCCATGCAACACGAACTGTATTTCGATATTGGCCAGTTCGAGGTGATATCCGATCAGTTCAATCTGCAATTAACCCCGGAAAAATATCTGTTTGGCCTGGGCCTTGGCATGATCGTTGGGGCCGTTATTTGTGTGGCGCTGGCGTGGGTGTTGGGTTCGGGTATTCTCAGCCTGCGTGGTCATTACTTCGCCATCTGCACGCTGGGGCTTGGTGTCGCGGTCGGTGAATTGGCAGGCACCATTGATTATATTGGTGCTGGTTCCGGTATGGCCGCACCGGTATTCCCATTAGCCATGGGATCGGCCGGTCTTTTTTATTCCTATTTCTTTTTCATTCTTGTGGTGGTCACGTTCTTTTCCCTTAAATGGTTGTATTCGACCCGTTTCGGGCTTGCCATCAATGCCATTCGCGACGATGAGGACAAGGCCGAAGCGATGGGCCTGCACACCACCCGTTACAAGACATTGGCGTGGTGTGTGTCGGCCTTTTTCCTGTCCTTTGCAGGGGCGGGGTTCGGTCATCTGAACGGATTTATCGACCCGCTGGACGTCGCCTTTCCCGGCGCTACCTTCGGCGTCTGGATGGTTCTGATGGCCATCCTGGGCGGCAAGGGAACGCTTTGGGGGCCGGTAGTCGGGGCACTCGCTTTTCATATTACCCAGGAATTTTTCTGGAGCACATTGTTGGGCTGGCAGCGCGTCGCCCTTGGATTGATGATTGTTATCGTCGTCGTCTTCTTCCCCCTTGGCATCATGGGCTGGGCCCGCGAGAAGTGGCCTGAACGCTTTGGCCACATTCTTGAGGAGGAATCCTCATGACTATGCTTCTTGAAGTTAAGGGCGTCAGCAAGTCCTTCGGCGGTGTCGTCGCCAATCACGATATTTCCATTGAAGTTCCTGAAGGCAAAATCATCGGCCTTATTGGTCCCAACGGTTCGGGCAAGACGACGCTGTTCAATTCAATTGTCGGCTATCACCCGCTCGATGTTGGCTCTATCCGCTTCGAGGGCAAGGAAATCTCCAACCTGATCGTTCCGCAGATCGCCCGCCTGGGCATGCTCAGAACGTTTCAGCAGACCCGCATCTACGGCAAGATGACCTGTGTTCAAAACATGCAGATCAGCGTTTCGCACCGCAATACGTCCATTGCTCACATGTTCGCCAAGTTCTCGCCAGAGGTGATGGAAAAGGCCGATCGCCTACTCGAGTTCGTCGGCCTGTTTTCAAAACGCCATTTAATGGCCGGCGATCTGTCTTTCGGTCAGCAGAAATTGCTGGAATTCGCCATGGCCCTGATGAACGACCCGAAGCTGCTGTTGCTGGACGAACCGACGGCGGGCATCAACCCGACCCTGATCAACGGACTGATTGACCGTTTGAAAAGGGCCAACGCTGATTTTGGTATCACGCTTTTGGTGATCGAGCACAACATGCGGGTGATTATGAATTTGGCTGAACACATCTACTGTCTGGCGCACGGCGAAATGCTGGCCGAAGGCGAGCCTGCGGATATTCAGAATGATCAGCGCGTCATCGACGCTTACCTGGGGGCGCACTGATGGCCGAAGAAACCGACACCACCAAAAAAGCCATCAGTGGTTATGGTCACGGCGATGTTGATACGATCCTGTCCGTTGATGATGTCGCCAGGGACGCAGAAAAAATGGCCGGTGACCGCCCCTCCACAGACAGTCTTGATAAATTGTGCGAAGGCGAGCCGCTGCTCAGTATCGAAGGGCTGGTCGCCGGTTACGGCAAGATGGAAATCATTCACGATTTTGATCTGCGGGTCGGCTCTGGCCAGTCATTATGTCTGATCGGCCCCAACGGCGCTGGCAAGTCCACCATCCTGCATTCGATTTACGGCTTTACCAACATCACTGGCGGCGCCATTCGCATGAAGGGTAATGATGTCACCCGGCTTAGCACCAATGAGAAACTTAAAGACGCCGGTATCGCCTATATCCTTCAGGATAATTCGGTCTTCCCCAATATGACCGTCGAGGAAAACCTGTTGATGGGCGGGTTCCTGAAAAACAAGCCCGATGAAGCCATGGCCGCTGCTGACAGGGTGTTTGAAAAATACGGTCGCCTGCGCGAACGCCGCAATCAAAAGGCAGGGGTTCTTTCGGGTGGCGAGCGCCGCTTGCTGGAAATCTCCCGCGCCCTGATTATGGAGCCACAAGTGCTGCTGGTCGATGAGCCGTCCATCGGGCTTGAGCCGCGCTTTATCGACATGGTTTTCGAAATTCTCGACGACCTGCAAAACCACGAGGGCAAGACCATCATCATGGTCGAACAAAACGCCAAGAAGGGCCTCGAATTCGCCGACATTGGTTACGTGCTGGTATCAGGCGAATTGGCCATGGCAGGACCGGGGGATGAGTTGCTGCAAAACCCCGAGGTCGGGCGGTTGTTCCTGGGCGGTTAATACGCGATTTTCAATATTTCCAACTCCTCGACCCCACCCGGTGTGTTCATTTTGACGACATCGCCATCCAGCGCCTTCATCAGCGCTCGGGCCACCGGGGATATCCACGATATTTCACCTTCCTCCAGTCTTGCCTCGTCGACGCCGACGATGCGGACTGTTCGCTCCACATCGTTTGAGTCCGCGTAGGTTACCGTCGCCCCGAAGAAGACCTGATCGTGGTTTTTTTGCTGGGCCGGGTCGACGACTTCGGCGATTTCCATGCGCTTGATCAGGAAGCGCGTGCGGCGGTCAATTTCGCGCAGCCGTTTTTTGCCGTAGATGTAGTCGCCGTTTTCGGAACGGTCGCCGTTACCGGCGGCCCAGGAAACGTTCTCGACGACTTGCGGACGCTCAACACGGCGCAGGTGATCAAGTTCGGCACGCAGCCGTTCCATGCCATCTGGCGTGATGTAATTTTTGGCTCCGGCGGGAAGCGAGTCGATGGCGTCGGGTATCTCTGCTTCTTCCTCGGCTTCCTTGGTGAAGGCTTTATTCATGCTGTTTAGCCAAACAAATAAAATGCCAGATAGCCACAAAGAACGATTATCACCCACATTACCATACTTCCGGTTTGCTGGCTTCGGGTCAGAGCGCTTTCGGAACCACTTAGCTGGAAAACAAGGTGGAAAAATTTTGCCATACGCAGGCTGACAACCTTTTCCAGGCGATTGATGATTTCTCCACCCTTTTTCATTATCCAGCCGATAGCCAGGGGAGCGAGCCTTCGGTAACTATAATCGGTATCGAGAACCGTAGAGCGTAGTTCAGCGGGATAGAGTCCGGTTTTTTGCAGGGTCGCGAAGGCTAGTCCGGAAAAAAGCAGAAGCTGAAGCGTCGTCACCACATGCGTCGTCGTATACGGGGCATAGTCCACAGGGAAGGGTAGCAACGCAAACAATGGCTGCGGATAGACGCCGATGCCAACGCAGAGAAAAGCCGTCAGTCCCATGGCCAACAGCATGTTAAAGGGTGCTTCCCTGGGTCGTTTGCCGGAATCATGGGCGAAGAAGGCGAAAAACGGAATTTTGATGCCCGAATGATGGAACACGCCGGCGGAGGCGAACAAGAGGACCAGAAAGACGACCAAATGGCCTTCTTCGGCTGCTGCCGTCAGGATCATGGATTTGGTGACGAAGCCGCTGAAAAGCGGAAAGGCTGAAATCGAGGCAGCACCGACGATACAAAACCCGGTCGTCCATGGCATGGTCTTGTAAAGACCACCCAGCTCCGATCCCTTCACCGTACCAGTTCTGTGCAGAACCGCACCCATGGACATGAACAAAAGTCCCTTATAAAGAATGTGGGCGAAGGCGTGGCTGACGGCACCGTTAATGGCAAGGGTGGTGCCAATACCAATGCCGGTAACCATGAAACCCAACTGGTTGTTCAGGCTGTAGGTTAAAACCCGGCGCAAGTCATTTTCAATCACCGCGTAGAAAATGGGGAAGGCGGTCATGATCGCACCAATCCAGATCAGTTCCTGAGTTCCCGCGTAACCGCGCGCCAGGGCATAAACAGCCAGCTTCGTGGCAAAGGCGCTTAAGAATACCGTGCCCGTTACGGTGGCTTCCGGATAGGCATCTTGCAGCCAGTTGTGCAGCAGCGGGAAGGCGCATTTAATGCCAAAGGCAATCAGTATGAAAAGTCCACCAGGGCTGTCCAGGCCGATATTGTTGAAGGTGACAGAACCCGTTTCTCCCGAATACATAGCGGTACCCGCCAGCAACAATAATCCCGATAAAATATGAATGATCAGATACCTTAACCCTGCACGGTAGGCCCGTTTTGTCCTTGCGGACCAAATCACGACGGCCGATGAAACAGCCGTCAGTTCCCAATAAAAAAACAGGGTAATCAAGTCTCCGGCGAAGACGGCACCAATGGCCGCGCCGACATGGACAACAGTTGAGGTTTGTTCCATTCGGTCGGTGTTTTTCCAAGCGAACAACATACCCAAAGACGCCGATAGATAGAAAATATATCCGAACAAAAGACTGAGTTTGTCGATGCGCACGTGGGTTTGCTCGAAACCAAAGGCGGACATGGTTCCAAACGTGCCGTGTTCCAGCCCCGTCAATTGCCAAATACCAACTAGCGGCAGGGCAAGCATATAAATGGGGCGCAGATTCCCCTTGATAAACGGCACCAGAATGGCGCCGATGATCATCAGCAGTCCGGGGGGGAACTCAACGATCATAAAAATCCTCGTCGCGCATCAAAATCTTGCGCAGTTCGCGCGCTGTCAGCACCAGCGCAAAGGAAACTGAAAATCCAAACAGTCCGAAAAAGCCCAACCAGTGTTCGAATTCGTAAACGACGTGCTTTTCGTAAAAGAAATCCGAGATAAACAACAACGCGCAGACAATGATAAGCGCCCGGAAAATCTTGTTTACGTTACGCATATCGTCCAGCCAGTATTTCTTGCCGTATTCTTTCGAAGGGGCTTGCGTCATCTCACTGTCCTCCCGATATGGATATCACACAGGTATAACATCTTATTTTTTTCTCCGCGCATCGAAGGCCTCAAATCAGTTGCCGGGCAAGGTCAATAAAAATGCCCGGGAAGAAGAATAACAATATGGTTATCGTCGCCGTAACCGTAAGCGCGATGACGACGGTAAAAGGGGCTTCGCCGTGATCGTCATGGTTTGGGCTTTCAATTTCTTTCTTGAAAAAAGCGGCATGGACGATGGGCAGAAAATAACTGGCATTGAGAAGGGAGCTGACGATGATAATCCCTACGGCCAGCATTTGCCCGGAATCGAATGCCCCATGCAGGATATACCATTTAGATATGAACCCGGCTGTTGGCGGTACCCCGATCATCGACAAGGCGCCGATGGCGAAAGCGCCCATGGTCCACGGCATTCGACGGCCAATACCGTCAAGTTGGCTGACCTCGGTCTTGTGGCTGGCGGTATAAATAGAACCGGCGGCAAAGAACAAGGTAATTTTTCCGAAGGCATGAACGGCAATATGAAGTGCCGCACCGAGCACGGACAAGGGCGCAAGGATGGCTGCCGCCATGATCACATAAGACAGTTGACTGATTGTTGAATAGGCGAGCCGTCGTTTCAGGTTATCGGAACGAAGCGCAATAATGGAGGCGGCAAGGATGGTGAATCCTGATATGTAGAGCAACCAGTCCGGATCGATGGTCACGGACAGGAAATCAACGCCGAAGATGTAGATTATGACTTTGACGACGGTGAACACCCCGGCTTTGACGACGGCGACCGCGTGCAATAGAGCGCTGACCGGTGTCGGGGCGACCATGGCGGCAGGTAGCCAGCGGTGGAACGGCATCAATGCCGCCTTGCCGATGCCGAACATGTAAAGGGCCAGAAGAATGCCGATGATGGTGTTTGATGCCTTGCCTTCAAGGATACCGCCGGGCGTGAAATCAAGGGTTCCGGCGATCATCCACGTCCAGACGATGGCAAGAAACAACAGGCCGATGGATGTCGACAGCAATATACCTAAATAAACCCGCCCGCCCCTTTTGGCTTTTTCAGTGCCAGCATGGGTGACCAGCGGATAGGTGCTGATGGTCAGGGCTTCATAAAAAATAAACAACGTCATCATATTGCCGGCGAAGGCGATGGCGACGGAGCTGGCCAGGGCGATGGCGAAGCAGACGTAAAAACGGGTTTGGTTTTTTTCATTGTTGCCCCGCATGTAGCCGATGGAATAGAGGGAATTGACAATCCACAGGAAACTGGCAATACAGGCGAACAACATTCCCAGGGGTTCAACTGTGAAGGCAATACTCAGGTTCGGCAGCATTTCACCGACCACCAACGATGGCCGACCACCTTCCAGAACAAGCGGGTAAAGCGAGATCACCAGGGAGAACAGGATCACCGCCGTTACAAGCGTCACCGTCTCGCGCAGGTTTGTCCAGCGCCCGCAAAGTGAAATTAATACGGCACCGATGACAGGTGTTAAAAGCGCTGCCTGTATCGTTGTCTCCGGGCTCATTGCAGACCCCCGTTTAGCAAGATATCGGCGGCGTCCAGTGCAATGGTTAGCGTGTTGGTGGCGTCAAGCCCGAAATAGATGCTGGCCAGAGCCATCACCCACAATGGCAACAACATTGACAGCGGCACCTCAGATACCGGTTCGGCATTTTCCGGTGCCGGTTTCAGGTAAGCGGCTTCGACAATGCGCCACACATAGATGATTGCCAGCAGCGAGCTGAGAACGATCAACACGGCGACTGGCCACATATCTGCCTCAAGGGCGGCGCGAACCAGATACCACTTGGAAACAAAACCAACCGTCATGGGAATACCGATCAGGCTCAAGCCGCCGACGACAATCGCCGCCATGGTCCAGGGCATACGGGTGCCAAGTCCATACATATCCCTGATCGAAACCCCGCCCATGCGTAAGGCAACGCAACCTAACCCCAGGAAGATGGTGCATTTCATAATTGCGTGATTGAACAAATGAATAATGCCTGCGGCCATTCCGGTTTCCGAGGCGAAGCTTAAACCCAGGATGATGTAACCAACCTGGGCAATGCTCGAATAGGCAAACATGCGCTTGGCGTTGTCCTGATAGATGGCAATGGTCGAGGCTGCGAACATGGCAAAAATGGCAAGCGTCATCAGGATGTTTTGCAGACCCAGTATTTCGAACACGTTGACCCCGCCAAAGACGGTGAAGATGATACGGATCAGAATATAGACCGCTACCTTGGTAGCCGTAGCGGCCAGGAACGCCGTCACCATGGAAGGTGCGTAGGTGTAGGCATTCGGTAGCCACAAATGAAGCGGGAACAGGGCCAGTTTCAAACAGATGCCAACGGTGAGAAACGCCAGCGCCGCCTGAATGACACGGGTATCGGCGATGGCTGGCATCAGGGTCGCCAGATCTGCCATGTTCAGGGTGCCGGTCATCATGTACATCAGGCCGACGCCGATAATGTAGAAGGTGGCCCCGATGGTGCCCATGATCAGGTAGCGATAGGCCGCCGTGAGGGCCCGCCGGTCGCGCCCTAAACTGATCATCACGTAGGATGACAGCGAGGAAATCTCCAGAAATACGAACAGGTTGAATACGTCACCGGTGATGGTAATGCCCAGCAAACCGGTCAGACACAACAGGAACATGGTGTAAAACAGATAGATTCGCTCCGCCGGTATTTCCTGCTCAACACTGCGCCGGGCGTAAGTCATGACCAGGGAGCCTATGGCCGATACGATGACCAGAACGAATGCTCCGACTTTGTCGAGCACATATTCAATGCCCCAAGGTGCTGCCCAGCCACCGATACGATAGGTTATCGTACCGCTGTCCAGAACCTGCATCAGAAGCGACAGGGAAATGGCCAGGGTTGTCCAGGTGACAATCAGGGTCAGCATCCAGACGAAACGCGGGTTGCGAATGATCAAGGCAATGGGTGCCATCAACAGGGGTAAAACCACTTGCAGGGCCGGTAACTGGGTGGACATCAAGAGATCGTCCCCCGTTCTCTTTCCTGATCTTCTTTTTCAAGAATGGCGATTTCGTCGTCCTCGATTGTATCGAAGGCATCCTTGATGCGCACGGTCAGGGCAAGGCCCAGTGCGGTGGTTGCAACCCCGACGACGATAGCGGTTAGAATCAAAACATGGGGAAGGGGGTTGCTGTAAATCTCAATACCGTCGGTCAGGATTGGCGCGGTGCCACCTTTTATCTTGCTCATGGAAATATAGAAAACAAAAACAGAGACCTGAAAAACGTTCAACCCGATAATTTTTTTAATCAGGTTGTGTTGTGCAATGACCATGTAGAAACCCATCATCATCAGCACGATAACAATCCAGTAATTGAACAGGCCGTAAAAAGTTTCCATGGCTTCAATCGTCCTTTTCGGCGCGAAGGCGGCCATCAAATATCAGGAAGATCGTAATCATTGCGCCGGAGACAGTTGTGCCAACGCCCAATTCAATCAGTGTGATACCAAGGTGTTGGGCGGATTTCTGATCCGTAGCGAGCATGGAATAATCAAGAAAATCCCCACCCAGCATCATGGCCACCACACCGACCCCGGTGTAGAGCAACAAACCTGATGCCAACAGTGTCCGTGTTAACCAGGCGGGTGCCACCTTGCGGGCGTTGTCGACACCGAAAATCAGGGCGTAAAGAATAAAGGCTGCTGCGAAAATAACACCGGCCTGAAAACCACCACCCGGACCAAAGTCCCCGTGAAACTGAACGTACAGGGCGAACACCATGATCGGCGGTATCAGCAACTTTGAGACGACCCGAAGGATGGAAGCGCGGTTGAGCATCAGGCTTGCTGTTCCTTTCTGCCGTGGTTTTCAGATTTTGGATCTGGTTTTTTGCGCCGCCGTGATCGCCCGATCAGCGCCATCACGCCGACCGCTGCGGTAAAGACCACCGTCACCTCGCCCAGGGTGTCGTAACCACGGTAACTGGCCAGCACCGAAGTAACGATATTGGGCGGTCCGACTTCGCTGGCTGATTTTTCAATGTAGTAGGGGCCGACATGATGATGAATAGGGGCGCCTGGATCACCGTAATGGGGCATGTCCAGGGTTGCATAAATCAATAAGGCGCCGGTCGCGGTGACGATAGCCAAGGGGACCGGTACAAGAGGTTTCGCTTCCTTATCCATGCGCGTGGTCAGCGCCAGGGTGCCCAGCATTAGTACCGTTGAAATGCCGGCACCGACGGCGGCCTCGGTAAAGGCGACATCAACGGCGTCCATAACCACGTATAACACCGCCGCAAGAAGGCTGTAGATACCCAACATCATCACCGCCGCGAACAGGTTGTGAATGCGCACCAGTGAAAAGGCCGTAACAGCCATAAAAGACAGCAAGGCAATGACGATCAGGTCTTCGATATTCTTTTCCTCTCTTCTTCAAGTTCTTTCATCAGGGCCAGTTCCTTTTCGTCCGTGTCGTCATCATCGCTAAGCGGGATCATCCCTGCATCGAGGGCAGCGCGTGCCAACGCGTGGGTTGCGGTGGGTAGGGTGAACATCAGGAACAGGGTAATCAGGAATATCTTTATTGACACAAATGTCAGCCCGGCTTGAAGGATCATGCCAACGAACAGCATGACAATGCCCATCGTATCGATGATGCCAGCGGCGTGAATGCGTGAAAACATATCCGGTAACCTGATCAGGCCGATGGCGCCAATCAGCATGAAAATGGAACCACCAACAAACAGTCCCCAACTGGCGATATCGATAATCATCTCCATCAGATGTCACCCGGGTCGTCATCACGCAGGGGTTGGGCAAGGTCCTTGAAACGGACGAATTTGGAAACGGCGATGATGTTGATGAAGCTAATCAGGGCATAGACCAGTGCGATGTCCAGAAACTCGGGTCGATCTGTCAAAAAACCGTAAACAGAAATTAACAGGACGGTCAGGGTGCCGAAACAGTTGACGGCGAGAATCCGGTCATAAACCGTTGGTCCCTTCAAGGCCCTGACAAGGACAAGAAACATGGAAATCAAAATGGCCAGGGTGGCTGCGCTAAACATATCAGGTGTTTTCCACGGTGCCGTCGGCAAAACCTTCGACGGCGTGCACCCGGCGATCCATCTCGCCGCTGAGCAAGCCTTCGATGGCAGCCGGGGTTAAGGCGTGAACTTCAAGGGCGCCATTTTCCAAACCCAGGGTGACCGTGCCGGGGGTCAGGGTTATTGAGTTAGCATAAAACACATGCCCCAGCTCTGTTACCTGTAAAGTATTGATATTCAAGACTTTTGGGGTAATCGGTATTTTTGGATCAAGGATAACCCGGGCGACGTCGATGTTTGCCTTGACGATTTCCCATGCCAGCCAAGGCCAATACAACATTGCCCGCCAACTGATATGGATTGGGTGGCCCTCGTGGTCAATCACGTCCATCCGATTGGCGAATATGATAACAACGACAGTCGAACCCAGGCCAAGCGCCAACAGCCAGGCCTCGAAGATACCTGACAGCAGCAACCATAATATCCCCAATGCACTGCCAAGGCTTAACGTATGAAGCAAGATGTTTCCCTTTCAGGGTGGTTTTTTACACCAACAGACAATAGATTTGTCGGCATGTTCGAGCCAGCGAAAAAGCGTCCTGATTTATCGATTTCCGTGCTTCGGGATAGTGCAGTGGCATTGTCTTCGCCGGGTAATTTTCTAAAATGCTTGTTTTTCATCATGATTCTGAGCGTCGGTAGCGGCGGGTTACCCCGGGTTGTGTTTTCAGATGAAAATCAGGATGTGGTTTTTGAACGATCGGAGCTGACAATCCTTACCGCAACCAGCAGCCATCATTTTCGCATTGAATTGGCAGATACCATGGCTGCCCGTATGCGGGGCCTGATGGAGCGTCGCCACCTGGATGATGACGCGGGGATGTTGTTTGATTATTCAAAACCCATGCAAATTCACATGTGGATGAAAAATACCTTTATTCCCCTGGACATGCTGTTTATCAACAAGTCCGGCAGAATCGTCCGCATTGTGGCAAATACCACACCTTTTTCAACGGATGTTATTGCCTCTCCAGGACCGGTCCTGGCCGTCCTGGAACTGAACGGGGGAACGGCGGCACGGTTGGCGATTAAAACCGGTGATAAGGTTATTCATGATATATTCAGTTCACCTTAGACTAACAATTGTACGCGCAGCAGGAATTGGTTACGGTGGTGTTCATGAAGAAAACAGATAAAAAACCGGCTAAAAAAAGAGCCCCTCGCCGCAAGGTTTCAGTTGATGGGCCGCGTCCTGTTGATATCCATGTTGGGGGTCGATTGCGCTTACGGCGTACCCTTTTGGGTATAAGTCAGGAAAAGCTTGCCGATTCGGTCAACCTGACTTTTCAGCAAATTCAAAAGTACGAGCGCGGCGCCAATCGCATGGGGGCGTCCCGCCTTTATGAAATATCGGGCATCCTTGATGTTCCCATCGGCTATTTCTTTGATGATATGCCCAAGGATGTGCAAAACACCAAGGGTTCTTTTGCCAAGGGTATGGCAGATAAAACACAAACCAAAATTGATGCTGATCCGTTGACCCGGCGGGAAACCCTGGAACTGGTTCGCGCTTACTACAAGATTACCAATCCATCGGTTCGCAAGCGCCTGTATGAGTTGATCCGCACTATCGGGAAATCAAAGTCTTAACAGCTTCACGGCAAGTAGGGCGCTTGGCGCCAGGTGCCAGAAAACATCGAATATATCGAGTGGCCTGCGCAGCGTGCCAGCCATAAACATCCTGTATTTTTCAAGCAAGTGCGGTTCTGGCGTGAACGGTGCCAACGCCATCAGCACTGCTGCCACGACGAGAACTCCCGTCGGTATTCTGTCTAGCCATTCCATGGGGGGCTTTTAAGGAGGAAAGCTTGCAAGGGCAAGATGAATAGGCGATTTTATTTTAAAATCTGAGAGGAGGCCAAGGTGATCAAAGCATTAATTAATAGCGGATCAGTTTTTGCAACCGTTGTTGCCCTGACGATGAGTTGTTTCATGCAAGTCAGACAGGCTGAAGCTGCCGATATTATTATGGTCAGGCGGATGACCATGGAGCTGGCTCTGGATATAGCGCGGGCGGCTGTACAGTCCTGCCGCGATGCGGGCTATCAGGCATCTGCCGTGATTGTTGACAGGAACGGTATTGTTCAGGCGGTCATGCGCGACACGCTGGCCAATCGTTTTACCCTGCAAGCTGCGGAAAGCAAGGCCAATGCTGTGATTTTGGCCGGGGTCGACTCGTCAGAATTTCGTGCCAACCGTCAGGATATTCGTCCTGAAATAAATCAGATTAGCGATGTTTTGATGATGGATGGCGGGGTTGCCATCCGGGCTGCGGGTTCCATTATCGGGGCTGTTGGGGTCAGCGGCGCACCCGGCGGAGACAAGGATGAGATATGCGCCCGGGCCGGGGTGGAGGAGGTTCAGGATCGGCTTGATTTTGCTGACTGACTGGGCCTTAAATTAGGTACTTGCTTATCTCTTTATAAAACCCTAGAACCCCCTGATACGGGGCGTAGCGCAGTCTGGTAGCGCATCCGGTTTGGGACCGGAAGGTCGGAGGTTCAAATCCTCTCGCCCCGACCACTCTCAATTGGCTCTTCCTCTGCCGCAGTTTTGTTGTATTCTTTAGGGTAGATTATCCCTTTGGAGAAATTTTCGATGAGCCAGGTTCGCATCTATCAACCGACCAAGAACGCCATGCAGTCGGGCCGCGCCAAATTAGGTGGCTGGGTGCTGGAACATGAACCGTGCGCGGCCACACTGGCCGATCCGTTGATGGGCTGGATTGGCTCAGACGATACCAGGGGGCAGGTTCGTTTAGGTTTTGAAACCCGCGATGAAGCGGTCGCTTTCGCCAAAAGAAACGGGCTGAATTACACCATTACCGAACCCAAAGTCAGGCGGGTTAAACCGAAAGACTACTCGGCCAATTTCGCATACGACCGCATCAGATAAAGCGGATCATCGGGCCCCGTAGCTCAACCGGATAGAGCGCGAGATTTCTAATCTTGAGGTTGCAGGTTCGAGTCCTGCCGGGGTCACCACTCTCTTCCTAAGTCATTGATATTCAAAAAAGATAGCAATTACAGATAGTTCAGACTTCAAGCTGCTACACTTAACTGCTACACTTGGAGTATGAATAGAATGGCAAAGTTCCCCGGACTGCGGAAGCGAACAGGTTCACAGAACTGGTATGTGGTGAGGAAGGTTCCCCTCGATGTGCGGGGTTACTACTCCTCAGATACGATCTGGAGGAGCACTCGAACTCCTGATCTGTCTAAGGCCAAGAAGAAGTACCTATTGATTTGGAGTGAGTTGGACCAAGAGTTTGACTCTAAGGGACAAGAGGTAACGCTCTCAGACACAGATATCGAGAGGCTTGCTGCCTATCATCACCACGCGATACTTGAAGAAGATGATGAAGTTCGGCAAGAAGGAGTGAATGATCGGTCCTTCCGTAAAGCTGTAGAATCCTCAGGTATTGCCCTCACAGGGAGTCAGCGGGACTTAGCTCGTGGTGATACCAGGATGGTGGAAATGGAGGTTGATGACCTCTTAGAAATTCATGGGATTGAACTACAGAAGTCCTCCGAGTCCTATCAGAAGCTGTCCTATGAGGTTCTCAAAGCCGAGGTGAGAGCCTTTCAGGCTACCCAACAGAGACAGCAGGGTGAGGTTGTCGATACACCACCAGAACCACCCACAGTGGTCCTTCGTGATGCTACCGGAACGCCCCAAGGCACTGACACTATCTTGGCAATGTACGAGAAGTGGAAGGATGATGGTGATCGTCCCTTAAAGACAATCAAGGAATTCAAGACACATGTAAGACGCTTCACTGAGGTTCATGGTGATATGCCAGTTCAGGACATCGAAAAGCGTGATATCTCTCAGTTCAAAGAGACCATCGCAAAGCTACCAGCCTACACAACACACGCCATTCGTAAGCTCCCCCTGCAAGAGATCATAGAGGTTACTGAGCGGGATAGCCCCGAAAGGAAGCGGTTGTCACCGGGAGCAGTACAGAAGGCAATTCACGCTGTAAGTGCTGTCCTAGCTTGGGCAGTCGAAAATGGCTATTTGGATTATAATGTCGCCCACGGAGTTAAGGTAAGAGGGGTAGGAGAGGGGCAAACTAAGCGTTCTGACTACGAATCCCATCACCTCAAAACCATCTTTAACTCACCTGTATTCACCCAAGGGAAGAGACCTATAGGCGGGTGCGGAGAAGCTGCGTATTGGCTCCCACTGCTGTCCCTTTTTTCAGGGGCGCGGCTGGAAGAGCTAGGCCAGATGCTCGTCAGTGATGTGAAAGATGTTGGTGGTATTCCCTGTGTCGAGTTGGACACGTTTGGAGGGGATAAGAGCCTCAAGTCAGGAAGCTCCCGGCGTGTAGTCCCCCTTCATTCTAAAGTTGTGAGCCTTGGTTTCTTGAAGTATGTCCAGAAGATGAAACGGGCAGGGGAAGCACGAGTGTTTCCAGAGGTGACTTCTAAGAGGCTTGAGGGAGAAACGAAAACTGGTTCCTACTCAGCATGGTGGGGGCGGTATGTGCGGGGCGATCTTGGTATC
>JACKQG010002254.1_pt1 | contig 25464 bp, 21 predicted proteins | sample 8237621 | NCBI WGS metagenome assembly JACKQG01 (sample SAMN15677084, study PRJNA649215) | marine metagenome | biome: marine; feature: Black Sea; material: saline water; isolation source: suspended particulate matter (SPM) from the Black Sea western gyre | collected 2013-06-09/2013-06-10 | depth... | reverse complement strand
CCGCAGGGGTGGTTAGAGAGACTTACCAGATGGCAGCAGAAGTTTCAGAGGTGATTGACCAGCTCTTCTGCTACTGCTTTTGCTCGGACCATTCTGGGCATAAGAGTCTGCTGACTTGCTTTACCAACGACCACGGTGCGAACTGTGCCATCTGTATCAACGAGGTGCGCACCGCTTACCGCTTATCGAAAGCCGGCTTGCCAATAGAAGAGATTCAAGAGGCTATCGACGCCCAATACGCCCGGCCTGGCTAGTCCCTTGCTCAGGGGTTTTCCCCAACCATCTCTTTGGGGTGCGCTCTATTCACCCATTTTCTCCTAATGAGTCTGAGTTCTATTCCATTACCTAAGATACCACCTTGAGAATTCTCGTTTTGGGTGGCACACGGTTCATGGGGCGCACTTTGGTGGAGACGCTCAATAGCAGGGGGGACAGTGTGACGATTCTCACCAGAGGGCAGGTAGATGACCCCTTTGGCAAAGTCGTGAATAGATTGGTCTGCGACCGCACAGACCGAGCAGATTTCCGAAAGCTACTTAGAGAATCTGGGGAATGGGATGTTGTGGTGGACTTTCTTGCCTACAAACCAGTAGAGAGCGAGGATGCGGTTGCGGTACTCTCTGGAAGCGTGGGTCACTTTGTCCACATCTCTACCGGCTCTGTATACGCTGTGGGACAACGCACCCACAATGGTCCTATTACAGAAGAAGATGTAGAGAACCCCGCCATTCCTCGCCCCACAAAAGCGCCCCAAGGCTGGGATTATGGCATGGGCAAAAGAGGGTGTGAAGAGGTCTTACTTGAAGCGTATGGTGTGCACGGTTTTCCAGAGACACGGATCCGCATCCCCATCGTGCAGGGACCTTGGGACTATACCCTAAGGGCTTGGCGGTACCAGTTGTGGCTACAGAGTGGGCATAGGGTGGAGCTTTTGGATGGGGGTAGATTCAAGTACACACATATCTACTCCAAAGATGTTGTTTCGGCGATTCTCAAGGTGGTAGAAAAGGGGGAAAAGGCGCAAGGGCAAGCGTACAATTTTGCCCAAGCGGAACCCCTTACGCATAGGGAATACTTAGAAGAGGTGGCAGCCCATTTGGGTGTAGAGCCGGCATTCTTTACGCAGTCGTCGCGAAGAACAGGTCCAGAAAAACGGTCTCCTTGGCATCCCTTTGGGTTTGATCATGATATTGTGATGGACACCACCAAAGCGAAGAAGGAGCTGGGATGGAAAGCGACCCCTATCGATAGATGGCTACCCTTGACACTTGATTGGTTTGATAGTCCCAAAAACCCCTTTGCACCACCTAAAGACCCTCCGTGGAGTGATGGATGAGCGATACGCAATCTGTTAGGGGAAAGCGGGGGGAGTCTCCCCAAGCCAATCGTGCACGGTGGGAAGAGCGATACAAGGGGGGAGATTTGCCCTGGGACAACAACCGTGTTGTGCCCTTTCTCGCCCGGTTGGTTAGGACGGGGGTCTTCCAACCCCCTGGCCCCGTTCTGGATTTGGGATGTGGACCAGGGAATGATGCACGGTATCTCGGAAAAAAGGGGTTTGATGTGACGGCGGTTGACCTATCAGCGGCTGCATTGGGCATTGCGGCTACCCGACTAAAGAGAGCAGGAGTATTGGGGAGGGTAAGGCTGGTGCAAGCAAACATCCTCGAATTGGTGCGTGCAGACGTCGGAGCGTTCATGTATGGACACGACAGGGGCTGTTTCCATTGCTTGGCACCTAGACGCCGAAGACTCTACCCTTCTGTTCTTCACCGATTGCTTAGAAAAGGAGCTCTATTCTCGTTATGGACGATGGGGTTGGACGCGGATAGAGAAGGGGGACCTTATCAGATTCCAGCCGAAGAGATTAGAGAACTGTTCTCAACTGGGTTTGAGGTCGTTTCGCAAATAGTTTCCTCTGGGGGGTCTAGGAGCAATGAAGGAGGCTGCCCAACTTGCCTATGCACTTTGTTTCGTTGCTCTTGACAACCTAAGTGGGTGTCAAATAGAGCAATCCCCACAGCAGGGCGGGGTAGAGGAAAAGGAGGAAAACTCCTTCTTTCTTTGAGATTTCGTATCCTGTCCTTACTAGAATCAAAGCGACCAAGAGTGTGCCCAACAACATCGAAAAACTCACTGATACCATCGGTGTAAAGGGAACCTCGACACCGCCTACGGCAAGGGCAGGCACAGCGAGGCAAACGGTCAAGTCGAAACTATTACTCCCAAAAGCGTTCGAGATACTCCCCGAGATATTTCCCTTACGCGCAGATATTACCGACAAGAATGTATCAGGTACCGAGGTCCCTGCAGCAAAAAGAAGGGCAGAGACCAAGGGCAAAGAGAGTCCACTGATCCCAGCGGCGATCTGGGTGCCTGCACCGATCATCACTTCGGTCAGAAGGGCAATCAAGGCTATGCCCAGGATCAGAGAGAGAGCGATGCGCCAGGGCGCGTATTGGGAAGGTATGACAGATTCCCCCCCTTGGGAGTCCTTGAGCAAAAGGATGTAAGCACCATAAGCTCCAAGCAGAATTACAGAATCGAGAGCCGAGAGGTTCCCATCACTTACAAGGAAGAGGAGGAGGAGCGCAATGACGAGATAAGAGAGGGCATCACGCCAAACGACTTTATGAAAAATCGTCCCCTTCCCTCTCTTTTCGTGGGGTGTGGCAAGGGCACTAGCGCCAGGCAGAACAGTCAGGTTAAAGATAGCGCTCCATAAGATCGCCATCAAGCCAATCTCAAAGACTCCATGACGAACGGTTCCCAGCAGGCTGGTAAAGAACTCAGGCGCCGAAGAGGAGATCGCCAACAGGGTTGCACCAGCAACAGAAGGAGGTAGCCTGAGGCGATGGGCAGCACCAGCACACCCTTTTTCCAGTTCCACAGAAACGAGCCACATCGCACCAAACGAGAGAAAGAGAAGAAGCCAGACCATCCCCCCATTCTCTACCCAATAGTCTCAGTTTGATACCCCCGGGGGGTATAATGATGGTATGGATAATAAACCGTGTTGCGAACAGACGGATTCTTTGACGCCTCTTCAGGGGCAAGCTTTACGAAGTTTGGCTCGGGTAAAGGGGCAAGTGGGCGGGGTTCAGCGGTTGATTCAAGAGCGTTCTTACTGTGTGGATGTTTTGAATCAGATTCACGCGGCGCGTTCAGCGTTGGATTCGGTGGCAGTCCTCTTGATGGAAAACCACTTAGAGACGTGCTGCACAGAGGCGATTCGTTCGGATGATCCTGATTTGGCTTCAGCCCGAATCAAAGAGTTTGCAGAAACGGTCCGTCGGTTCGTAAAATAAAGGAGGTGAGAGATATGGAAAAGGGAGATAGAGTGACGATACGCGTAGAGGGAATGTCTTGTGGGGGGTGTGCCTCCAAGGTTAGAGATGCGATCTTGGGTGCCTGTGATTGTTCGTCGGATATTGAAGCAGATACCGATGCTGGGTCTGTTACATTTACATGCGGTTGCCCCAGCAACCTCCCCGACATTGCCGCAGCGATTGACGACGCTGGGTTTATGGTCATTACGAAGGAAGCCTAATTGACGCCGACACTCCGTGGGAAGATTGCAGGGCTGAGCTGTAGCGCATGTGCTGCAGCGGCTAAAAAAGTAATCTGTGCTCTTCCTGGGGTAGAAGATGTCCTCATTAGCGGGGTTTCGGGGGATGCGGTCGTTCATGGTGAGGTGGAAAAGGAAGCGATTGCCCGTGCGGTTGCCAAGGCAGGGTATTCGTGGCACGATCCTGTAGCGAGCCCCTCTGCACCCCATGACCACCCCCAGATAAAGAACCCTCATTTCCAGATGGCTGTGGCGTGGGTGGGTGCCCTCCTAGGCTTTGTAGCCTTCCGCCACTCTGTCCCCTTTGGGGATTTGGGCGTGATGGGGACACTGCTCGTTGTCTTGGGCGTTGCGGGAAGGGATCTATTGGCTGAGTTTTGGACGACACTACGCACCCGAAACTTCAATATGGAAACGCTTATTGGTATCGGGATTACGGGGGCTGTTGGACATCACGCCGTTGCTGTTATCTCCACGATAAAAGGGACCCCCCTTGATGGAATGGGGCGGGAAGGCCTGCTCCTATTTGCTATCTATATAAGTGGGCAGTATCTTGAAGAGTTGCTCAAGGGTCGTGCCGACCGTGCCGTCAAGGGGCTTCTAGAACTCTCCCCCCCTTTGGCTGTGGTCAGGTCATCCTCGGGCGAAGAGAGAGAGACTCCCCTAGAAGAGATTGGGGTGGGAGATATCGTTGTCGTCTTGCCTGGTGGGACGATTCCATTGGATGGAGAGGTGATTGATGGCGAGGGGGAGGTAGATGAATCTCTGGTAACAGGCGAGTCCCTCCCGGTTCGACGAATCGTCGGTGACAAAGTGATTGGGGGTACCCAAAACGGATCGGGGTGTCTGATTATTAGGGTGGAGTCATCGGGTGCAGATGGCTATTTGTCTCAACTGGCAAGGATGGTGGGCGAAGCAAGTGCCACGCGTGTGCCTATCCAAGGATTAGCCGACCGTATCGTCGCGGTTTTCGTTCCCATAGTCCTCGCGTTCGCTGCAGGAGCAGCACTCCTCTGGGCTCTTGCCCCCGAGAGTATGGCGACGATTCGTAGTACTCTAGCCGATCCCTTGGGGCTTTCTCCTGACCCCATGGCGTGGTGGTTGGTTTCGTTGGCGGTTCTCGTTGTTTCTTGTCCTTGCCCTCTGGGCATCGCCACACCCCTTGCACTATTTGTAGGGGCAGGTAGAGGCGCCAGAGCAGGTGTCATCATCAGAGAAGGCCGTGGTATCCAAGCCCTAAAAGACTGCAAGACCCTCATTATCGACAAGACGGGTACACTTACCCTTGGTCGTCCCCAAGTGGGTGCAGTCCTTCCCGCCGATGGTATCGACAAAAAGAGCGTCCTTACAATGGCCATGGCGGTAGAGGCGGGTAGCGAACATCCCCTCGCCAGAGCGATTCTTCGCCACGGAGCCAAAGAAGGGCTAAAGGTTCCAACTGCAAAGGCGTTCCAAGCGATAGCGGGTGAGGGTATGGAAGCTATGCTGGATGGAGTACAGCTACGGGTCGGTCGCCCCAAGTGGTTGGGGAAGGAAGCAGAGTCTTTAGCCGATTCCCTCCCCCCCCAACAGAGTGCTGTCGGTATCCAAAAGGGAGGACAACTCCTAGGCGTGATGGGGTTGGAGGATATCTTGCGAGAAGAGGCTGAGGAGACAGTCGGCACACTCCAAGAGATGGGTTTAGAGGTGATCGTTGCCAGTGGCGATCGCCCAGAGGTTGTGCGTCGGGCTGCCGAGGCTGCCGGTATCAGCGAGTGGCACGGAGCGATGCGCCCTGAAGAAAAGGTCGCCCTTGTCAAAAAACTAGAGAGAGAGGGACGCCTCTCTGTCTTCGCCGGAGATGGGCTAAACGATGCCCCTGCCTTGGCAGCTTCTCATGTAGGGGTTGCGATGGGGACAGGAACGGATTTGGCAAAAGAAGCAGGCGACCTTATTCTGGCTCAAGGCGACCTTCGCGCCCTTGTGCGTGCGGTCAATCTAAGCCGGGTGACATTCCGTATCGTGGGGCAAAATCTCGCTTGGGCGGGTGCTTATAACCTAATTGCAATCCCCTTGGCATTTATCGGTATCCTCCACCCTGCAGTGGCCCAAGCAGCGATGGCGGCAAGCGATATCATCGTCATTGCGAACAGCCTTCGCCTTCAAAAGGCAAAGATCTAACTCCGTTAGTCGTATCTGTACCCTTCTACCCCGGCATCTCCATCTAGCGAGACGCCTAGGGAGAGGACGATGCGGTTCACAAAGTTGAAATAGGCAACGACTTCTGCTACTTGTAACACCTCTAAGTCATCTAACCCCACCTTTCTTAGTTCTTCCACAAGGGATAGATCGGCAACGGGGGCTGATGTCTGTTCTTTGGCGAATGCCACAATCGCCAATTCCCTCGGTGTGAGGTCGTCAGGAAGTGCCCCATTCTCTAACCCTTCAGATAGTTCCAATGGTGCCAATGTCCGAAGAGCTGCCCCATGGTGAGCGACACAATAGGGGCAACGATTCGCTACCGAAACGGCGACGGCAGCGACCTCTCTCTCGCGTCTAGAAAGCCCCTCACGAGAAAACATAACTGCCTTATAAAGGTCAAGATGCCCTTTTAGGGATGGGGGATCTAACGATTGGATCATCAACACATTACTTACGCGCCCTCGTTCCCCCGAAACGCCTTTGTAAATCGCAGACAACAGAGGTCCAGCATCTTCTTGGCTGATGATCTTGATAAAAGGCATCTCATTCCTCCGTGTTTGCTAGAAGCCATGTCAAAGCAGCGACATGGGCTAACCCTTCACGAAGTTCTCTTTCGTCCACCGCATCCCAAGTGTCGGAGGGGGCGTGGTGGTAATCAAAGTAATGGGTATCGTCGGGGCGCAATCCAATAAGGAGTGTGCCGTGGGGCTCTAGATGACCGATGTCAACGCCACCTCCATTCCCGATATGGGGCAACCCCCATCCTTCCAGAAGACGATCCAGCCAAGCCTTCTGTTCACCTGTTCCTGTCGAAACCCACCCAATGGGCTGGAATCCACCTAAGTCGGATTCAATCGCCGCAAATGTCCCCTCTCCAAACGCATCAGCATACGATTTCCCCCCGCGGGAACCATTCTCTTCATTCGTCCAAAGTACCGCACGAATCGTCCGTTTGGGCTGGATACCTAGTTCCCTAATAAGTCGGAGGGTTTCTAGGGCGTGTATCACCCCAGCACCATCATCATGAGCTCCTTGTCCCACATCCCAAGCATCAAGGTGTCCCGAAACGATCACGACTTCATCGGGATAGGTTGTGCCTCTAATCTCTCCAATCACATTGTGGGAGAGGGCATCTGGGTAAGTCTTTGCACCTAGCGACATCTTGACTCTTGCCGGTGTGCCACGGTCTTGGAGCCATTGGAGGCGTTCGGCATCCTCCACTGTGATCGCTCCATAGGGGATCTTTTCCGCCCCTTCCCCGTAACTCATCCCCCCTGTATGGGGCGTGCGTAGGCTTCCATCAGCGATACTTCGTAAAAGTGCCCCTGTTGCACCCCATTCTGCTGCAGCCGTAGCGCCCCCGTATCTATAGCCCACCACGTCGCCATAACCCTCTAGCCCTGGTGTCTCTTTGGGGATATTGAAGAGGATGATTTTTCCTTCGGCTCGGGGTCCCAGTTCGTCATAGGAAGAGACGACCAAAACCTCTCCTTCTGCCACCCCACCCACCGAGCCACCAAACGAGAGAAAGGGGAGTTCTTCGTGGGTAGGTTCTGTCAACCATAGATGTTCTTCGCCCCTTTCCCAGTGGGGCACCATCACTTCCTGCAACCACACACGGTCTGCCCCGTCCTTTTCCATCGTAGCTTGTCCCCACACCACCGCCTCTTCCAACCCTTTGGATCCCGAGAGGCGATGACCGATCCCCAAGCAGAGTTCCCCCAATCGTTCGTAGGCAAGGGTATCCTTCCTCGCAGTTTCCATCAAAGTCTGCACCGTTTCCATTTGCTCCCCCCAACCCGCCCATAATACAAGAGATAAGACCCACATAAACTCATCCTACCAATACCCAGCACCCCAAACCGATTGGTCGCCCCATGCATACATCCCCGTTAGGGCGACTCTTCCACTTTAGGGCGCCCTTTCCACGGGTCGCCACATGCGATGAGGTTCCTTATTGCGGGGGGGATGTGGGCAGGCGTAGTATTAGGGCGACCCTTCCACTTTAGGGCGCACCCTCCACTTTTGGCGCCCCTTCCACGGGTCGCCGTTGGGTAGGCCACCATATGCATCCCTTCCCCTAACGGATTTGGGGGAGCCTAGGATTTGGGGAGGAGTTCGCCGATCGTCAACGAGCCACTCCCGTCTTTGTCTGCCTCCACAAAAGCAGGCTTTTCAGCACCCGTTTCTTCAAACGAAAGCACCCCATCACGATCCGCATCAAGTGTCCCAAAATGGTAAACCAAGCCTCCATCTCTCAGTGCGTCGCTACGCGCTATGGGGCGAAGACCAACCTCAAACTCTTCCCAAGACAAAACCCCATTTCCATCGAGATCTAGATAGGGGAATCCTTCCTGTCCTTCTTCACCAGGAATCTCAAAAAGGTCAACATGCCCAGAGCGATCCGAATCCATCAGGATGAACCAAGTGCGTTCAGGGAGGCTACCGGCACCTGTGACAATACGTAAGATGAAATCCCTTAGTTCGTCAACAACCACCACCCCATCACCATTCGTTTCCATCATGGCAAACTCCGCATCGTCATTACCTGCAGCGGTCAATTCCCATGATGTCAGTTCGCCATCGCCATCTTCATCAGCCTCTCTAAAGTGTTCCAAGAACATGGGAAGAAGTGCCACTACATACCTCTCCAAGTACTCGCTTCTAGAAAGACCATCGCCATTCTTGTCCAGTTGAAGGGCTTCCGAGCCCAAAGGTAATTCCGAGGCAGAAAGCAAGTTATCACCATTACTGTCCCCATCAAAGAGAGCGTTCGTTTGTGTAAAGCTTGTGGGTGGATCCTTCCCCCATGCTTGGTCGTTGGTAACTTGAAAAAGGTCAAACTCCCAGAAGGAGATGCGACCATCCATGTCGGCATCCAGCAATCCAAAAATAGCGTCGGCTTCGGGGCCTGCAAAGATCGCAGAAAGCTCTCCTTTACTTACCGTATCATCATTGTTGTTATCAAGGAAAGTAACCATCCCCTCGTAGTGGATTTCGTTTACTGAAAGGTAACCATCCTCATCTCTGTCAGATTCTGCAAAGAGCATTCTGTCTGGATGTTCATCTTGAGTAATCTGGCAGTCGCCATTGCGATCCCATGCATGGAACTGGGCGCGCGCTTCAGTGCGCCCTTCGTCATCCCCAGGTAGGGCGGGGGAACAGACAGTGCCCACCAACAGTGGGGCTGGGGTGGGCGGGGTAATAGGGGGTTCCGCGGCACCCTTGATACCCATAGGGTTTGGGGTTGCTGGCGTGAGTGCTTCTTTCTCCTCCAATAAGGAGAGGAGCATATAGAATAGAACCAATCCCCCAAAGACAGACAGAATATTCTTGAATACCTTCATAATACGAACCTCCGAATCAGACTCTAGTAATCGTTCTTGTTTGCTGCCGCTATTTCACTAAGCGAGAGTTCACCATCTTCATTTTCGTCCACGCTGTCAAAGAAAGGATTGTTCAGCCCCGATTCAATCCGTGAGAGCGTTCCATTTCCATCCCCGTCCAGAGAGGGGAAAAATGAACCAAAGTCCTTACCCCATTCTATGGCATCTTTTCGTGCCCAAGGGGTCAAGAAGAGTTCCGACTCGCCCCAACTTAGTATGCCATTCCCATCCACATCAAAGCCCAACAACCAATCCAGAGAATCGGGTTGGAACTCTTCAAACTCCAAGAATCCCGAGTGGTTACTATCAAACAACAGAAAAAGCCCCACTTCGGGAAGTTTCCCATGACCAGATATTTTCCGTGCAATGTAGTCTCTTACTTCACTCCTCTCTACACCACCATCTCCATTCCTGTCCATAGGGATAAAGATCCAACCCCCAACCCCAGCCTCCAAAAACTCATCCCTTGCCATCCATCTATCAAGGGTGCGTAGGGGCTCAGCAATGTCCCACGACTGAGCAAGGCGTCCGCGGTACTCATGTCTCGAAAGGACACCATTCCCATCACTATCCAACGAAGAGGCTAGGGAAAAGCGGATCTGAGCCACGTGAACCCCTTGGTTGCCCAAACCGTGCCGTTCAAAAAAGACGTCCTCTTGAGCATGTGCCAAGGTCCAATATCTGGAATCGCCCTCTCTAAGTATCTCCAACCGAAACCGATATTCATCAAAGGAAATACGCCCATCCAAGTCAATATCAACAACGGCTACAAAGGCTGCGGCATCAGCGGGTTGCCAACTGGTCCCCAACTCACCAGAACTCACCTCATCATCTAGGTTGTGATCAATATGGGTGACGAAAACTTCAAACTCCACTTCAACCAGAGAGACCGATCCATTTTCGTCCCGATCCAAGCGAGCAAACTCGATGTGATCAAGGTGTTCGTCTAAGGTAACGACACAATCCCCATTCCTGTCCAGTAGGACAAATTGATTCCATGCCCAGTCTCCGGGAGCTGGGGGTGGGGGGTAGCACTCTTTCTGGGGCTTCTCTTCAATAGGGGGCGTCTCTACTAAGGTAAGGACTTCAAGGGGAACAGATTCTGATTGAACAGAGGGGAGGGCAACAGGGTTGATCGGTTGGGTGGTGCTGGTCGTTGTTGAAATGGAAGGGGAATGGCGTTGTTCCCAGAGTCGTCCTACCCAGAACGAAACGATCAAGAGAACCACGAATGTTAGCTTCGAAAAAACGCTCGTTGACATACACCCCCTATCTTACGCCTTCGAAACTCAAACGCACCAGACTAGTGGTCAAGATCTGCGTGATCAATGAGACCATCGCCGTTTTGATCAAGTTTGGCAAAGACATCTTCTGGACCATCAAACTCGTCGGGGCTAACGGCACCGTCCCCATTCGCATCAAACCTCTCCACAAAGTTAGCGCCTCTTGGCTTCCTGTTTCCCTGCCCCTGTTGGGGTGGGGTGGGGATTTCCGATTCCTCAATACAACGGTCGCCATTCAAGTCCAACTTCTCTAGAATCTGTCCAAAATCAGGCCTCCTTCCTCTTTCAGGTCTTCCACCCTGAGGGTTCCCTTGGAGTCCCCCCCTACCTTCTTGCTGGGGGCGACCTTGAAACCCATCAGAGATTGCCGCCCACTCATCCATACAAACGAGCCCATCTTTGTTCGTGTCCATCCTCTCAAAGTGAGACCAACTGATACCTCCACCTACTGGACCTTGGGGAATCTCACTTTCGGAGAGACATCGGTCGCCATCGTGATCAAAAGACCGCAACATCGCGTTGAACTCCATTTCAGGGGAGGGGGGTTCTGGTGGCCGCCCAAACGACCCTCTCCCTTGCCCTTCGCCCCGTCTTCCTTGGTCTGCGGATCTTGGGGGGGCATCTTGCCCCCTCCCAAACCGACCCCCCTCGCCAAAGAGAACATCAGGCACTTCGTCCCTACATACGAGCCCATCTCCATTGAGGTCCATGGTGGAGATTCTTGCCCACGGACTTTGGGGTGTAGGGGGTAGGGCGGCTTCATCTTCGGAGAGACACCCGTCTCCATTCTTATCAAGTCTTTGTATGAGAGATTGGGGGTTTTCCGAGCCTCTGTCTGTAAGGGGCATCTCATCGGTACATACCAAACCATCTCCATTCATGTCCATTCGGCTAAGATGTTCCCACTGCGCCCTTTCTTCTAAGGGGATGTTGACTTCACTCTCTTCCAAGCAGTTGTCGTTATTGATATCGCCCACATCCAAATATTCAATATAGAGTTCACCGATGCGCCCCGTTGCGCGCATGTCATAGAGGGGGACTTCATCCCGACAAACAAGTCCATCTCCGTTCCTATCTAGGGGAACGAGCATGGACCATAGGTTCCGATTCCCACCCGGATTGGAGCCACCCTGGGGTATCTCATCCCCCGACAAACATCCATCGCCATCCTTGTCGTGTCGAGCAAGCATCTCTTTCCCTCGTTCAACCATTTCGGGCCGGTCATTGGGTAAGTCCTCCAAACAGACTTTACCGTCGCCATCCTTGTCTAACCCAGAGAGCATGTTCCTTTGTCTATCTCTTTGGGGGCCGCCTTTGGAAGCTCCTGCCTCTTCGGCATTGAAACAGCCGTCACCGTCTTGATCCAGCCGATCAAAGATCTCGGCAGGCAAGTCGGATTCATCAGGACAGACTTTGCCGTCCTCGTTGGTGTCGTTCTTCTTGATCCAAGACGAAACGCTCTTCTTCTCTCCCCGTTGCCCTCCTTGGGCAGGGAGTAGGACACCCAGCAGAAAGAAAAGCCCCAATAGGACGCCAAAACCTTTTTTATTGTATTGATACATAATCACAAACCTCCAATACCAAATCTGAAAAACGAGTCTGTTCGCTTGTTGTTCTATTCGTCTCTCAACCCCATTATCACCCCTACGATGGAAAAGTTCCGTTGGTGAGGGTGGGTAAGTCTTGGTAGACTCACCTATCGGGAAACAGAGTTGCCTGATTCGGGTATAGAGTAGGTTTGAACAAGAAAAGGAGAAACAGAGAATGAAGAAGATCTTTTGGATGGCGACAGTTGCCACACTCTTAGCAGCAGGGGGCAGCCGTGGGGTTTCGATTCAGGTTCAAACACCAGAAACGAGTCCATACCCGTGGGAGACCAGTGGGCTAACAGAAGAGGAAACTGCCCGTCATTTACTGGATCGGTTTGCGTTCGGACCCCGCCCAGGGGATATTGCTACAGTCTTGGCAATGGGGCCAGAAGCTTGGTTCGAAGCCCAATTGGGGGGTGAGATTCCTGATGGGGAACTGGAGGACGCTCTTGAGCCCTTCCGCACCCTAGATCTTTCCATTGTAGAGATAACCCGCACCTACCCCAATCCCGGGGTGGTAACGAATCGGGCATTGGCTTGGGCACGCCAGAACGGCATCATCACCCAAGCCGAGCAAGATGACCTTACTAATCAAGAAATCAACCAGATTCGTGCAGAGTATATGGAGACATATGGTATTCGCTCGCAAAACGAACTCACGGGCGAGTTGATGGCTCATAAGTTGGTGCGTGCGGTCTATTCAGAGAACCAGTTAGAGGAGGTCTTGGCTGATTTTTGGTTCAACCATTTCAACATCACTGTCTCAAAGAACCAAGCACGACCCTATGTAGTGAACTACGAGTTAGAAGCGATTCGTCCCTATGTATTGGGGAACTTCCGCGAGATGTTGGGTGCAACAGCGAAGCACCCAGCGATGTTGCTTTACTTAGATAATGCGATGTCGAATGCAGAGCAGGGGGCTCATACTACAGCCCAGATGGCGTTGGCAGAAAGTGGCCGTTCTCAAAGAGATATGCCTAGGGGGATGGGCAGGGGCAGGAGGGGGCTCAACGAGAACTACGCTCGGGAAATCATGGAACTCCACACATTGGGTGTAGAAGCATTCAATCAGCCATTGGGGTATTCCCAAGGGGATGTAGAAGAGGTTGCAAGGGCATTTACAGGGTGGACTTTTCTCCCCCCCGAAGTCGCTTCTCGGTTAGGAATGGGAGAGATGAACGACGACCGCCAGATGGGCGGGATGATGGGGGAAGATATGGGCGGGATGATGGAAAGAGATGACCACCCAGAGCTTTCAGCAACTCTAGAACAAGCAGAATCTTTGGGATTCGTTGCCCAAGAGGGGTTTCTTTTCCGTGCGGACATGCATGATGCGGATGGCAAGTTGATTATGGGCAATACCTTTCCTGCGGGTGGCGGTGTAGAAGAGGGCGAACGGGTCATGGATCTATTGGTAAGTAGCCCATGGACGGCTCGTTTTATCTCTAAGAAGCTCGCTATTCGGTTCGTTTCTGACACACCATCCGATCGTTTGGTTGATGCGATGGCAACTCGATTCTCAGAAACAGGCGGAGACCTAAGAGAAGTCATGAAGGTGCTTTTTTGGAGCGACGAGTTTTGGTCGGTAAGTTCGGTGCGCTCTAAGATCAAGTCTCCTTTCGAGGTTGTCGCTTCTGCACTCAGGGCTCTTGATGTGCAAATGACACTCCCCCGTGCGTCTCTTCAATGGGTGGAGAGAATGGGACAGCCCCTCTACAGATACGAAGCTCCAACAGGGTATCCCGACAGGGCAGACGCTTGGGTCAATGCCGGTTCGTTGCTTTCACGGATGAACTTTGGGTTGAATCTAGCAATGGGGCGTATTCGTGGGGTGCGATTTGATCTAAGGGGGCTGAACACCTTTGGGGGTGTTTTTCATGAACCAGAGAGCATTGAGCATGCGTTAGAGGTTTATGCAGGGCACATCTTGGACGGGCGTGATTTGACCGATACTTTAGCCCTTTTAGCGCCCGTGGTAGCCGACCCAGACTTCGCCCAAAAAGTGGAGAGTGCCACACCCGATTCCACTTATGCAAGTGGAACGAGTTCAATGGGTGGAGGGATGTCAAGGGGTGGCGGGATGTCCGAAAGGAGAGAGAACGAGCAAACGGTAGATTGGGATCACCCCGTGAACAATCCAAAGGTCTTGGCCCAGGTTGTGGGCGTATTGCTGGGTTCGCCCGAGTTCCAAAGGAGGTAAAGATGACTAATCATAGGATGGATGACAATCAAGAGGGTCGCCTGACAAGGCGCGCGTTCGTAAAGGCGGGGGGGATTGCCCTTTTCTCTTTGGGGGTGGGTGGAAGCCCTCTCTTCTTGGGTCGCACCGCCCTAGGTGCGGCAGAGGTTGCACCCTTTGGCAAGAAGAAGACGCTCGTTACGATTTTTCAGAGGGGGGCGATGGATGGGCTCATGGCAGTCCCCCCATTGGACGACCCTTATCTCTCCAAACTCCGCCCTCGCTTGGGGATGTCAGCTTCCAGAGGTGCAGAGAGTCAAGTGGGCGATTTGGGGGTAGGGTTTGGCTTACACCCTTCGTTTGCTCCCTTGCGTGAATCATGGGATGAAGGACGACTCGCCATCGTCCATGGGGTAGGAAGCCCCGATACGACGCGTTCGCACTTTGACGCGCAAGATTATATGGAGACGGGAACCCCAGGAGTCAAAGGAACCCCCGATGGGTGGCTAAACAGGGCTGTGGGTCTCTTGGGGCATGAAGCAACCCCTTTCCAAGCCGTTTCTATGGGGGGCGGGCTTCCTCGCTCCTTGTATGGAGAAAGATCCGCCCTAGCGATCAACAACCTTGCAGATTTCGGGCTAGGTGTTGGTTTGGGGAACTTGGGGGCGATGTCGGGTAGTAGTTTCGAATCGCTATATGCTGAGACCAGCCAAGACCTCATGCGCGAGACTGGTGAAAGCACTTTTGAGGCTTTGGAAGCATTAGATGCTCTACGGCACGAACCCTACCAACCAGTGGAGGGTGCCGATTACCCCAACTCGCCATTGGGGAATGCTCTCAAGCAGATTGCTCAACTTATCAAGGGGGGTGTAGGGCTCGAAGTGGCAGTCGCCGAAACGGGGGGGTGGGATACCCATGTTCAGCAAGGGACAACGAATGGGACATTTGCCCAACGCGGGGGGGATTTAGCTCAATCTATCGCTGCTTTCTGGGCGGATATGGCTGGGAGGCGTGATGAGGTCGTTGTTCTGACTATGACCGAGTTTGGACGCACCGTAGCCGAAAACGGGACGGGTGGCACCGACCACGGCCGAGGATCCTGTCTCTTCCTTTTGGGTAATGGGGTTGATGGAGGACAGGTTCACGGAACGGTTCCTACGCTCCATAAGGACAATCTTGAGGACGGCAGGGACTTGCCTGTAACGACCGACTTTAGGGAGGTTTTTTCTGAAGTCGCCAATCGCCACCTAGGTATTGAAGATAGCCAAACTCTCTTTCCTGAATGGAGGGGAGACCCCCTGCGCCTTTGGAGAGCATAAGGAGGGAATCTTGAACAAAGAGGAACGACTCTTGACACCCAAACAGAGAGTCGGTTGGCGAATTCTCCAAGCCGTCGTATGGCTGGTGGGGGTCGCGATCGTTGGTGCCTTGCTCTGGAAACCCAAGATTGGGATTGATGCCTTTTGGAATGTCCTCATCCCTGTAGCACCTGCCCTACTTGTTTTGGCTCCTGGTATCTGGCGGAACATCTGTCCTCTAGGCATGACTTCTCTTATTCCCCGACGCTTTGGGTTTTCTAAGGGGCGCAAACTCTCAGTGGCTACACAGGCTGTATTTGCAACGACGGGGGTTCTCCTCCTTCTCCTTATCGTCCCCCTTCGGCATGTCATCTTTGACCTAAACGGTCCTGCCACAGCAAAGCTTCTCCTTTCTATGGCGGGAATCGCTTTCTTGATGGGCGTCTTCTTTGAAGGAAAAAGTGGATGGTGCTCGGGCATCTGTCCCGTTCACCCCGTCGAAAAACTCTATGGTCAAGCCCCTCTGTTTTCGCCCCCCAACGCCCAGTGTGATCGTTGCACGAAGTGTGTCCAACCCTGTCCCGAATCGATCCCCAATGGGCACCCACTTTCGGTAGAGATTCCGCTTAGCCGTGTCTTCCCGGGGATGCTTCTGGTGGGGGGGTTCCCTGGCTTCGTATATGGGTGGTTTCAAGTCCAAGATCAAGCTAAGCTCCGTGATGGCTTGGGGCAACTTGCCGAGGCGTATTCATGGCCTTTGGGTGGGCTTCTGGTTACATTCCTCCTCTTTGTTATTCTCCAAAAGGTCCTACCCCGAAAAGATCACCCCTTCCTCATTCGCCTCTTTGGGGCAGCGGCTGTCTCTTGTTATTATTGGTTTAGGTTGCCTGCTCTATTTGGGTATGGACCATTCCCAGGGGATGGGATGTTGGTTGATATGACGGCAACGCTACCCGGATGGTTTCCGATAGCGTGCCAACTTATTACCACCACAGCGTTTCTCTATCTTCTGGTGTTTAGGCACAAACCCCAAGCGATCTGGACGCACCCCCCCGCCTTCGCCACCGACCCCTAACCCCCCCGCACCCACACAAATTCCGTTATTAGGCGGGGGTTGTGGGTCTCCGAGCCACGATGTTGGGTGCTCCGGCACAGAGCCGGACGCAAGCGTCCTTCTCTGACCTCCGTCCCTCATGTCCACGCCACGACGCGTGGCGACCCGTGGAAGGGTCGCCACACAAACCCCTCTTCCCCTCTTTGGGTGAGCATTTCGGGCGTATCGCTATAAAATGGAAGAATGCACACCCCTGCTCCATTAGATGATTCCCAAACTTTCCTAGAGGGATTTGATTCCCTTTCTTGGGAAGGGCACACTGTCGTCTTTCGTCGCAACGCATCTAAGCCGTTTGAGGTCTTAGTTGCCAAGGGCAATCCAACAACGAAGCAAGCGATGGAAAAACTCCACAAAAAACGCCTGACAGGGAACATCCCACTCGTCATCATTTCGGTTCAGGGAGAGCGCTGCCATCTCTTGGGGCCGGGGTTTTTCCAAGATGGTATGAAATGGTATCGGGATGTTTCGTTACCCCTTGCCGAACAAGCGTTACGCCAAGCACTAAGCGCCGATGATAACGAGAGGGGTGCTCGGTATTTTCTCCAGACCCTTGCCAAATACCTCCAATCCCCCGTGCCCGGTTTCCTAAACGAGGGGTGGTGGGTTCGGGTTCTGCCGGGCTATCCTCTATAACATGGGAAGGCACTACGCTTTTTGCTGCTCGGGCTGTGGCTACTCTGCCGAGGTCAGTGGGGGTGCGGACTGCGGATTCGTCGCTCAGACCGAGACCATGATCTGCAAGACTTGCCGTGCGGTGGTGGATGTCATGGTCGGAACTCACAATCCGGCTCAGATATCATCGTACAAGTTGAATCAATGCCCCGGATGCGAAGGCAACGACCTCACGCCCTGGGATGAATCTCGCCGCTGTCCCCGCTGCAACGGCACGATGGAAGTGGATCCGAAGGGGCCAACGGTCATGTGGGACTGAAGGGCTATCCCACCAAAGCGCTCTCGCACTTCTAACCACTGAGGTTTGGCTTCGAAACAGAGTGAACAGGTTCCCCGGATCGGGGGTGCAGGTGCGGGTACTGCACAGATCCACGCGCTTGTAGTAACCGGCATCCAATCCCATGCGGACTGATGTCTGCTGGGCGCGAAGCCGTGTTTTGGAATACCTCTCCAAGATTCAAGGATCGTTGCCCGAAGGGGTTACCCCACTTTGGGGCCTGATGCTACAGGGGTGGGTGAGTGCTTCTAATGGGGTGTGGTAGACTTGGGGCGTGAGCCAACCGATTAGGACATGCACCCTTTTCCTTGTGCTAGGGGCTACTCTGTTGCCTTCTTTACCCTGTTTTGGTATGAGTACAGGTATGGATGGATGTGGTGGAATGACAGGGCATGATGGGGGGCAGATTGAGCAGCCCGCTATGGACTGTTTTTCAGATGGCGATACCGACAAACCTCGCCTAGCAACTGTGGCGGTTGTTGCCTTCGCTACCCCCGTTCAATTCCAGGTGGCAGTTGCCCCCTCATTGCCAAAGGTGGTCGTTCTAAGGGCACAGGTTCCCTTGCGGCCGCCCAGTTTGGCGCGCCTCCAACTTAGCCTGACCTAGACCTACTCCTTTTCTTGGTCTTCGGACCATTCCCTTGTTTTTTCTTTGAATGGGGCTGTGCCCCAAGGAGGTCGTTTATGTTCAGGATGTCTGTTCGGTTTGCGGGGCAACTTCTCATTGCTCTTGTCTTAGTGGGTGCTGGCAGTGGTGATTTGTTGGGGGGAGGTGTGGAGAGGTTCCTAGAGGAAATAGAGATGCGCAACCCAGCTTTGCAATCTCTACGCGAAGGAGCCGAGGGGACTACCCATCGTTACCCCCAAGTCACTGCCTGGCCCGATCCCACCTTGATGGTAGGGCTACGGAATGTGAGCTTGGATGATTTCACGGTGGGAGACGAAATGATGAGCTCGATGGGGGTTCTCTATACCCAGATGATGCCCCATGCCGACGTTCTGGCAGGAAAAGGAGAGGTTGCAAACCGCACGGTAGCTCTCTCTATGGGCAGGGTAGAGGTGTTCTCTCATGCTCTGCGAGAAAAAGCGATTAGGGGGTTATATGAACTCGCAGTGGTGGACGAGACGCTAAGGATCGTTCGCGAAAAGAAATCGACCCTAATCACTCTTCTAGCGATGGTAGAGGCACGGTATGCTTCGGGCAAGGGTGCCCAAAGCGACATCCTCCGTATCCAGCTAGCAATCTCATCCCAAAGTGCAAGATTGCGGTTGGTTATAGCTAAAAGAGAGACGGTATTGGCAGGGCTAAACGCCCTTAGAGACCGTCCCGCAGACACCCCCATTTTTGTGGGGGTTGTTCCTTATTTGCAGAGGGAACTTCTAGCAGAGGAGATAGCGAAGGGTGTAAGAGGAGGGAACGCACAATACGCACTCGGGGAGCAAGATGTGGAGATGGCGCAAGCGAAGAGGGACTTGGCGCTGGCATCGTATGGACCCACGATGCAGATGGGGTTTGGGTATTGGAACAGGGGGGGGCTTGACCCGATTCTCCAAGCCCAAGTGGGGTGGTCTTTGGCATCACGGACAGAGCAAAGGCAAGACGAAGCCGTATTAGAAGCCGAAGCAGGAGTTAGACAGGCAGAAGCAACACTTGCTGGGCTGGAAAGGACTCTTCTTGCCCAGGTGGCACAGGAGTTAGCAAAGGGGGAGGCTGCCCTTGACTTGATCACCCTCTTTGATGAGGGATTCGTGCCGCAGGCAGAGAGTGCCTATTGGGCTGTTGTCGCTTCGTACGAAGGGGGCAAAACAGATATTCTGATGGTTTTAGACCATCTATTGAAGTGGGAAGAGTTTGAGATTGGGCGAGCAGAAAGAGTCAAGGATTGGGGGGCTGCAATAGCAAGCCTAGAGCGATTGGTGGGGCGGGCGTTATCGCCTACGCACCCAAGATTTTATAGAGAGGTAAACGAATGAAAAACGACAGAATAAAGGTGTGGAAAGGGGTGGGATTCCTCGTTGTGGTGGCACTATTGGGTGCCTGCAAAGGTGAGGAAAAACCGATCGCTGTGCCCAACGAGGGTGCCTTGGCAGGGGGTGGAACCCCTGCCCCAACGGAACATGAGGGGATGGATATGGGCGGAGGTGATGAATCCCATGAAGGGCATACGCCCGGGATGGAGATGGGTGGAGGTGACGAATCCCACGAAGGAATGGAGGAGATGGAGGGGATGGACCACGACCATACCCCTGGGATGGATATGGGTGGAGGTGACGAATCCCACGAAGGGCATACCCCCGGGATGGATATGGGAGGGGGTGACGAATCCCATGAAGGGCATACGCCTGGGATGGATATGGGTGGAGGTGACGAATCCTCTGCCCTATCGGAACAAGAGGGGATGGAGATGGGTGGATTGCCCACGATCTCTGTCGCTCCTGAAATAAGGCAAGCGATCGGGATACGAACCGAAAAAGTAACGAGGGGGCTATTGGTTTCTGAGGTGGTTACTGTGGGGGTGGTGTATCCTGACGAAAGAACCCTGCACAAAGTACAGACGAGGTTCTCTGGATGGGTAGAAACGGTATTTGTCAACGAGACGGGTTCTTCGGTTCAAGAGGGCCAGCCCCTTATCGCTATCTACTCCCCCGAAGTCCTAGCAACCCAAAAGGAAGTCCTCATTGCCCTAAAAGCTCAAGACGAAAGTGCCCAATCGGGGAACCCCGACTTGGTGAGGGGGAGTGGTGCGATGGTCGCTGCAGCCAAAGAGCGCCTAAGGCTTTGGGGGGTTCCACAGGGTTTTATTGAATCCCTCGTCCAAACGAGAGAGGTTCAGGAACGCATCATCATTCCTGCCCCTGCCAGTGGGGTCGTCTTGACGCTCCACGCCCAAGAGGGCATGCGTATTACCCCTGGAATGACGCTCTTCTCGTTGGCAGATCTCGCCACTGTTTGGGTCCAGGCCGAGATTTATGAAGGGGATTTGGCTCGGGTCAAGTTAGGGGCTAAGGCGACTGTCTCGCTGGACCATCTACCGGGGGCACCCATTGAGGGTGTCGTTTCGTTCATTCACCCTACAGTCAATGGCATAACGAGGACGACGAAAGCAAGAATCGAGCTCCCCAACCCCCATGGTGTTCTCAGACCTGGCATGTATGCGTCAGCCTTGATTGAGGGGCCAGAACGGGCAGGCGTTTGGGTTCCTCTCAATGCGGTGATTCGCACGGGGGAAAGGGATATCGCCTTCGTTCAAGTCAAGGTCGGTGTTTATCAACCCACCCTCCTAACGCTGGGGGGTGTTTATGGAGAAAAGTATGAGGTTTTGTCAGGGCTTGTAGGGGGGGAGATGGTCGTTTCTCGCGCTGCCTTCCTGCTAGACTCCGAAAGATCAATGCAATCGGTCGCACCCGGTATGGGGGGGCACCAACACTGATGATTGCCAAACTGATTGAGTTTTCGGCAAGGAACCCGTTCCTTGTCTTCTTACTAACGGGTATCGCGGTCGCATCGGGGTGGTATGCGTTTCGAGCGATTCCCTTGGATGCGATCCCCGACCTTTCAGATCCTCAGGTGATCGTCTTTACCGAATGGAAGGGGCAATCTCCAGGGATTATGGAGGATCAAGTGACCTATCCCATCGTCTCCTCTCTCTTGGCGGCTCCCCAAGCGAAAACCGTAAGGGGCTTTTCGTTCTTTGGGCTCTCTTTCGTCTATGTCATTTTTGAGGATGGAACAGATATCTACTGGGCGCGAAGCCGTGTTTTGGAATACCTCTCCAAGATTCAAGGATCGTTGCCCGAAGGGGTTAACCCCACTTTGGGGCCAGATGCTACAGGAGTGGGATGGGTCTTTGAGTATGCTCTGGTAGACAACACGGGGCAGAACGACTTGGCGGATCTGCGCTCCTTCAACGACTGGACCCTCAAATACGCCCTTGAGTCGGTTCAAGGTGTAGCAGAGGTTGCTAGTGTGGGGGGACAGGTCAAGCAGTATCAAGTGCAACTTGACCCCGACCGACTGCGAGGGTATGGGATTCCTATCCAAAAAGTCGTGATGGCGCTAAGACGATCGAACAACGATGTGGGGGGGCGGATCTTGGAGTTTGCAGGACGAGATGCGATGGTTCGGGGATTGGGGTATATCAAAAACCTAGAGGATGTGCGTTCTATCCCCGTGATCGCTTCCGACGGCACACCTGTTCGCATTGGGGACTTGGGGGTCGTTTCGTTTGGTCCTCAAATAAGGCGCGGGGTAGCCGACCTGAATGGCGAGGGGGAGGTCGTTGGGGGCATTGTGGTGATGCGGTATGGAGAGAACGCTTTGAAGGTCATTGAGAGGGTCAAGGATAGGCTGGAGGAGGTGCACTCCTCCTTTCCTCCTGGGGTGGAGCTTGTTACGACATACGACCGTGCCGAACTGATCAAGCGTTCGGTTGACACCCTCAACCACACGCTTGTTGAAGAAGCTATCGTGGTCTTCATCGTCTGTCTCCTTTTCCTCTTCCACACTCGGAGTGCACTCGTTATCATCCTGACCCTTCCCATTGCCGTCTTGTTGGCGTTTATTCCGATGATGTCACAGGGGCTTACAGCGAACATTATGTCGCTGGGGGGGATTGCGATTGCGATTGGGGTGATGGTTGATGCCGCTATTATCTTGGTTGAAAACGCCCATAAACGGTTAGAAGTGTGGGAAAAAGAAGGGAGCCCAGGCGGAGCTGTGCAACGAAAAGAAGTCATTATCGAAGCCGCCAAAGAGGTGGGCCCCTCTCTCTTCTTTGCCCTCTTGGTGATAACCGTATCGTTCTTGCCGATATTTACTCTAGAAGCGCAAGAAGGGCGACTCTTCAAACCTCTTGCGTATACAAAGACATATGCGATGGCGTTTTCTGCACTCTTAGCCGTTACGGTAACCCCACCCCTGATGGTACTCCTCCTAAAGGGGAAGATCCTCCCTGAAAAGAAGAACCCTTTCAATCGGGTTCTTGCGGCAATCTATTCACCCTTAGCTAAGTGGGCGTTGAAGAGTAAATACCTGGTGTTGGTGTTGGCAATAGTCGCTGTTGCCTCGGCATTTCCTATTTTCAAAGGATTGGGGTCCGAGTTCATGCCCCCATTGAACGAGGGAACGATACTCTATATGCCCACCACGATTCCGGGGATTTCGGTGGGTGAAGCACTCGCCTCGATGCGTGCCCAAGATAGGTTGATAAAAGAGATCCCCGAAGTCGCCATGGTTTTTGGTAAAGCTGGTCGGGCACGAACATCAACCGACCCCGCCCCCCTTTCAATGGTTGAGACTGTGATTACTCTCAAACCAGAAAGTGAATGGCGGCAGGTAAAGAGACCGCGGTTTTTTTCTGGTTGGCGGGAAGGGTGGGTCAAGAGTCTATTGGGCAAAGTCTGGTCTGAATCCCGCCCCATTACTTGGGAGGAGATCATTGAAGATCTAGAAGCAAAGGTCAATCTTCCTGGATGGACGAACGCATGGGTCTTCCCCATCCGCACCCGTATTGATATGTTGACAACGGGCATTCGGACACCTGTGGGTATCAAGATTCATGGGGATGACCTAGAGGAAATCGAGATGATTGGGGGGCATCTAGAAGCGATACTCTCCCCCCTAGAGGGCACCCGGAGTGTCTTTGCAGACAGGCTAACAGGAGGAACATATCTGGATATTGAGGTAGACCGTGAGGCCGCAAGCCGTCATGGACTGACTGTGGGGGATGTCCAAGATGTGATTATGACAGCTGTGGGGGGGATGGATGTGACGACCACTGTTGAAGGGAGAGAGAGGTATGCCATCAATGTTAGGTATATGCGTGAGTTACGGAGCGATCCAGCCGCTTTGGCTCAAATCTATGTGCCCACGCCGACAGGTGCACAGATCCCTTTGGGGCAGCTTGCAACGATTGGGTTTACAAAGGGACCACCCGCTATCAAGGATGAAGATGGTCGGTTGGTGGGGTATGTCTTTGTGGATGTGGATCTCTCTAGGACAGACTTGGGAGGTTATGTGGCACGAGCCAAGGAGGTAGTAGAAGAGAAGTTGATAGGTGCGGGGCTCGTTCCTGAGGGGACATTCTTGACTTGGAGCGGGCAGTACGAATCGATGGAGCGGGTCACGAAGCGGCTCCAGGTGGTTATCCCGATTACGCTTTTCGTCGTTTTCATTCTTCTGTATACAAATACAAAATCCCTTGCTTCTACTCACATCATCCTGCTATCTATACCCTTTGCCCTAGTGGGTGCATTCCATCTACTGAGTGCAATGTCGTTCAATCTATCTATCGCTGTATGGGTGGGGATTATTGCGTTGGCGGGGCTCGCCGCAGAAATGGGCGTGGTGATGCTCCTTTACCTAGAGACTGCCTACAAAAAACGGAAGGAGGAAGGACAGATGACCACGCTGGGCGACTTGGAGAATGCAGCGATGGAGGGTTCCGTCCAAAGGGTGCGCCCAGTCGCTATGACTTCAACAGTTACCCTTGTGGGCTTGTTACCCTTGATGTTCTCAACAGGTGCGGGGTCGGATGTGATGCGACGTATCGCAGCACCCATGGTGGGGGGCATTATCACTACAACGCTTATGATTCTCCTTGTCTTTCCTTCCATTTTCGTCGTGTGGAAGTGGTGGAGCGAAGTGCGTCCGCGACGAGGATCAACTGGGTAGATGCGATCGTTTAGGCAATAGGAGGTTTTTGTATGTTATTGATGGTTTTTCACGGAGAGAGTTGGAACATCTTGGGGCATGGGTTGCACGAAATGTCAGTGGGGTTTCCGGTGGCGTTTGCTATCCTGGCCTGCCTCATGGCAGCAGCGTTTCCCCAAACAGGGAAGGTGGTGCGATGGACATTGCGCTGGGCATTGGTTGCAGCCGTAGCTGCATTCGTTTTTGGGATCAATGCCGCTGGCGGATTAGGCGAGGCATGGGAAGAAGTGTGGGGAGAAGCATCCATGGGGCTCCATGCCCTAGCAGCAACGCTCTTCTTGGTGGGGCTAGTTATAGTTGTCCTAATAGGTAAGAAAGAGTCAGGGGATGCCGTTTCTAAGTGTGAAAAGAACCTTCTCCTCTTCCTCTTCGTGATCGCGGGTGCCACATCTTGGCTGGGTGGAGAGCACGCTCTACATGAAGAGGGAGAAAACGAAGGCGAAACAGCCCAAGTGATTCCTCTAGAAATGGAGAGTGAATCTGACACCCACGAGGATGCCGACGACACCGATGATCACGATAGCACCCCCCACGATCACTAGGGTAAGCATCCTCCACACAACCCCCCCATCCCCCTAGAACCCCTTATTAGGCGGGGGGTTGTGGCTCTCCGTTAGGTCGGGGGTGTCTCTCCGAGACACAATCCTTGCCCTAAAGTGGTAGTCGCCCTAACGGGAAAGGACGCATGGGGCGACCCGGTCGCTGTCGGCGACATAGGCGTAGGCGAGGGCGTAGGTGTTGGCGGCGATCCTCCCGTCGAGGGTGTATTCGTAGTCTATGCGGGCGCCCCCGGGGGCGAGTTGCGCCACCAGTTGGCCACCGGGGGAGTGGATGTCGGTGCGGGTGTCCCCGCTGGCGTCGGTGACGGTCTTGAGGAGCCCCAGGGCGTTGTGCCCCAGCGTGGTCTTGCAGCCGTCGGGGTCGGTGCGGGTGGCAAGGCGGTTGTTTTGGTCGTAGGTGTAGGTCTCGGTCACGTCCAGGGAGGCGTCGGAGGGGTCCCCGCGGAATATGCGTTCGACGACGTTCCCCGCGGCGTCGTGGGCGGTGAGATGCTCCTTGCCGTCGGGGGTGACGCTGAGCGTCTCCCGCCCGGCGAGGTCGTATCCGTATGCGGTGACGCGGCCCAGGCGGTCGGTCCACTTCGTGCGGCGGCCCAGGGCGTCGTCGGCGCACTGGTAGGGGTTCGTGTCGGGGGAGGGGGCGGG
>JACKQG010002253.1_pt1 | contig 25465 bp, 26 predicted proteins | sample 8237621 | NCBI WGS metagenome assembly JACKQG01 (sample SAMN15677084, study PRJNA649215) | marine metagenome | biome: marine; feature: Black Sea; material: saline water; isolation source: suspended particulate matter (SPM) from the Black Sea western gyre | collected 2013-06-09/2013-06-10 | depth... | reverse complement strand
CTCTCATCGAAGATATCCCAGAAGAGCGCATCTCCGCGTATCGCCGAATGATTCGCGAGTCATTTGCAAAGAAACACTCTGTCTTTATTCTTATTCCCGAAATCGCATACGCCGAGAAACTCGCTTCAGGAATTGAGAAAGGCATTGAAGAATATCTGCATATCATCCATTCTGGTCTTACACCCAAAAAACAAAAAGAGGGATGGGATGCACTTCTCAAAGAAACACACCCCGTGGTTATTATCGGCACCGGTGCATTCCTTTCACTTCCTCGTACCGACATTGGTCTCCTTATCGTCGACTACGAATCATCGCGCGCATACAAAATGCCATCGCGCCCGTTTATTGATATCCGCATATTCGCCACATTCTTCGCCGCCGTATCAGGCGCCAAACTCATCTTCGGCTCTTTCCCTCTTCGCACCGAGACAAAACATCTTGTCACCGAAGGTGTAGCGCGTGAAGTCTCCCCTTTCAAACATCGCATTTCCGCCGAACACCCTTCGTGTACCGTCATCGACATGCGTAACCACCAAGAAAAAGCAGGCGGCAAAAACACTCCCTCGACAATTTCAAAAGAGTTCCTCGTGGCGATAGAAAAAAGTGTCAAAGCGGACAAGCGTTCACTCGTCTTTGCCACGCGCCGCGGTATGCATGGATCCACCGTCTGCGCCGATTGTGGCACCGTAGTACTGTGTCCGCGTTGCAACGCCCCCCTCACCCTTCACAAAGCAAGCGGCACCAAAACAGACAACATATATCAGTGTCATACCTGTGGTCATACCGAAACAGCGCGCGACACCTGCGAGCATTGTGGAAGTTGGCGTGTTACCACGCTTGGCGTGGGTATTGAACATGTTGAAGAAATATTAAAAGAGCACTTTCCCGGGAGTGTGATTATCCGCATTGATGCTGACACCACCAACACTCCAAAGAAAATCCGTACCGCACTTGAGACATGGCAGTCTGAAAAAGGAAGTATTCTCCTCACCACAGAAATGGGACTCCCCTATATCACCCACCCTGCCGACACTGTTGTTGTGGCCTCGCTCGATACCATTCTTTCCCTCCCCGACTACCGTGGCAATGAGCGCATCGTGAGTATTCTTGCCACGCTCGCTCTTACAACAAAGCACACATTCATCGTACAAACCCGTCACCCCGAGCACCCCGCATTTTCCATGTGTGCAAAGGGATCAATCGCCGAGTTGTATAAAGGAAGCATCAAAGAACGAAAAACACTCGGCTATCCTCCGTTTGCTGTATTAGTAAAAATAACGACCGAAGGCACGCGGAGCGAAGAAGAAATTAAAGAATATAGAGAGCAACTCGCCGAACACCACCCGCTCGTCTACACCGGCGCGCCAAACATAAAAGGCGCGCCGCGCACGCATATGCTTCTCAAAATACCGAGCGACACATGGCCACATCCAGAAATCATTGGCGTACTCAAAACACTTCCTCCGTCGGTAACAATCAATGTGGATCCGGAAAGTGTATTGTAGAAACGAAAGACTATAAACGATGAACGATAAAAGAAATGACATAACTGTCATTCCTGACCTGAACGAGAATCTTACAAAACCAAAGACTACCTTTGGTATATATACCAAAGGTAGTCTTTGGTTTTGTCCACAGCCCGCTTTCCAAAACAACTCTCTCGAGATTCCGCATCAAGCACGGGATGACAAAAGAATATGAGAACGAAAGAAAAGCGGCGGCGCCGAAGGCGCCGCCGCTTTTCTAAAAACTAAAAACTACCGACTAAAAATTTCTCTGTATCATCCCCCGACAACCATCCTCTCGAAACTCGAAACTCAACTCACACCTCATACACCACATCCTTCCGCTCCACGACCACCTCCCAATCATTGAGTCGTGCGTGGCGATACAAAAGCATGTTGGGATTAAAACAGATTGGACGATCGACGATTTCCAAAAAAGAAATATCACTCTCGGTATCGCCCACACCTACGGAGCCGGGGAGCGTTAATCCCTCCTTCTCAATTGCTCGGCGTGCTGTCGCACCTTTATTCATGATAAGATGTGTTTGCTCCCGCTCACCGGTAAAACGATCTTCGGCACCGATACTATACAGAGTGCCATAATTCTTATCAAAACCCCATGCGTCGCAAAAAAGATCCGTGATGAGTTTGGGTGAATGAGAAATCGCCAAGAGATAATAGCCGTCTTTTTTGAGCTGCTGTATCAAGTCGCGAGTATAGCGATACACGCGATTTCGATGCCGTGCAAAGACAGCACTCGCCGCGTCTTTTACATCACCGTAATACACACCGCGAATATTCCGCGCAAACACATCCACCACCGAATTGATATATTCTTCATACCGCCCTTTTCGATCAAGCCAGAGCGCATATTCCGAGTGATATTCATCACGCACCGATTCGGGAAATAACCCGCGCGAAATCAACTCCTCAACAAGTTCAATGAGAAGACTTGAACGAAAAATAGTCCCGTCAATATCAAAAATAGCGACTCTACGTTTTGTCATACTCCAATCATAACACGGAAAAAACCGCGACCAAACCTTGGTTTTTTAAGATTCCCGTCTTGTGCCCGACTGCTTGCGGTATAGGGTCAAGTCGGGAATGACAAAATACAGCGGCGCGGTCCTTTAGGACCGCGCCGCTTCATGCATACATATTTTATTCTCGTACCTCTATTTAATCTCAATACTCTCCACCACCACATCCTCTATCGGTCGGTCACGCTCATCGGTTGGTGCACCCTCGATTTCCATCACCGTTTCCATGCCAGAAATCACGCGCCCAAATACGGTATGATGCCCGTCAAGCCACGGCGTTTCCTCAGCTGTCACGATAAAAAATTGGCTTCCGTTCGTATTTGCTCCGGCATTTGCCATCGCTAAAACCCCCTGCACCAATTTTTCATCATTAATCTCATCGGCAAATGTATATCCCGGACCACCTGTTCCCCACATATTCTTTTGTGTCGTATTCTTAGAAAGCGGATCGCCTCCTTGAATCATAAATCCGGAAATCACCCTGTGAAATCGTGTTCCACTATAGAATCCTTCTATTACTAATTTCTTAAAGTTTGTCACCGTCTCTGGTGCTTTATCGGAAAAAAGCTCAATTTCAATCACGCCGCGCGATGTCGAGAAAACGGCAACGTCCGTTTCTTGCGCCTGTGTATCTGCTGGCGCGTTTACTGTTGTGTCCATAGAAAGAGTCGAGTGTCCTGCACTTCCGGGAAGAAGCTCAGAGCGCTCCAAAATGTTATTACTAATTTCCGCTCCACTTGTTTCCGCCGCACGCATGACAACAAATGAAAGACCTGTGGCAACAAGTACAAAAATACCGATAAAGAACATGTCTCGCGGTGTCATGCCGGTAAGTGATGCATCTTTGGTAATCATATACTGCAGGAGAATCATTAAAGAACCGATAATAAAAAACCAACAAGCCGAGAAAAAACTGGCTATTCCTTGCCCTTCAACATATTCTTAATCTGCGCTGCACCTTTTAAGAACATCGTCTTTTTCTTGTTTTTATGCTCCGACATCATACGCGATGCTTCACTCTGCACCTCATCGATAGCCGCGTACAAATCCTCATTAGTAGACGTTGTACGAATCGTCTTTCCCTTAAATTGAATGGTAAACTCCGCACGGAAAATCTCGCCCGACTGATGATGTCCGGTCGTCTTCCCTACTTCAATATCCATGTTGGTTGATGTATCTTTTTCATCAACATATTTTTCAAGAGACGCGGCACGCGAACGTGCATATTCTTCAATGGCAGACGTAAGCTCCATGCCCGTCGCCTTAATGGTGTTTATGTGAATGCTCATATGAGGTAAGTATAGCAGAATCATTAGCTTTGTTTCAAGTATTGTACGAGATGAGCATATTTGCTTGCGCGCTTTTTTCCTCTGTGGTAGCATGTCATGCATGGCTACAAATGTTGATATTGAGAAGAATAGCAATGAAAATGCGACCAACCTCATTCGTCGCTTCTCTCGCGCTGTTCAAAATTCCGGCACAGTCAAGCATCTGAAAGCGACGCGCTACTTGGCACGTCCGCAATCAAAATACGTACGTAAGAGTCAAGCTCTCAAACGTATCGCAAAACGCGAAGAAGTGGAACGCTTGAAAAAACTCGGCAAAATGTAATTCTCAACAAAAAGGGCTCTCGCCCTTTTTGTTTTGTCTTATACTTCAAAGACATATATAATACTACGAATGAACACCGACTCAGACACATTCGCTATCGGAAACACCACGCGCACCAAAACCCCTCCCCAAGCGCGTTCTCTTTTTCCTGATATCAAGCGTGATATCCTGGGAGCGTCATATCGACTCAGTCTTGTATTCATCGGCAGCACCCGCTCACGCAATCTCAATCGCACCTATTGTGGCAAAGATAAGCCGGGCAATGTACTCTCTTTCCCCCTTGAAAAAAACGTCGGGGAAATTTTCATTGATCTTGGAAAAGCCCGAAAAGATGCACACCGCTTTCAAAAAGGATATAATGAATTTGTTACTTATGTATTTATCCACGGCTGTTTGCATCTGAAAGGGATGGATCATGGCGACGCAATGGAACGTGCGGAAGATAGATATATGGATAAGTGGTGGAAAAGGAGATAATGACAGCATACCACACTGTCATCCCGCACTTTATGACTTACGAAACTACTGTGAAGTAGGTGATGCGAGATCTCCCCGAACGCTTGCGGTATAGGGTCATGCATGAAATGACAAATCTTTTCTTCTTATCGTTTACAGTTTATCGTTTTTAATCCCATGGCGCGACGACACATCTCAACCGGCATTGATATCGGTACCTCATCGGTGCGTGTTCTCGTGGCTGAACACAGCAAAGACGGAGGTCAGCCCACCATTCTCGGTACCGGTCTTGCCGAGTCGCGTGGTCTTCGTCATGGCTATATTGTGTCGGTCGCTGAGGCGGCAGAAAGTATTCGTGAAGCTGTTCTCAAAGCGCAAGAAGCCGCAAATGTAGAAATTAAGCACGCGTACCTTGCAATAGGTGGTCTTTCCGTGGAGTCAACTCAATCATCCGTCTCCGTATTTGTGTCTCGCGCCGACGGCGAAATTATCTCCACCGACATCACCCAAGCAATTGAAGCGGCACAAGAAGCGGCGCACCTCTCTCCCAACGATCAGGTCATTCAAGATATTCCCGTCTCGTTCACTCTTGACGGCAAAGATGTTCTCGGACATCCGGAGGGCATGAAAGGATCACGTCTTGAAGCAAAAGTGCTCTTCATCACTTGTCTTTCACAACATCTCCATGATTTCATTTCCGCGGCAGAAGAAGCGGGTATACAAATTGATGATGTTATGGCATCTCCCATTGCCGCGAGTTTTGTAACCCTCACCAAGCGCCAGAAAACCGCCGGCTGTATGCTCGCCAATATCGGTGCCGAAACACTTTCCGTTGCCGTTTTTGAAAATAATATGCCCGTCTCGCTGAAAATCTATCCTATCGGCGGAATGGAAATCACCAACGACATTGCCCTCGGATTTAAGATTCCGCTTGACGAGGCAGAGAAAGTGAAGCGCGGTATGAACATCGCCATGTATCCGAAGAAAAAAGTAACCGACATTATTGAAGCGCGCCTTTCCGATATTTTTGATATTATCGCTGCTCATCTCAAGCAACACGGGAAAAACAATCTTCTTCCTGCTGGCATCATCATCACCGGAGGATCCGCGGCACTCACCGGTATTGAAGAATTTGCCAAAAATTCACTCAAACTCCCTTCCAAGGTTGCCTTTATGGACTCAATGCAACACACTAAATACAAAACGACCGACACCGGCTGGTCAGTTGCTTACGGCTTGTGTATCATGGGAATCGACGGCACCGAACAAATCGGCATGACACATCTCAAGAAGGGAGTCAAAGGAGTGAAGCATGTGGGAGAATGGTTTAAGCAATTTTTGCCGTAGGCAAAAATTGCTTAAAATATGAAAGACGAAATAGGTATAAAAGCGCGGACATGTCGGTCCGCGTGTTTATTTTTAATCTTTAATTTACTGTCTTGTCAACTACTTCCCCATATTCCTCTTCTTTGCTATGATATGCAGGTATAGATACATCTGTCGTGTCCGGCGCAGTAGGCGTATACATATTCCTATTTTCTAATTCCTAACTTCTAATCTTCTATGCCAAAAATAACTCCCGACGTTGAAACATTCGCACGCATCAAGGTTATTGGTGTGGGTGGTTCTGGTTGCAATGCTGTCAATCATATGATTTCTTCCGACGTCAAAGACGTTGATTTCATCGTGATGAATACCGACTCTCAACATCTCCATCACGCGTCCGCAAAGAAGAAGGTACACTTGGGTAAAAATCTAACGCGCGGACTTGGCTCCGGCATGAATCCAGACGTAGGCAAGCGAGCAGCTGAGGAAACCAAAGAAGAAATTCTTGAAGCGGTCCAAGGTGCGGATATGGTATTTGTTACCTGCGGTTTGGGAGGTGGCACAGGAAGTGCGGCATCGGAAGTGGTGGCTCGTGCGGCAAAAGAAAGTGGCGCACTCACAGTAGCGGTTGTTACCAAGCCATTCACCTTTGAAGGTCTCCAACGCATGCGTATTGCGGAAGACGCATTGTCTAATTTGAGCGATGCTGTTGACGCACTCATTGTAATCCCGAATGACCGCCTTCTTGAAACAGTCGATAAAAATACCAGTGCCAAAGACGCATTCGCCATGTGCGACGACATCCTCCGTCAAGCAGTGGAAGGTATTTCAGACCTTATCACCACCCCGGGTATTATCAACGTAGACTTTGCCGATATTCGCGCCGTCATGGAAGATGCCGGCTCCGCTCTCATGGGAGTGGGTGTTGCCACTGGTGAAAAGCGCGCGGAAAAAGCGGCGCTTGCGGCGATCAATTCTCCGCTTCTGGAACTTTCCGTGGATGGCGCGCGTGGCGTGCTCTTCTCTATCTCCGGCAGCGACGATCTCACCATGCACGAAATCCAGGATGCAGCACGTATCATCACCGAATCTGCTGACCCTGAAGCGCGTGTCATCTTCGGTACCGTTCGTGATACATCACTCAAGAAAGGAGAAATTAAGATTACTGTTATTGCATCGGGCTTCCCGGGAGGTGCCGGCATGTTGAATCGTACCACTAATCCTTCTCTCTTCACGGAAGAAGAAAATCCCGAAGAATTGAAAGAAGAGAGAGAACAAACAAAGCGTATGGACGTGCAGCCCGACAGAAATCGCCCGGCACGTGAAGAAAACGATTCCGACGATGACGACTGGTCATCCGTCCCGGCGTTCTTGCGTCGTTCAAAATTGAAGTAAAGGGTAAATAAAAAAGAAAAAATACTAAAGACCAATAACAGTTGCGCGCCCTTCGGGCGCGCAACTTTCATTTTATGGTACACTATGAGTAATGGCAAAACCAAATGCATTTATTAAAATATCTGGTGATCTTATTGACCACATTGATGTCCTCAAGTGGATAAAAGACGTCTGCACAACACATTCTGTTGTGGTATGTGTTGGCGGTGGCACACAAATCAACGCCACTTTTGAAGAACGTGGCATTGCTCTCTCCAAGCACGGTGTGCTCGGACGCGAGCTCTCTACGTTTAATGACCGTCAAATGGCACGAGACATTCTCGAAGAAAATCAGGCGCGTATTCAGGATCTTCTCGATGAACATGCTATTTCCGCGCGCGTTATTATTCCCGTCCTCGATATTGGCGGAGTCCTCTGTCATGTCAACGGCGATACTATGGCACAAACAGCATACATCGGGTACGACATTCTCTATATCGCAACCTACATTGACCGTGTAGGAAAGAAGGAAAAAGAATTCGCTCACCTCCCAAAAGTACACATCATAGGATTTGAGAAATAATAAAGATAGGCGCGAGCTAACGCTCGCGCCGATTTTCTTTTTTTATTTTTTGTTTGGTATTTTTTATTTGTGTTTTTTAACATACTCAAACGCCGATGTTGCCGCCACCGATCCTGTTGCAGCTGCCGTCACCACCTGCTTGAAATGTCCGAAGATATTCACCATGTCCCCTGCCACAAACACACCCGGCACATTCGTCACCATCATGGTGTCGGCTGCCGTATAGCCATACTCATCAAGCGATACGCCAAGCTGATTAGCCACCTCCCCATCAGGCACCGCACCAATTTCAATAAAGAGTCCATCGATATCCAAATTCGTACTGCCATTATACTCCTTTGAAAGCACAACATGATCAAGTATATTCTCACCCACAATCTCTTTCACCTCCGTTTCAAAAAGCACCTCCATCTGTTCTCCTAATTTTTCCATGCGCTCACGATTGATTGGTTCTGCCTTAATTTCGGATCCACGAACGATAAGGTAAATCTTCTTCGCATACTGCGCTGCCAAGTTAATACCCTTCACCGATGCATCACCACCACCCACCACGGCAATCGTCTTGTCTGTATACACCGGCCCGTCGCACGTCACACAATAGTGCACGCCCTTGCCGGTAAGCTCTTCCTCATTCGGCAAGCCGAGACGACGACGATTTGACCCTTGTGCAAGAATAAGCGCCGTGCCCGTATGTGTATCACCATTTGTGAGAGTTATAACAAAATTATCCCGCGACTTCTCCGCACTCTTCACTTCACCGGCAACAATCTCTGCACCATTTTTCTCAGCGTGATCACGCATGCGCATAATGAGTTTGAATCCCTCCACCTCAATATCCCCCGGCCAGTTTTCAATCACACCGGCGCGCGCCGTCTCACCGCCAAGTTCAGCGCCAATAATAAGCGCTTTCAAGCCATACCGCCCGGCATAGAGCCCTGCAGAAAGCCCCGCAGCACCAGAACCGATAATAATAATGTCGTAGTGATTCATACAAAAGAATAAATAAATATGCTCCATTATACCACGTCGTGACGTATATTTATAATGGCATATCTATATTGGTGGCCGCTTGTTTGGGTTCTCTCATCTTCCAAAAGATGATAAAGGCAATCAAGAAAAAGGGTATCAGGGCTGCCATGGCAATGCGCTGGTTTCCCGTCATGACGGAAATGGTACCAAAAAGCAAAGGGCCAAGTGTTGCGGCAATTTTGCTTGCAAATCCGTTGAAACCAAAAAATTCAAATCTTTTGTCGTTGGGAACAAGTCTACTAAACCATGAGCGTGCAACGGACTGACTGGAACCAATCACAAGTGCAGTGAGGCCGGCTATGACATAAAACATGGCCTTTGTAGTCGCAAGAGAAAGGAGTATGGTAATCATAATCCAAATCGCTATCGTAAAAAGTAAAATCTTTTTCGGTCCTTTTTTATCACTCAGAAATCCAAATATCGTCGCTGTTGGAAAAGCAATGACTTGTATGATAAGAAGTAGCATAAGGATCTCCTCAAATCCCATAAAAAGTGTTTCCCTTGCATACAGAGCAATGAACGAGAAAATAGTTACCAATGCATCATTCATAAAGTAGAAACCAAGGAGAAACCATGCTATTTGCTTGTGCTTTCGTATGTCCCTCAAGGTTCTTCCCACACTTTTGAATCCATTCTGTATAAGCACAATGCGCGATATATGCACTCTTTTGTGAACTTCTTCCTTTACAAAAAGGAAAAGAGGCAAAGAAAAAACAAAAAAGAATAAAGCAGTGAGTGGAAACACAAGTTTATATCCAAAAATAAAATCTCCTGCATATCCATTTTCATACAGAGGTTTCAGCAAAAGAAGAGCGACGACACCGCCAATATACCCTAATCCCCACGCAAATCCGGAAATCCTTCCAACCGTTTCCGGCGTGGAAACACGTGCGAGAAAAGAATCATAGAGAGTTTGCGCCACTTCAAATGTGACATTGCTCACCATGAAAACAAGAACAACAAAGAGCACGGTATCGGAACCGGTAAAGAAAAGGAGTGCTCCGCCAATCATTGAAATACAAGCAAATATAATGAGCTTTATTTTTCTTCGTGTATCGTGATCAGCTATTGCACCAACGACGGGAGCAAGAAGACCTCCAATGAGAATAGACCCGCTTACTATAAGGCCCCAATAAAAATCGCCCTTTTCAACACCAACAATAACTTCTTTGAAATAGACTGGAAAGATAAAAGTAAGTATGAGAAGTACATAAGCAGAATTTGCGAAATCATAAAACGCCCAAGAAATCGCTTCTTTTTTGTTGGCATTCCCAAAAAACTTTTCAAGTATATACATAAAGACTTTGCACTAAAAGGGTGGGCGACACAGGAATTGAACCTGTGACCTTCACAATGTCAATGTGACGCTCTAACCTGACTGAGCTAGCCGCCCGTAAAAATATCATACACGGTCTTTCATGTGTTTTCAATATCTCGTGCTATACTATACTCATCATTTCTTTTTTATTGTTTATTGTTAATGTTTATCGTTTTCCCATGATTCCTCGCGACCTTCGTATGATTCTTGCCGGCTACACCTTATATAAAGCCGGTATCAATAAAAAGGGACAAACTGACCGCGCGTGTCCGCCTCTGCCCGGTTACCCGCAGAATTTCACACGCGACGGCATCATCACGGGCATACTCACGAGCAATGCCTCACTCCTCCATGATCAACTTCTTTTTTCCGGCGATCGCCAAGGGGAACACAAAGACCCGTTCACCGGTGAAGAACCGGGAAAGATTTTTCACCAATACCCACCAGTCATTTATCGTGGACGCTCCACCGAATTCAATGCTTGCGACACCACCGCACTGTATCTCATCGGTCATGATATTTATAAAAAAGTGAGCGGTGATGGATCACTTGCCGAGCGTGAAAAAGAACGCATTGAGCGCGCGTCTTTGTATATTCTCAACCATATTCGCGACGGCTGGTTTAGTGTAGACCCATTATTTTCCGATGCTGATGAATACGCACTCAAAGTAACCTACTGGAAAGACTCTGAAGTGGCAAAACGCACGGGAGGGATGCCGGTATACCCAATTATCTACACCTTCGCGCATATTCAAAATCTTCGCGCGCTTCGTGCTGCCGACACCCTTCTTGAAAAACATACCTACAAACACACGACCGAAGTTATGCTGAGTGAGCTCATCCAACTCTGGCAAAGCAATCGTGGATTGTATCGTATTGCCCGTGATGCTCGTGGCCCTATTGAAGGCATTTCCTCTGGTCTTCTCCATGGTCTTGCCTATCTTGAACCCGAGGATGTCCCCGAGAACATTACGCAACGGATTTCGCTTTTTTCAGAACCGCTTGAAACGCCCGTTGGTTATCGCACCATCGATGCTGAAACGGAAAAAGACATGCACGACAAATATCATGCTCGTACCGTGTGGACGTATGAACAAGCTATGATTCACATGGCGGCTCGCAAACATAATCTCCCACAGGCACAAGAAGTGAGTGAGCGTATTATTCCGCACATTACAAACGCCACACCCGAACTCTTCCTTATCGATGAGAGTGGCAACTCAAAACCCGACGGCAATGACACCCAGCTTTGGAGTATTGCGGCACAAGACTATTTCGCACATCAAGAGCGGGCAATACTGCTCTAGAAATATGGAATACGAAAAATGAAACATGTATAAAAACGGCGCTCACGCGCCGTTTTTTGCTTTCTTGTTTTGCCCGAGCATGACTTGTCATGTTATAGGGTCATTCTCGACTTGACCCCAAACCGCAAACAGTCGGACACAGGGCGGAAATCGTATCATATACTACTTCTCGCTCTTCACATCCTCCATAAAATCCTCAATCGACATCATCTCACTTTTTTCTTCATTGCGTTTTTTCACTTCTACACCCCTCTGCCCCAAGCTCTTTTTGCTCACGACCACACGAAGCGGAATACCAATCAAATCAGCGTCGGCAAATTTCTCACCCGCTCGCGCGTCGCGATCATCGAAAAGCACTTCCACCCCTTCATCAACAAGCATCTGATATAGCTCATCCGCCTTTCCTCCACTTTCGAGATCAAGGAGATGCACGGCAAACGGCGCTACTTCTTCGGGCCATACAATACCATGTGCATCGTTGAATACCTCGACAATCGTCCCCATAAGACGCGGCACCCCAATACCATACGAACCCATATACACTGCTCTGTCATTCCCTTCCGCATCTTTATATACCAACCCGAGCGCGGAAGAATACTTCTCACCGAGCGTATAAATATCTCCCACCTCAACAGACTTCGCCTCTTCAAGATTGAGTTCTTCTTTCTTCAAGTCAAAATCCTCCAAAAGCTCATCAGAGAAATCGCTCTTATTGATAGCAATCTTCTTCTCCGCGTCATAGAGAATCACATCCTCACCGGCATCAGTAATCGTCTGGAATTCAAACGAATACTTCGAGAAAGATCCCCCCGACGACATCGTAAGATATGTCTGTTCTCCCAAGCCAACACGCTTAAAAATCTTCATATACACGCCCTTCATTTTTTCATAAAACGCATCATGCTCTTCTTTGTCTTTTGAAAAGTCGTAGAGATCTTTCATGAGAAATTCCTTCCCACGCATGATGCCCGACTTCGCCCGGAGTTCATTACGAAATTTCGTCTGAAACTGATACGCATACACTGGCAGGTCCTTGTACGAAGAAATAAAGTTCTTCATCGTATGAGTGAGTGGCTCTTCGTGGGTAAACGCCAAGCCGAGTTCCGTGTCGTTTTTGAGTGATGTCTTAAACCAATCATCTACCACTTCGTCGTCCCAACGCCCAGTTTTTTCCCACACGTCTTTCTGTTGCAAAGCTGTCATGACAATTTCCTGCCCACCAACAACATTCAATTCCTCGCGGATGATATTTTTAATTTTTTCCAACACAATCAAACCAAGAGGCAAAAACGTATACACGCCCGCCATTTCTTTATGTACAAAACCTCCCTGAATGAGGAGCTTGGCATTGGTGCTTTGTTCATCGGAAGGCGCTTCCTTCCGTGTTTTAGTGAAAAGTTGTGATTGTCGCATATTCTCAATGATACCTGTTTTACACATTTGAGACAAGGAAAATCCATGACTCATGCCATGTTAACACATATTATTCTCTGGAACGCTATTCCCCGTCGCAAGGCAAACAGTTGCCTTTCTTAGGGTCACAAATATAAAACGCCCGTTTTGGGCGTTTTATATTTGTGACCCTACGGGGAATCGAACCCCGATTTCCAGGATGAAAACCTGACGTCCTAACCGTTAGACGATAGGGCCGTGACGAATGGCAAATATTGTAGCATATTTTGAAAAAATGGCAAAAAATGCTAGTATGTTTCGTACGCATCAATATGTTAGACACGATTTGTGCATATTTTAATTAATTAATTATATAATTTATTACATAATAAATTAATTAATTTTTAGGACTGGACTAAATATTTTGCGAAGCAAAATATTTTAGGGAGAGGTGGCTGAGTGGTCGAAGGCGCCGCACTCGAAATGCGGTGTACGAGCAATCGTACCGAGGGTTCGAATCCCTCCCTCTCCGCATTTGAAAATCCTACCCATTTGGGTAGTGATTTTCTTATGCGGAGAGGAGGAAGCCAACTGCTTGGCTTCCGTGAGGGATTCGAACGGCTCGGCGATGTCGGAGCGACTTGTTGCGACGACCGCGAGCCGCGTCCAGTGGTACTTATCAGAATACAAGCTTTGGCGAAGTATTATGATTAGTAACCACGGGACGAATCCCTCCCTCTCCGCAAAATGAAACCTCACGCTCAAATTGCGTGGTATTGCCAACTCCACCGCGCCTCGGGCGCGCTCCCTGCGGTCGCGCACGCAAAACCAAAAATTTCCTTATCCTTAAAAAAACGGGGGGGGTGCAGGGGGGAGCCGCAAAAAATTGAAAGGAAATTTTATGGTTTTGTTTCCGCCGCTTATTTTTTATTGAAACGCTTAAAGTAGTCATCGATTTCACCACAAAGCTCAATTCCGACTCGTTCAAAACAATCTAGTAAATCTTTGTATGTGCCTTTACCACCAAGAAAGTCCCAAAATTCATCAGCTACTTTAAGTTCATTGTCTAAATCAAGCATTCCACGCATTGTCCATCGTGTGTAAGGTTCTGGTTCGTAAGGATTATATGGAATTGCGATAAATGTGTTTATGTCGGCTTTTGGATTGTTTGCTAAGATTACAGCAACCCATTCAAGTAATGTTCGCTTAAATTCCTTAAATCCTCCAGCGTTAGGCTTTGCTGTTTTAATATCAAACAAACAATAACCGCCATCTTTCGATTCAAACATTAAATCTACTTTGGTAGGTTTTGCTTTTATCATCTCACCAGACTGACAAACTTTTCTTATCCGTTCGATTTCTTCTTTTTTGTTTGGTGAGGATGTTGCTGTTATTAGACCGTCAATAATTCTCTGTATTTCTGCCTGTGCACCCGTGCTTATACGATCTCCAGCAGTAGCTTGGCATGTGGCCATTTTGAAATTCTTTCGTGCTAAAGCTAAACCAACCGGTTCAAAAATACTTGTTCCAAAATTAGTATTGAGTGAATGGATAAAAGAATAAAGAGCCAATCTGTCTTTACCCAAAAGACGAGTATGGAAAGGCATAGAGGCCGGTTCTGGTTTGTAATTTTGGAATTTATTTCGGAGACTTGCTTTTAATACATCCTCAACATTCTTAACTTGTTCTTTCGATAATGCCATAAAATTATATTGATTTAAAATGGAAAATTATTTCGGAATATGGATTCCTGTCCCGTTCTGTTCGGTTCAAAACAGGTCTTTTAAATTGATTCACAATCTTCATTCCAGATTTTTCAGCGATTTCTGGATAAAGATTATATTTATCGTTTGCCACAAGGAAAATATCATAATCATCTTTTAGATATTTCTTACAGTTATTTAGCACATCAACTATTCCTTGTGCGTATGATCTGCGTGCTTCTTGTCCTTGTCCTTTGTAAAGAGGACCAATTTCCAGATCGTCCTTCCTCTTAAATCCTAGCAAATCATAAGCGTAGGCATGTTGTTCGTGATAATCTATCTGTCCAACATATGGAGGCGAGCAAAATATACCTGAAATTTTTTGTTTTTTAAGAATCTTTGCGAACTCTGGATTTTGCTTTTCAACTTTTTCAAAAATATCTACAGCTCTTGAATCGCCAGCAATAGCCGAATAATGGACTGGTTTTCGCAACATTTCAAATTCCTTGATTCTCGAAACAGTATCGTAGGTATAACGATTAAGCATTGTTTTTATAGAAAACAACGGTTTGCAAATCTTCTTATGCTTATAGCAATAATATGTTGTCAGTTGAGGTTCTTTTAGAGTAGCAAGGTCACTGTGTGTTGTAGCTCGGCACGATCTAATTGTTCGGCTCAAAATTAAAGCGAGAATCTTTTTTGTTTTTAAATCTTTCTCTTGTTTTATGGTGTTAAAAACATGATCAATTTCTTTTCTCACATTATCCATAAACCAAGTGTCTAAAAATGACTCAGTTTTGTCTTGCTTCAGTTTTATTGAATATTTTTTTAGTAATTTTTGATATGTAGATAAAAATTCTTTCTCTTTTTCGGAAGAAAACTTTTTTTCATCAAAATTTCCCTGATTTATTTTGTATTTGAAATCCGAGCCAGGAAAATGTTTGTTATTAAACTTTGCCAATTCTGCCAAAAGTTCTGTTTCAAATTCCTGAATTCTATTATCATGCTCAAAAGTATCTATTGCGGAAAGCATTTTTTTTATCGCTTCCTGCAAATAGTCGTGATCATAATTTGTTGCTTTGCAACTCGAGATCATGCAATTAAACTCAGATACATCAATACCCACAGAGTGAATACCCATTTCTAGTGATTGAATAATTGTTGTGCCTGAACCCAGAAAAGGGTCAAGAACTACATCACCGGTTTTAAAATAAACTTCCTTTTTAAAATCATCTGTGTGGGAATCAATAAAATATTCAACAAGTTGCGGAATGTATTTTCCTTTGTATGGATGTAATCTATGAACATGCTTTGTCGTATCTTTTTCCCTGAGATTATCAAAAGACAACGCCCAATTTAAATCATCACCAAGTTGTTTTTTCCAATCAATCTCTCGTTTGCCTTTCCATGATTCGTAATACTTTTTCAAATCATTCAAATCAACAAGAGTTGATCCATTTTCTCCAAGTTTCTTAACCTTACCGTATTGAACAAGGTAAGAAACATTTGTTGGCGACACTTCTTTTTCAAGATAGTCCGTCGCCCACTTTGATGCTTCGTGTATTGTTACTAATGACATAAATTTATTTTAAAATTCTTTTCTTAATACTCCCACGACCTTTCCTTGAATGACAACATTTGATTCGTAAAACGGCTTCATGGTTTTATTCGCTGGAACAAGTCTTATCCGATCCTTCTCTTTGTATACTTTTTTTAGTGTTACTTCGTTTCTATCCGGCATATACGCGACTGCTTTTTCTCCATCTTCGATAGTTTGTTGATCGTGGACAATAACAATATCACCATCCATAATTCCTTCCTCAATCATACTTAACCCAGAAACTTTGAGTGCATAGTATTGTGAAGGACTACGAAGCATTGATCGTGGCACTTCTATCATTTCTTCGGTACGTACTGCTTCAATTGGACCACCAGCAGAAATAATTCCGAGAAGTGGTATATCGACAAGTGGTGATTTGTAATCCTGTGGAGCAATAATCGATCGTTTTTTGCCTCTTTCCATTTTTAATAAACCTTTTTTCCACAGAGCGTGAACATGTTGATGTATTGTCGGCACTGACACATCAAAATGCTTCGCGGTTTCTACTTGCGAAGGGGCATAGCCATTCTCTCGTCGATAGGTACGAATAAAGTCCAAAATCTCGGCCTCTCGCTTGGTTGGTTTATCTATTGTAACACTTGACTCTTCTTTCATAAGTCTAGTATACTACCTAAAGATAACCTAAACAAGTACTGGTTATCCACAGGGTTAAAGATCGAAATTATAAGCTAAACAATTAACAGTTATGGCAAGAAATCGAAGTACAAAACACGATGGAACCTCTTTTGACGAAGCAACAATTGAAGCTGTGTGGAAAAAAGGAACTCCGGAATCATATGAAAGTTTTCGGAAAGATGTCTGCGGTGCTAGTATGCAACGTTCAAAATATGGAGAGACTGTCCAGTGGGGTTGGGAGATTGATCATATCAAACCAGTCGCTTTGGGTGGCTCAGACGATTTGAGCAACTTGCAACCACTTCAGTGGGAAAATAATCGTGCGAAAAGTGATGAATACCCGCACAAAACATGTGCTGTTAGAAGCTAGGTGCCTAGAAAACGTGCTGATGTAAATAGAGCCTGCGTACTTGATACGACACTCGAAACTTCAGCTGCGATGGAACGGCACACACAAAGGTGATTGGAAAGCACGCCCTCCAACAAAATCCCCTCACGGGGATTTTGTTATTTGTGAATCTTATAGGGAGTCGCCCGCGTTAGCGGGCGTTTGTGCGCGCACTGGGCGGGCATGGCAAGCACATATAGATTTGATTGTGCTTCAGCGCAATCCGCTTTGTAGAGCTACTACAGGCTCAAACGAAACCACAGAGCGAACACGAAGCAAACACCGAGCAGGCAACGTGAGCGAATGCGAACGGCTAATGCGAGGTGGTTGCGAAGTGTGAGCGGACTTCCAAGCTACCACCAAACGCGGAGAGGAAGCGCCTCGCCCGACGCGAATGATGCAGATATGGACGGACGAAATATCACCGCCATGCTAAAATATAAATACGAGTCCTTTCTGGAGTAGTGAAGCGAGTGAAGTGGCGGGAACAAAACCATAAAATTTCCTTTCAATTTTTTACGACTCCCCCCCTGCACCCTCCGCCGTTTTTTTAAGGATAAGGAAATTTTTGGTTTTGGTTTGCGACCGAAGGGAGCGCGTCCGAGGCGCGGTGGAGTTGTTGTTTTAATCAAATATTCTGTATTCACAAAAACCGCCGACACAAGTCGGCGGTTTTACCTTTCTTTTTTCTTTTATGTTTTTTGTTTGTTATTTATTTCCTAAAACAACCCGAAGAGCCGTCCGACAAAGAAGATAGAAATTACCACATACATCGCTCCTTCATACACATGGATGCGACGAGAGATACCGGAGATAATGAAGAGCACTGTCGCAATAAGCATGATAGGCAAACCCAAAGCAAACGTTTGCTCATCGACAGGCAAAGTACTGAAAAGCCCGGGCAAGCCGGCAACGAGGAGGATATTGAATACATTTGATCCAAAGATGTTTCCGAGTGCTACTTCCGGCTTTTTCTGCCACGCCGCACGAATGGAAACTAAAAGCTCGGGAAGCGACGTACCAAGCGCCACAGCAGCAAGCGAGATAGCGCCTGGTGCAATGTTCAAGATCTTAGAAAGTGTGATGACCGACTCAATCAAATAGTTCGCCCCAATCACAAGCCCGGCGAGCCCGACAAGGAACAAACCAATATCCTTGACACCAATCTTCGGACGCTCCGTCACCTCTCCTTCTGCTGTTTTCAGCTTGCGACGCTCGGCACGCGTGGGTGTGTGCTCCGTTGGCTCGTCTCCATTACCATTTGCTTCCGTGCCGACCGTCTCGCGATGGATGATGGTGTAGGCAAGGTAGATGACAAACATGATAAGGAGCAACACTGCTTCGGCAAAGACAATTTGCTTATCCCATACAATTTCGAGAAACAGTGCCGAAGCAATTGCCAAAAGTGGCAAATCAAGATCAATGAGATTTTTCGTAACTGCAAGCCGTCCACCAACCACAGCAGAAAGCCCGACCACAAGCAAAATGTTGGCAATATTTGAACCAATCACATTGGCAGCAACAATTTCAGGTGCTCCTTGGAGAAGTGCTGCAAATGAAGCAATAACCTCCGGAAACGATGTTCCCAACCCCACAATCACCACACCAACGATAAACGATGAGAGGCCGAGTGCGAGTCCGATTTTTTCTGCTGCCACAAGCATCCAATCAGCACCCTTCACCATTGCCACAAGCGATACAAGAAAAATAATAATCCAAAAAATGAGTTCCATACGAAAAACGATAAACGGATTAACGATAAACGATTAACTCTAGTATTATACCAAAGAACGCTGATGTGATACCATAGATGAATGAAAAAGTACACACCGAAAGAGAATATACGCCGTTTAAGCACTGCCGGAATTGTTATTCTCGTTGGCCTTTTTCTTTTGAAGTATATTCCCATGCAACTATGGGGCGACGCCATCCTCTTTGATGCTTCCGCGCATATCTCCATTGCCATGTTTGTACTCTATATCCTTTGGTTCTTTATTGATCAGAATAAATCATGGCGTATTCCCTTTTTCATCTTTTCACTCGTTATCTTGGCAATTATCTCCCTTCAGCGCATCATTACACTCGCGCATAATGACACTGGACTTCTCTTGGGTCTTATTCTCAGCACTGTTGCTATTGGTACATCACAGTGGGATGTGATACAGAAGAAGATAGAGTTTTAAACGAACGGTAAACTGTAAACAATGAACGATAAACAGGGCGGATTGTGCTTTGCACAATCCGCCCCTTTATAAAGATGCTCAAATACTGTCATTCGGTCCAGAAAACTAACGTTGAGCTTTGGTATGAATACCAAGGATCAACGTTAGTTTTCTCATAACCTCTAAAGACAATATGTTGAAGATTCCCGTTCAAGCCGGGAATGACAAAACATCCCTTTCTTTTTTATCGTTTATCGTTTATCGTTACTTCTATGATTATCCTCGCGATAGAAACAAGCTGCGACGAAACGGCCGTGGCAGTCGTGGAAGGCACAGGCGACATATACGAATCGGAAATGAACATCCGAAGCAATGTCGTTCATTCGCAGATTGATGTCCATGCACCCTATGGCGGTGTGTACCCCTCGCTTGCCAAACGAGAACATGCCAAAAATCTTGTGCCGGTGTGTTTGCGAGCACTGGATGAGGCAGGATATGAAATGAGTGAATCCACGCTTGCTGATGCGCCCGAGGATGTGCAGGAAAATATCGAGCATATCCTGGAACGTGAACCTGAGCTTTACGCCGCCATGTTGGATGCTCTGCCACTCGCTCGCCCCGATATTGATGCGATTGCCGTTACACATGGCCCCGGACTTGAACCGGCGCTTTGGGTTGGTATCAACTTTGCTCGTGCGCTTACCACGCTTTGGGGATTGCCGATTGTACCCGTCAATCATATGGAAGGACACATTCTCTCAGGTTTTTCTAAAGGGAATACATTTCCTCTCGGATCACACGTTGTTCCCTTTCCGTCACTCGCGCTTCTTGTCTCCGGCGGACATACTGAGCTTGTGCTCATGCATGATCTTTTTTCATGCACATTCATTGGTGGCACGCGCGATGATGCCGTAGGTGAAGCGTTTGATAAAGTGGCGCGCGTGTTGGATTTGCCGTATCCGGGAGGACCGGCTATTTCCAAACTCGCTAATGATGCCCCTCCTCGAACCGATGAAGACATCTCATTTCCGCGCCCCATGCTCCACTCTGGCGATTATGATTTTTCGTTTTCGGGCATTAAAACATCAGTGCTATATGCAGCAAAAAAGTTTGAAGCACTCTCTGAGACAACGAAACGTGTTTTCGCCCGAGAGTTTCAGGATGCTGTTATCGAGGTTCTAGTGAAGAAAACTATTGCGGCAGCAAAAGAATACAACGTGCATGCCCTCATCTTAGGTGGCGGTGTGTCGGCAAACACCGCACTTCGTGATGTATTTACCCAAGCGGTTGCCGAGGAACTTCCCGATATCTCACTTCATCTTCCCGATAAGAGAGCCACGACCGACAATGCTGCCATGATTGGTCTCTCGGGATATTTTCGCTTCCTTCGCGGCGATACCGTGGATCCGGAACACGTCTCAGCACACGGAAATCTCTCGCTTGAGGAATGAGTTTTCTCGAGGTTAAACCTTTGGATTCATCCAAAGGTTTAACCTCGAGAAAATAATAACAAACTTGGTTTTCACATACCCTCTAGAGACAACACAACGAAGATTCCGAGTCACCTACTTCGCCAAGGCTTCACAGGTCATAAAGCCCGGGATGACAAAGAATTGAGTACGTGCTTTTTCAGCCCTGTGGATAAGGTATTGACATACATCAGAAACTAGTTTACAATAAATACAGGCGAGAACAAAAAAATAATAACCATGGAAAAAGTGAACACTAGACCGTACTTCGTCCCAGCGCTGTTCGTCCTCATGGCGATAGCGCTGGGATTCATCCTCTCCCAACCGGGAATGGACTGGGAGAGGATGCAGTACCTCGTTACCAACTTCGGTAATGAGGTACGGGCGATACAGGCCGATCTTGGCTTGTAAATCGCAAAACGCTTCGAGAGCCGCGCGCAAAAGCGGCTCTTTTCTTTTACCATAAACCCTATCGCCTTTATATCCTTATTTTGATATACTCACTTCCATGAGCACAGACAACACCAAACCTTCCCCTACTCGGAATATCCCCGAGGAATTACTTTCACCATATGACCCCACGGCGACCGAAGAGGCAATCTACACCACATGGAAAGAGAGTGGCTTTTTTAATCCTGATATCTGCATTGAAAAAGGTATCGCCGAGCCCGATGCGCCCACATTCTCCATGGTGCTTCCGCCACCGAATGTAACCGGAGTCCTTCATATGGGGCACGCCGCTATGCTTGCCGTGGAAGATATTCTCACACGTTTTGAACGTATGCGTGGCAAACGCACACTCTGGCTTCCAGGGTCTGATCATGCCGCCATCGCCACTCAAAGCAAGGTAGAAAAAGAGCTCCAAAAGAAAGAAAAGAAAAACAGACACGACCTCGGGCGTGAAGCATTTTTGGAGCGTGTCCATGCATTTGCACAAGACAGTCACGACAATATAGTAGACCAAATCGCCAAGATGGGAGCGTCGGTAGATTGGAGTCGTGAAGCATTTACCCTCGACGAAGCACGGGGAAAAGCAGTAAACGAAGCATTCATTCGCATGTACAACGATGGTCTCATTTATCGCGGTTATCGAGTGGTGAATTGGGACCCGAAAGGACAGACCACTATTTCCGATGATGAAATTGTACATGAAGAACGGCAAGCGAGCGTATACACCTTCCGCTACGGAAAAGACTTCCCTATCCCCATTGCCACTACGCGTCCGGAAACAAAAGTTGGCGACACGGCAGTAGCAGTACATCCTGATGATGCGCGGTATAGCGCGTTTGTAGGAAAAGAATATGATGTGACATTCTGTGGCGTACCGCTTCATATTCGTATCATTGCTGATAAAGATGTTGATCCAGAATATGGTACTGGCGCCGTCGGTGTTACCCCCGCGCACTCTATGGTGGATTTCGCAATGAAAGAACGGCACGACTTACCGATGATTCAGGTTATCAATGAGTACGGAAAAATGGATGTGGGCGAACCACGTCTCAAAGGAAAGAAAACGACCGACGCTCGCGAAGAAATCGTATCGTGGCTCAAGGAGGAAAACCTTCTTGAAAAAGAAGAGGAAATCACCCAAAATATCTCAACGGCAGAACGCACTGGTGGCATTATCGAGCCACTTCCGAAATTGCAGTGGTTTGTGAATGTAAACAAAGAATTTCCTTTCCAAGGGCATAACATTAAGGGAATCGCGCATGGCGAGATAGTTACCCTTAAAAAACTCATGCACGAAGTTGTGGAAAATGGACAAACCACCATCATGCCCGAGCGATTTGCAAAAACCTACAATCATTGGATTGATAATCTCAACGATTGGTGTATCAGCCGACAAATTTGGTATGGGCACCGTATTCCAGTGTGGTACAAAAAAACAGAAGATGGTGGAGATATTCACGTAGGCACCGAAGCACCTGAGGGTGAAAATTGGCAACAAGACCCCGACACACTTGATACCTGGTTTTCATCAGGGTTGTGGACATTCTCAACACTCGGCTGGCCTGAAGAAACCGATGATTTCAACATCTATCACCCCACAACCATCCTTGAAACGGGATACGATATTATCTTCTTCTGGGTGGCACGCATGATTCTTATGACCACGTATCTCATTGGTGATATACCATTCAAGTATGTATATCTCCATGGTATTGTACGCGACAGCCAAGGACGAAAGATGAGCAAATCACTTGGCAATACCATGGATCCCCGCGACGCTATTACCTTGTATGGTGCCGATGCAACACGTATGTCGCTTATTATCGGTGCCGCTGTCGGCAACGACATCAACCTCGGAGAAGACAAAATCAGAGCACAAAAGAAATTTGCCAATAAGATATGGAATGCATCACGTTTTGTGATGACACAATGCGCAGATTTTGACGCTTCACAAGAAACAATACTTACCAAAAGTGACACGGAAAACCTAAAAGAGCTTGATGGGCTGGTAGCCGAGATAACAAACGATATTGAGCATTTCCGATTGTATCTGGCGGCTGAAAAGCTGTATCATTACTTCTGGCACCGTTTTGCCGATGTGATTATTGAAGAGAGCAAAGCACGCATTACAGACGGAACTCCGGAAGACAAACATGCCGCGCAGTATATACTCTCTACAATTCTCACAACGACACTGAAGCTCCTCCACCCATTCATGCCATTCATCACGGAAAAAATATGGTCGCTTATGCCCGGGCACACGACACTCCTTATAGTTGAAAAGTGGCCGAAAGGTACGTAAAGAAGTTGGGAGAAAAAAGCGCGGCAACCGTTGGTTGCCGCGTTTTTATACATATTCCATATTTCGTTTTTCATATTTCTTTCCCTCTATTTTCCCACACACGGATACAAAGCAGTGTATAATGAATAAAACATATTCCCGTTTATTGTTCATCGTTTACTATTTATCGTTTCCAAATGCTTGAATCACTCACACCGCAAGCTCTCTTCTATGCCCTCTTAGGAGGTGTGCTCCCCGCACTCCTCTGGCTCTGGTTTTGGCTCAAAGAAGACAAAAAACGTCCCGAGCCACGCGGTCTCATCATGCTTGCATTTTTCGCGGGCATGGCATCTGTTATTCTTGTGTACCCGCTTGAAATGGTGGTTGCTAATTTTGTTGCCGAAGGTCCTGTTCGTCTCGCTCTTTGGGCTGCTATCGAAGAAACGGTAAAATTCGGCACCATCATTCTCGTCATCACCGGATCACGACATTTCGACGAACCGATTGACGCCATGATATACATGATTACCGTCGCTCTTGGTTTTGCCGCTCTTGAAAACACGCTCTTTCTTATTCAGCCAATTACAGACGGCCAAACGCTCGTCTCCTTTCTCACCGGCAATCTTCGCTTCCTGGGTGCCACACTTCTCCACGTGATTGCGTCGGCAAGTGTAGGTGCCATGATTGCTTTTGCATTTTTCCATCCGTTTGGTAAGAAAATCATGGGTATTATCGGCCTGTGTATAGCAACCGCTTTGCATACTGCGTTCAATTTCTTTATAATAAAAGAAAACGGTCCCGATCCTTTTTCCATTTTTCTGTGGCTCTGGATTGGTGCCATATTTATCATCTTCCTTTTCGAAGGTATTAAGCAACGATCGCAACAACCCATTGAGAGTTAATGCGACACCCATTCACCTATGCCAAAGAACAAACCATCATTTTTTGAGCGACTCACCGGCACCGTCGACATGAGCGATGAGCAGGTGGAGGACGTGTACGAGGACACGCACGACGAACGCGAGATTGTGAAATCATCAGAAAACGACGAATGGCTTTCTGATGAGATGACCGAAGAAGGCGAGCTCGCTGTTGATGTGTGTCAAACAGCCGACGATATCATCATTAAAGCAATGATTGCTGGCGTAGACCCTTCCGATATTGAGGTGGATATCACACGCGAAATGGTTACTATCCGTGGCGAACGCATGGAATCTTCAGAGTCCGAGAGCGACGACTATTTCTTCCGTGAGCTCTATTGGGGTTCATTCTCACGCAGTGTTGTTCTTCCCGAAGAAATTGAACCGGAAGAAGCCGTGGCAAAAGAGAAGAATGGCCTTCTCACTATCCGTCTCCCGAAAGTAGACCGCGAAAAGATTTCTCGCGTAAAGGTAAAAGCTTCGTGATGAACATACCATGATATGTTCATTTACAAAAAATCTCCGCAAGGGGATTTTTCATATGTAGAAGGGCTCGTCCTGAAGTCACTAAGTATATTACTCCAAGTATTCACAATTTACTAAGTACTCCTGGACGTGGCTCGCGGTCTTCGTGATAAGTTGCTCAGACATACCGCGCCGTTCGAGCCCGCACGGGATGCGAGCAGTCGCATCCCCCCCTCGGCACTGCAAAAAATCCCCTTACGGGGATTTTTCTGGTGCCGAGGGGCGGGCTCGAACCCCCGACACCTGGTTCTTCAGACCAGTGCTCTAGCCAACGGAGCTACCTCGGCATTTATTCTGCTGCGTCTCTTCCACCACCCAAGAAACAGGGAAGGTCTGGAATGGAATCTGCGACTCCTTTGATTTCTGCGACGCTTTCGGGAACAGACACGT
>JACKQG010002252.1_pt1 | contig 25474 bp, 21 predicted proteins | sample 8237621 | NCBI WGS metagenome assembly JACKQG01 (sample SAMN15677084, study PRJNA649215) | marine metagenome | biome: marine; feature: Black Sea; material: saline water; isolation source: suspended particulate matter (SPM) from the Black Sea western gyre | collected 2013-06-09/2013-06-10 | depth... | reverse complement strand
AATTGCAGTAGTGGCAAGATGCCCAGATATATTCCCACATGGGATAAACTCCGGCACAACACGTTCCCCAGCAATCAAGTTTGGCAATAGACGGTTCGGTGTATTCAGCATGATTTTTGAACCGAGTATCGAAAGTGCGTTCACCTTGTACATACCAATCATCGGCGTGGCGTGTTGCATGATATGCAAGGATACTGTGCCAGATACGTTCAGTGCTAGATCCGCCCAGTCCAGCACACTTGGCAAATCATCTGACACAATTTGCAAATCCCCAGCAAACGGAAGCACTCGCTCTTTGTCTTCTCCCCTGCAAGCGATGACGGCTTCCGTTCCAGAAAATTCAGCACAAATACGCGCAAGTATTTCTTGTTGCATCGGCAAGTTTTTTGTAATTTCACGTTTGCGTGAACCCGGAAGTAAAACAATGTTTGGATCACCGCTTGGTAAAGCCAACACCTTCTTGGAGTGACAAACCATCGCTGGGTGTCCAATGAATGTGGCAGGCATACCACGTGATGCAAACCACTCTTCTTCAAAGGGAAGAAGACACATCACGTGATCGCTTAACCGTTTCATTTTATTAATCCGCCATGGAGCCCACGCCCAAAGTTGCGGTGCCGCGAGATGTACAACAGTGCAACCATATTTTCTTGCAACCTTGCAAACTGGCCAGTTCGCAGCAGGAGAATCTACAGCAACAACAACATCAGGTTTGTGCTCTTTTATCCACGACTCAACGACTCCGACGAGCCGCTTGATTCTCTTAATCTCTGAAATCGCGCCAACCCCCATCGCTGCTTCTTTTGTTGTGTGTGCGAGAAGTTGCACTTGCGCACTTTCCATTAAAGAGCCACCAAGCCCAACAATATGAATACTTGAGTCAATTTCTTTGAGACCTTGGGCTGCCATTGCTCCAAGCGCGTCTCCACTTGGCTCAAAGGCAGTCATTAGAATTGTCTTTGTTGTCTGTTCCACTACATCTATTCCAAGGGAGGTACAATACCCGAATGCTCAAAAGAACATGTACATGTGGCGACCCACGCAAAGAATTTGCTGGAAAGACGATTACGCTCAGTGGCTGGGTAAACACCTACCGCGACCAAGGCAAAGGTCTTGTATTTATCGATTTACGTGACCGATATGGCTTAACCCAAGTCGTGTTCGATGGGGAAGATACCCCTGAAAACGTGATGGAGTTAGGCGCGTCGCTACGACGGGAAGACGTTGTTAGCGTTACAGGCACCGTGCGCATACGAGATGGAAAACCCAATACAAAACTCGCAACTGGCGATATCGAACTTGTTGCTAAAGAAATTGAAATCATTAACCGCACAGCAAAATTGCCAATACTTCCTGATGACCACGATGCGGATAAAATTGGCGAAGAACACCGGTTGCGGTATCGATACATAGATCTTCGAAGACCTACGATGCAAAAGATCCTTGCCCTTCGGCATAAAATTACCCAATTCACACGTAACTTTTTTGCAGACCGTGACTTTCTTGAAATTGAGACGCCTCTGCTCATAACACCTACGCCCGAAGGTGCTCGCGATTTTATTGTGCCTTCAAGGCACCAAGCAGGACAGTGGTATGCATTGCCCCAAAGCCCACAAATTTTCAAACAAATCTTAATGGTCGCAGGATGTGATAAGTACCTGCAAATTTGCAAATGTTTGCGCGACGAAGATCCACGCGCTGACAGGCAAGCTGAGTTCACTCAGATTGACCTTGAGATGAGTTTCGTTGATCAAGACGACGTTCTTGCGATTATGAGCGAGTTTGCTTCAAGCTTATATAAAGAAGTTGGTGGCATTGATCTTGGCGACTTACCGCAAATGTCTTGGAAAGATGCGATGAACAACTATGGGTCGGATCGACCTGATATTCGGTTTGATTTGCAATTGAAAGATGTCACGAATATCGCAGCTAGAACCGACTTTAAAGTGTTCAAAGAAGCGTGCGATTCTGGTGGAACCGTAAAAGCAATGCGCGTTCCAAGTGGTGCAGAAAAACTCTCGCGCAAAAAAACCGATGCGCTTGCAGAAGTTGCAAAAACATACGGTGCAGGTGGACTTCCTGTTGTGAAGTACCAAGGGGGCGAATTTACCACGGGTGTTGCGAAGTTCGTTGAACCAATCAAGGACGAACTTGTTGATGCATTAGGTCTTGAAGATGGCGACATCGTAATGTTTGGCGTTGGAACCTACCGAGTCGCTTGTGTTTCACTTGGTGAAGTTCGATTAGCGGTTGCAAAAGAACTCGATCTCATTCCAAAAGATATGTTCAGAGGTCTTTGGGTTATTGATTTTCCAATGTTTGATTGGAATGAAGACGCGCAGCGCTGGGTAAGCGAACACCACCCGTTTACCGCACCGCTAGAATCGCATCTCGAAATCCTTGAATCAGACCCTGTTAATTGTCTCTCGTCTGGGTATGACCTTGTGATTAATGGTGCCGAAGTTGGCGGTGGTTCTATTCGTATCCACACTCCTGAAATTCAGTCTAAGGTGTTTGGTTTACTTGGTCTGTCCGATGAAGAAGCTGAAGATAAGTTCGGCTTCTTACTCAATGCACTTCGATTTGGCGCACCACCTCATGGCGGCGTTGCATTTGGTCTTGACCGGCTTGTCATGATGATGATTGGCACGGACAACATACGTGATGTCATCGCATTTCCAAAAACACAAACTGGTGCAGATCTTATGTGCGAAGCGCCCGGCGCTGCTGACCCTGCACAGCTCGATGAACTTGGCATCATCATGCGTCAACCAGTTGAGACCACAGAGCAAGCGTAAGTAGCGCAAACAATTCAAGTGCATTATTTTTCTCACCACTTTGGTGCGCGTTGAGTTTTCTGATGCACTCGTTTTGGTCAACCGGAAGAGTACCAAATACATTTGGCAAATGCAACGTATCGCCAGCAAGTTGACCGAGTTGGCTGTGAGAACTGCGAAGCCAAGCAGCGAGTGGAAAAGTGAGCGGTTGTATTCGTTCGGATTGAGCAGAGATAGTTAGGTCGATACCGACATACCTTGCAACCGCACCTAGTTCTATACTTCTCGCTGCTCTTCGATGGTTTTGCAATTGCTTATCTTCTTTTTTACATCGTATTACTCGATCTAGAAAATGAGTCGATTGCTTAATAACAAGACCATCGACAAGATTGCAACCAATGTCTTTTGCATATCGGTATTGTTGTAGCGTTGAGAGTAAATCAGGATTAGCAAATGGTGTTCCTAAAATGTGAACGAGCGTTTGAACATCCTCCGCAGGCGTTGTAGAAAAATCGCACTGCAATGTAGTCATCGCTGATTGGGTGAATGCTCTATTGTGTTGAATTGGCATCGAATATAGTGGGGCAAGTAGACCACCGCCTTCCAGTACATATCCGTCTCGCAAATATCTACGCACTCCCTCATGTAATGTGTCGTTTAGCAACTCCAATTCGCGAGCTATGACTAGGAGCGGCAATGGATTCGTACTAAACAACAGCCCATCCCCAACTTTGGACAAATCAAGCCAATAGAGCGACTTCTGCCCCGTGCCCGTTCGACCAAGTTCTAATTCCAAGGTTTCCTCATTCCAACGTGCATACGCGCATTCGCCTTCTACCTCTCCATCCACTGCCTTAGGGTCTGACCCTTGACATGACCCTTGACATGACCCTTGACATGACCCTGAGAGGAGAAGAATATGTAGATTACCGTGCGCAATTGGGACGGTATCCTCAAAACGATACGTCATCGTCCCACCAAGCAAAAGTGATTGTTCAAGAATTCTGCCCCACTTTTGTGGAACAGGGCCACCATCTCTCCTCAAGATACCTGCAATACCACGCATATCGGGTAGGGTACAAGGCATGACACATAGAAGTACGAATATTTTGACATTGTTGATCCTCGTTGGGCTTGTTGCAGGCGCACTCTTCGGGGAGTTTGGTCTTTTTGCAACTGGCACGGTCGTTGATGGCGATCACTGGCTCAAAGCAGCGGGCGACCTTGTTTTAATTAGACCCTTAAAACTTCTCGTAGTGCCGTTGATATTCTTCAGTGTCATTTCAGGAATATCCCGCATCGGAGATCCATCTAAACTTGGAAAAGTAGGTGGCGCAACGCTAGTGTATTACCTTGCGACCATGTTCATGGCTGTCTCCCTTGGCACCCTCCTTGTAACTTGGATTTCGCCGGGAGTGTTACAAGCAAGTGTACAAGAAGAACTCATTGGAACCGCGCACGTGATTGGAGCAACGCAGGGGGCGGCGAATGACCTTGGTTCTGCTTGGATGAACATCCTGTACCAACTCATTCCTGTCAATATTTTAGATGACATGGTGAAAGTACAGCCACTTGGCATCATCGTGTTTGCAATTGCGTTTGGTCTAGCGCTTGCAGCCGGCGGCGATAAAACGAAAGCCGCAAGAGACATCTGCAACGCTTGTTTTGAAGGGCTCATGATTTTAGTTCGCTGGATTATTTGGCTTACTCCGATTGGTGTCTTCTTCCTCGTAGCATGGACCGTTGGTAAAATTGGCTTTGATTCAATCAAAGGTCCACTTGGAATGTACATGGTGACGGTATTAGTCGGGCTTGCAGTCCACGGTTTCCTCGTTTTACCGCTTGTGCTCTATCTGTTTTCAAGGAAAAACCCATACCAATTCATGTGGCAAATGAAACGCGCACTCATGACAGCCGTTGGTACAGACTCGAGTTCTGCAACGCTACCAGTGACTATCGATACCGCCGAGAATGAGGGCGGTTGTTCAAAAAGAGCAGCAAACTTTGTGCTCCCCTTAGGCGCGACTATTAATATGGATGGCACGGCGTTGTATGAAGCCGTAGCCGTTGTCTTTTTGTTTCAACTCTTTGGTATTGAGTTGGAGTTTGGACAACTCGTCATCGTTGTAATCACAGCGACCCTTGCTGCAATTGGCGCTGCGGGTATCCCCTCTGCTGGCTTAGTCACGATGGTCATCGTTATCTCAGCCGTCAATATGAACTTGACTGGAAGCGCAACTGGCCCCCTACCTATTGCTGCTATCGGTATCATCATCGGCGTAGATCGTATCCTTGATATGTGCAGAACTGCAGTAAATGTCTGGGGGGACGCCGTTGGCGCAAAAATCATAACTAAACTTGCGCCTGACGATTAACGCTTGAGCCCGCAACGGAACTATCAATTTCTACTCAGAGAACATTAACAATCGCTGGATAAATAATGTTCGGCATCAAGGGCTGCGATACAACCCATACCTGCTGCACTGATGGCTTGCCGGTACGTTGAGTCAGCAACATCGCCTGCTGCAAAGACGCCATCAATATTCGTCTTGCTGCTTCTTGTTTTTAAGTCGATGTACTTCGCATCATCAAGTTCAATACCAGTTCCATCGAGGAATCCCGTCGTTGGAGTATGCCCGATTGCAACAAAAAGCCCGCGCACATCTAAGGTTGACTCTTCTCCTGTGACCGTATCTTTCAGTAAGACACCTGTTATGACATCATCACCAAGGACGTCTATAACAGTTTTGTTCCAAAGAGGTTCTGCGTTTGGAGCATCAAAGATTCGTTGCTGCATTGCTTTTGACGCACGAAATTCATCGCGGCGATGAATGATGTATACCTTTGAACCGAACTTGGTTAAATAACTCGCCTCTTCAAGCGCGCTGTCCCCACCGCCAACAACTGCAAGGGGTTGGCCTCGAAATGCTGGCAATGCTCCGTCACAGACAGCACATGCGCTTACGCCGCCACCGCTTCGAGCGAGGCGCATCTCGTTTTCTAAGCCCAACCAATTTGCGGTTGCACCCGTTGCGATAATCACTGCGTTCGCCAAAATTGTTTCACCTTTATCTGTTTCAAGTGCAAAGGGCTTTTTTGAAAAATCACAAGAAACAATATCATCGTTACGGATTCGAGTTCCAAATCTCTGAGCTTGTTTTTGAAACGCCACCATCATGTCAGGGCCTGTGATTCCCTCTGGAAAACCAGGGTAATTTTCAACTTCAGTTGTCAACATGAGTTGGCCGCCGGGTAAGACTATAGATGGAACGGTTTTTGGAACACCAACAACAACTAGTGGATTAAGGTCAGCCCGTGCTGCGTAAATCGCAGCAGTCCAACCCGCAGGTCCACTACCAATAATGACTACGTTTTCAACTTCGGACATACGTTACTTCAACAATCCTGCATTTCGTTCGAGGGTTTTCAGAGGTGGCCAAATAATCGTGTCCAAATCTGCGTCAGTCCCACCATCGTTTTCTCCGTTTTGAGAAATCCCATACAAAAGACATTCGCCACTTTCAATTGCAACATTACCACGCAATGTACTAATCATAGTCTTCTTTTCAATCAATCGATAGTGAAATTGCCCCGCAGGACCTATATACAAATCCCAGTCCGAGTCATTTCGCATCTCGTTTTTGCGCATCGGATCCAAGTTATTTATTCGATGAAGTAACTGTGCATACATTTTCTTGATACTAGATGGATACTCACCAAATTGATTGCTGTACCCACAGAGCGCTGCTGAAACGATGGTCCCATTCATTTGAGTCAGAAGCGTTTTACGTTTAACAAACAACTCTTCTGTGTCTCGCACAATCATTTTTACAGCTGCGTAATTCACTGCGTTTGCGTTTTCAAATTGCGTTGGTGTTGTAAGCATTGGATGGAAAAAGCGCAACTTCCACCTTCTCCACCAGTCGTCGTAAATCATTTTCATTCGCTTCAAGGAATCACCCTCACCGCGATGCAACTCTGCCATATTGGTCCAGTAGCGCTTCGCTCCAAAGCTGGTCAATGGCTCAACTTCGACCTGCATTTGCGTAAGCACTTGGTCGAACTTAGATGAATCTGCCATGCCTTGTTCATTAAACAAGTCTGCCAAAAGCGATTCTCCTAATATTTGATCACCAACGGGCATCAATAAAGACGTCGGACCCACACGTATATTTGGGAGCCACTCTTTCGCAAACCGTCTAAATTGTGTTGGCATAATGTCCAAGCGATAGGTGTAAAACATATCTCTGGAGTTTGCCAGTGCATCGCCGAGCATATCCATGAACGTAATTTTTTCCTTAAGGAACTCCCTGTCGCAAAATTTTCGGAGAACAATCATCTCAGACATCATGAGTTGCATCGCTCGATCTGTTTCGCCCTCTTCAAAGAGAACGTACGATTCGGCTGTTGCCCAAAGACATGCTAATTGAACCATTTGTATGTAGCCGAAGTCATAGTTATTCAAATGTCCATCAGCCCCGATATCAGCAATTACATTTTGCGATGCATAATTCTCGGGTACATTCTCGCGGCCGTACGGCAAACCGATGATTGCTCGCCTTGTTGCTTCAATGAAGATATCTTCCATATGTTCGTTTTCAGATGCCCACTCCGAAACTGCTGACCAACCAACCATGCGTGGCCACACTGTATTCATATTGAATGTGTCACTCAAAGGACTCGGTGGAGGGGAAATGGAAATACAGGCATCAAAAAAACTACGCCACGATTTTGCATCATCGCTCACTACCATTCGCGGTTGAATTTTGAGTTTTTCAATAACTGTCGCTCTGCTGTCTGCCATCGCAGGGAATGTCACGCAAAGCAGTATGGCTGCAAAACTGATTAATCTACATAACATCTTTTGAGTCTCTCCTTTAGAGCGGTTCCTTGGGACTATCGGGTGCGTGAGTGTACCAGATACGCGTAGCCGCTGGTCGCAATGGCAATGTGCCGATATCATACCCCCTGCTTGTGAGAAATGAAGGAGACTCGCTATGACAATTGTTGGTGTACCCACTGAAGTAAAAAAAGATGAATACCGAGTAGGTATGCGCCCAGTAGGGGCTGAGATACTCGTCCAAAATGGACACACGGTTCTGATCCAAGCGGGCGCTGGACTTGGAAGTGGATACGACGATTCCCTTTACGAATCTACTGGCGCGCAGATAGTTTCCACAGCGGATGAAGTTTGGGGAACAGCTGAGATGATTGTAAAAGTGAAGGAGCCACAGCCTCAAGAAGTAGCATTGATACGCGATGGGCAAACAGTCTTTACCTACTTCCATTTTGCCGCTGATCGTGATTTGACGCTGGGATGTTTAGAACGTGGTTGCATTTCAGTTGCATATGAAACACTCACCGATGATCAAGGACATTTACCCCTTCTCACTCCAATGAGTGAGATTGCTGGAAAACTTTCTGTGCAAGAAGGTGCAAAATATCTTGAACGACCGCAAGGCGGGCGAGGCATACTTCTTGGCGGCGTTCCTGGAGTTGAAATCGGGAAGGTCCTAGTGCTTGGCGGAGGCGTTGTTGGTACGTGCGCTGCAAGCGTCGCCGCAGGCATGGGCGCGGACGTTGTAATGATGGATATCAACATCGATCGAATGCGACAACTCGAAGAGTTTATGCCTGCGAACTGTCGAACTATTTATTCCGACCCAGGAGCAATCCGTGACCACTTGGCGTGGGCAGACCTTGTCATCGGCGCTGTCCTGATACCGGGCGCTAAAGCACCCAACCTTGTTAGCAGAAATGACCTCGCTCATATGAAAACCGGAGCTGTTATTGTCGATGTTGCGATTGACCAAGGCGGCTGTGTTGAAACAGCGAAAGTAACGACGCATACCGATCCAATTTACACCATAGATGGCGTCGTACATTATTGTGTTGGCAACATGCCCGGAGCAGTTGCACGAACGTCAACGCAAGCACTTACGAACGCTACAATGCCTTGGGTCATTAAACTAGCCTCTTCGACTGCTGTGCAACTTGCAAGTAACGACCAACACTTTGCTAATGCAATCAACACGCACCGAGGTGCGCTGACTAACCAACCAGTTGCAGAAGCGCACGACTTGCCGTTTGAGGCAGTACCAGTCTAAAAAAATGCAACTCTATTTTGACAATGCAGCAACATCGTTTCCAAAACCAGATGAAGTTCTCGATGCAATGCTTTCGTACCAACGATCCTGTGGTGCAAGTCCAGGACGAGGTGCCTATGCACATGCTATCGAAGCGACGCACCTATTGGACTCATGCCGAGAATTCATTTGCGAACTTGTAAACGCACCTTCTCCAAAGCATTGCATTTTTACGCATAACTGCACAGATGCGCTGAACCTTGCGATTTGCGGAATTGTGTCGCACGCAGTTTCACAAGAAAAGCCAATACATATCGTCACTACGGCGATGGATCACAACTCCGTTCTTCGCCCTTTGCACAGTTTTGATTCAAAAGATGTCACGTTCACAATCGTACAAGCAGATACCTCTGGCATGGTAGACCCCCTCGATATCAAAGAAGCCATCACTGCAACAACTGCCCTTGTTGCAGTCGCGCATGGTTCAAATGTAACGGGTTCAGTGCAAGATATCGCTACCATCGGAGAAATCTGCGGCGATGTGCCGTTCCTTGTTGACGCTGCCCAAACTATGGGACACAGAAGCATCGATATGGAATCCATGCAAATTGACTTTCTTGCATTTCCTGGTCATAAGGGATTGCTAGGACCACTGGGAACTGGCGGGCTTATTATGAATCCCGGTATGGAAAACATCGTCGCTCCACTACGCACTGGTGGCACAGGGAGCGAGAGCGAATTCCCCGTTCAACCCGAAACGCTTCCAGACAAATACGAACCGGGCTCCCACAATATGGTTGGCATCGCGGGTCTTCTCGCTGGTGTCCAGTGGATTCTCGCTATGGGCGTCACAAACCTACATGAAAAAGAGACGCAACTTTCGGAACAATTCATACGAGAAATACAGGGCATCGAAGGTGTTCGAATCGTTGGTCCTCAAACAACGCATAACCGTTGTGGCGTTTTTTCTTTGGTGTTTGACAATTGCCCCCACGAGATTGCTAAAGAGCTAGAAAATACCTTTACTCTATCTACCCGTAGCGGACTGCACTGTGCACCCTTTGCACACCAAACAATTGGTACGGATGTTCTAGGTGGCACTTTACGGATTTCCTTCGGACCATTTCACAATGCAAAAGACGTTTCATACCTCACACAAGCAATTTCGCATTGCGCGCAACTGTGCCTCGCTTAACCTTCTCCGCCTTCTCCGCCACCATTACCGCCATCTCGTGCACCAGTAAATGTGTACGGCGGAGGCAAATGTTTACGCCAATCGTCGTCTGACGTAAACTCTTCCACAATTTCCCGCCCCTCGGTTTCGGCTGTTTCCATCCATCCCTCCGGACGCTTCGCAGAAATCTTTTCTGGACCGTTTTTCCAATTTTCTTCATTGCGGAGATACAAAGTACGAGTAGGGAATGCAAACTCGACACCTAAATCGCCAGCAAGGCGAATAATGTCCAGCATAAATCGGTGCCGTTCACGCAACTCAGTTTGCCAATCGGGTGCTGTCCAAAATACATACACCAACACATCCAAACTCGACCCAGAAAATTCATTTAACCATACTTGGTAATAATCTTTCCGAGTGTATGGGTGCACTCGCAACAACTCACGAATACCCTCACAAAACGAAGCTATTAAATCTGGCGGAGTCGCGTATCCAATCGAAACCATTTGCTTCCAACGACGGTACCGTCGCTTTGAATAATTGTTACATTTAGTTGTTACCAAAATTGAATTTGGAATCGTTACAACAGTGTCGTAAAACGTTCGAATTCTTGTGGAACGCATCCCAACTGATTCAACGGTTCCTTCTACACCATCAACAATAATCCAGTCACCGATTTCAAACGGCTTATCGAGAATCACTGTTATAGAACCAAAAAAGTTTTCGATCGTGTCTTTTGCCGCAAACGCAAACCCTAAGCCGCCTATTCCAAGACCTGCAACAATTGGCGCAAGTTGGATTTGCATACTGTCTGCTAGATACACAGCGCCAAACACTAGAACGATTGCCTTGAGCGTTTTTCGCAAGAGTGGAACAAGTAGGTCGTCCAATTTATTTTTCGATTTCGAGGCTTTTTGGTGTGCGACCCAAGAGATAAGATCCGTTCCACGGAAGCCAAACCAAATACACGCAAGGGTGATATACACATGCACGACTGGTTCAATAAATTGCAATATCCCTACGGGCAAGCTAATGAGCGGCAAGAGCACAAGCCAAGTTGCACCACCCGCAGCTCCTCCTGCTGGCCTTGGAACGCGCTTTAACAACTGCACAAGTTCCGCATCGTGCGTATCAGCATGTGTTATTGAACGAAGCACCGAACGCAACAAAACCCGAACGAGCAGGTTGACCGCGAATCCAATAGCAATGATTGCGACAATTGCACCCCATCGCCAATATTCCATCCCGATGAACGCTGAATTCAACCAAGTTGGAAGATTCTCAGAGGCCCAAGCGTCGGTGAGAAAGAACTTGGGTGTTGTGGAACAATGCAAAAGACGGAGGATTGTGATGTGTACCATGCCTCGCATGGTATGCGAATAAGCCACATAAAGTGGAAAGAGAACAGACGTATATTGCCCAGTTTACCTTGCCCACATCACTAACCCGCACAAACCGAACTCTCTGCACATACGAGAAGAATGGCACTTCAGAACCAACTAAAGACATGCCGAAGATGGTGAAATGGTGCCATCGTTGTGGCATGAAGAGAGTTTTTATGAAACACACCAAAAAAGTACTTTTCGCAATACTAGTCCCTTGTCTGATTGCTCCCACCGCAAACGCAAGTGTTATTCAAATAAGCAATGCATCTGGATCGTTTAACCTCCAGTCACATACAATGGACCTCTTTAGCGGTACATCTCCAGACTTTTCAACGTATGACTTAGCAGAGGTGCACAACATTTTGAACAGTTGGGGAATCACAACTGACGGAAAAATTACCATTCTGCCAGTGGACACGGTGCAGGGCTTCTCGTTTTTAACCCTCATCGATAGAGAGTTTGGTGGTGGTGACAACGGAAACGATGCATCGCTTGGAATTACGAGTACTGCTTCAAACGCATTAGGCATGGTCATCAACGATGTCGGTCAAGATTCGTGGCAACTCATTCAACCCCCATTTGGTTCGCAAACGTTAGGCGCTACCTTCGTATGGGGAGGTGTGGATAGCGGAGACGGTTTTGCTTGGACAGATCTCGTGTATGGCGATGCGGTTTCCTACTCCTTTACGGATCTTGATGGCGATGGTGGTGCTATTGATGCTGAAGGATTTCAGTTTGTTGGCTGGGACGATATCGAGGGCTGGGGCATTGTTTCAACAAATGAGTTCAACGTTGACGGCACATCTATGTTTACCGGATTGGTGATTCCTGGGCCTCCTACTGCGTTGCTACTGACATCTCTTCTACTCTGCACACCTCGCAGACGCCGCTGACCGTCGTTCCCCGCTAAAATCCAAATATGTCTGAATCAAAAACCACTGCTTCAACGCAGACTGTTGTTATTGGGTGGATTGGTGTACTGCTCGTTCGGCTCATCGTTCCCGTATGGATTATCTATGGCGCAGCGCAGAAGGCCACCGGTGGCACGCCCAAATCATTACCTAGGTCGATCTTAGACGCTAGTGGCAAACTCGGTATTACTGACCACTTCTTTCTGCTTGCATCCCTTGTATCTATAGAATTTTTGTTCGTCGCCTTCATGCTCTTCTCGCCAAAATTAGCCAAGCGTGCTGGAATCGTCATGCTTGGTACCTTTCTTGTTGTTCTTTGTGTTGAAATGTTTGGTTACGGCAATTTTGAAAGTTGTGGGTGCTTTGGCGAAAAGTCTCTCTCCCCAATGGCAATGTTCGCAATTGATTTCGCGCTTTTACTTGGGATTATTTTCGTTCCAAAAAAGCGAAGCAATCGCGAACAAAACCACGGGGTTCTACGTTTGATTCTTGTGCTTGCTTTCACCGCAGTTACATCGTATGTAACTTTTACGACTGTGATGGGGCACAAACCAAGTGAATCGACGAACATAGGCGACAAGACATCGACACCACTTCCAGCCTCTTGGTATCCGCAAAATATCGGTGACTGGATTGACAAACCAGTAGACGATATCGCGCTGTTTGGTTGGGTCAAAGAATGGCCGATTGCTATTGACGAAGGCAAACAGTACGTCATCTTTTATTCCCTCACGTGCGACCACTGCGAAGCGTTGCTCTGGGAGCACTTTGAATTTCCCACCATTCCAACAACACTCGTCGCCATTCCACAATCGACAGACGGTTTTAATTACGACGGCGCATTTGATAATCCATGTCTTGACTGTCAAAAGACTGAACTTCGGATTGGTACTGATTGGATTATTGGTTCACCGCTTGTCGTTGCCCTTGAAAATGGCATTGTAAAATGCGCAACAGAAAACGAAGAGTACGAGGCCCCCGCATGTCTAATTCACTAAATCCAGTCCTTGAACAAATTGAAACGAATTTCGAAGGTTCAATAGAACGGCTGCAATCTTTTTTGCAAATCCCAAGTATCAGCACAAACCCTGAATTTAAGACAGAAGTCAGGCGTTGTGCAGAACATGTTACAAACGAACTTTCGGCAATCGGTCTCGATGCAACCCTGCATGACACCATCGGACACCCGATGGTTGTAGCCACCGACGATAGCGCAGGGCCTGATGCGCCACGCGTTTTGTATTACGGTCACTACGACGTACAACCAGTAGAACCACTTGACGAGTGGGAACACGAGCCCTTTGCTGGCGTCGTCGTCGATGGCCCTCGTGGCAAACGTTTTGTTGCTCGCGGCGCTGCCGATGACAAGGGGCAACTCATGACGTTTATCGAAGCGATTCGCGCATGGAAGGAAGTCCATGGTTCCTTGCCTGTTCGTGTTGTTATCTTGCTTGAAGGCGAAGAAGAGAGCGGCAGCGAATCACTCGTCCCTTTTTTAACAGAACACAAAGAAGAGCTTCAGGCCGATACGTGCATCGTTTGCGACACGAGTATGTGGGACGTCGACACCCCTGCAATTACAAGTCGCTTGCGAGGAATTGTCTATGTAGAGGCAACCCTTCACGGACCTTCGCATGACTTGCACAGTGGAGGTTACGGTGGTGCGGTTGTCAATCCAGCGAATGCACTTGCGAAAATTCTAGGGCAATTACACGACGAGGAAGGACGAATCCAAATCGAAGGTTTCTATGACGACGTTCAAGAAGTAAGTGCAGAACAAGTTGCCCAATGGAACAATCTTGGCGATGCGGATGCACTAACCCTTGAAGGTTCTGGTGCAAAAGCAACATTCGGCGAAAAGGGGTACAGCACACTTGAGCGATTATGGTCAAGACCGACTTGCGACATCAATGGCCTTTTAGCAGGGTATACCGGCGAGGGCGCAAAAACCGTCATCGGTGCAAAAGCGATGGCTAAAATTAGTTGCCGGCTCGTTGCACATCAAAAACCCGAGTCGATTGTAAACGCACTCTTCGCGTTTTTAGAATCTCGTACACCTGTTGGCTGCCACTGGGAGTTCAAAAACTTTGGCGCTTCCCCTGCAATCGCAGTACCAACTGAATCGCCGTGGCTTGCTGCAGCGAGCGAAGCGCTCTCTACTATCTTCCCAAACCCTGCGGTACTCATTGGTACTGGCGGTTCCATACCTGTTGTTGGAGAATTCCAAGAGATACTTGGAATTGACACCGTGATGGTTGGCTTCTCTCTTGATGACGACTTGATTCACGCCCCAAATGAAAAATTTGAAGTCTCTTGTTTCCACCGCGGCATATTGTCTCAGGCTGCAATTTTAGAAGCGTATGCGAACATTACTCCGTAGCATTACATTTGTTTTACTCGTCTCATCGTTTGCAAGTGGGGCGCAAGATTTCTCAATCACAGTAAACAACATTGGCATCGGCAACAACTGGCGCGCGGGTGATGTCACACCAATCCATGTAACTATTTCATCGTTGCATACACAACCCGTTTCCGCTTGGGTGCAATGGGAAGTGCCCGACGCCGATGGTGACATGGTCTTGTGGGGGCGACCAATCACGCTAGCACCAATGCAAGACACATCGACTTGGTTGTACGCACCAACGAGGGGTTGGGATACACAAGATACCGCATGGGCAGTACGCCTTAGAGAATTGGACGAGAACAAGCCCACAGGCGAGTTGGGTATTCTCCAATTTTCACCACAATCCATAGGCGCAATCCAAATTGGGCCTCGTTTGGGATCCATCGCTGTCTTTGGAACTCGCCGTCTTGGGCTAAGTGGGTATTTGCCAACCAAACCAGAAGTAAAACAAGAGGCAGCGTTACCGGTTTCTGGACTTGTTGCAAACGACCTACCTGATGCTTGGCCTTGCTATGAAACCCTAAGCGCACTCGTTTGGGCGGATGCACAACCTACTTTTAGTTTTAGGCAAGCCCAAGCCTTGCAAGATTGGGTTTCTCGTGGTGGCCACTTTATACTGAGTTTGCCGAGCATCGGCGATCCGTGGGCATTTGGATCTCCAAACGCGCAGCTTGGAGCTTTTACCGATGGAATTACGCCCGTTATTGCGCAAGTCCCTATCCAATCTCTTGATGGCATTGTCGGGCGAAAAAACAACTGGCCCGCTATTGACCTCACCATTCGTGTTTTTGGAAACCTCAACGACGACTGGCAAAGCGACATAGCCCCATTACTTTGGCTCAAGGATGGAAGAGTCGTTGCTATTCAAAAGACAGTAGGATTTGGGTCCGTAACTATCGTTGGCATCGACCTAACAAACGGCCAACTTGCCTCACTAGGTTTGCCGGAATCAGACGTTTTATGGAATAGGATTTTGGGAAAACGATCTGATACTCCAGCCCAAAACACGATAAAACAACTCATATCCGTCGATAAATTATCGCCATCGATTCCGAAAATTAATTCATTGTCTGCGGGCAAAATGATTGCACAAGAAATTGCAATGACTACTACAGCAAGTGGCAAACTCGGCATTGTTTTTCTTTTCGTTGTTTCGTATTTGCTGATTGCTGGGCCACTTGGGTATTACATCTTGCACGTTAAAAATAAGCTGCAATGGTCTTGGGTACTTTTCGTGTGTTCCGCTGCAATATTTACGGTTGGAACTTGGTTCGTTGCTGCGAGCACTTCCGGCGTTCGAGTGCCCCTGAAACATGTGACCATTGTCGACCATGTGTTTGGCGGCGGCGGGCAACGCGTTACTGGTTGGTTCTCTCTCTTTCTTCCAAATTTTGGCAATACCGAAGTTTCACTTGAAGGGGAATCGAACAATTTATTACTTCCTTGGACTCCTCCCGATGCTTCTATGACACCTGACTTTATTGATAAGCGAGAAATACTCGTGAATGTGAGTCACGTACCACACGCGTTCAATCAGCCAGCACGGGCTACGACTGCAAACTTTGCGTATACATGGAAAGGGATTCTTGAGCATTCGTTTTACGATTCACTGCTGCGAATTTCACCAGATAATCCACCTTCCATCAAAACTGATCCGAGCATGGAGTATCCGGTGCAGTTGCAAGGAGCTATTCGTAACAACGCCACAGAATCTCTTACGGATGTCACCATAGTTTGGGTCACTGCAGAGCAACGAATGGGTCCCTCTTTTGACTCCGATGACACGCTTGGCACAGTGCCAGAGTGGGTTGCCTCGCAACAGAGCGGGCAAACGCTCAATAAAATGTTTGCTTGGGATAAGGCATTATTGGAGAGTGGAGAGGAATTGCAACTTGGAAATCTGCACGCAAAGTCCATTACGACCTTTACGAATGGTGCAACTCAATATCAATCGAATGAACCGTTCCGAAACGCACGATTGTCACCCAAGGAATGGAAAACCAAAATAGAGATGCTCTCGCTCTACTCGCATCTAACTCCTCCGGTGTACCAAAAAGAAGCGAATGCAAAACAGGGTCCAGCGAGTTACCACGCCATTCGGGAGGGAGGTCGTGGATTAGATTTAGCACAGTGGTTTAGCCGTCCATGTATTATTGTGATGGGATTTCTTCCAGCCGCCCCGCTTCCAGTCACCGTTACAGTCGATGGTGACGAAATAACAAGAAGCGAGGGCGTCACGTACGTTAGATGGGTGTATCCTTTGGAACAATCCCAATGATTCAAACAACAAACTTAACAAGAAAGTATGGCGATCTTGTAGCGCTTGACAATCTTAATCTCGAAATTGCAGAAGGCGAATGCTATGGCTTTATTGGCCCCAATGGCGCGGGAAAAACGACAACGATTAAAATTCTTGCAACACTTCTAAAGCCATCTTGGGGAGAGGCGCGCGTCGATGGAAAAGTGATCGGCTACCAAAACCCAGAAATACGACCCACCATTGGTTACGTACCAGATTTTATGGGTTCGTACGACGATATGAATGTCAACGAATATCTTGATTTTTTTGCGACTTGTTATGGTCTTAGCGGTTCCCAACGACATCGTGCAGTTGGTGACGTTCTTGAGTTGACCGATTTGAATTACAAGGCTACATCGCAGGTTGCGAGTCTTAGTAGGGGAATGAGTCAGCGCCTTTCCATTGCACGTGTTTTGTTACACGACCCAAAAGTGCTTCTTCTTGACGAACCCGCTTCTGGACTTGACCCAAGAGCAAGAATAGAAATTCGCGCTCTGTTGAAAGAATTGCATCGCATGGGTAAAACCATTTTGATTAGTTCCCACATCTTGCACGAACTCGCAGAACTTTGCACAAGCGTTGGGATTATCGAACAAGGGAAGTTGCTTTTTTCTGGCAAAGTCGATGACATCCTCGCACGGGCAAAGGTTGGACAAATTGTACACCTTGAAGTCACGGAGAGACCCCAAGAGGCTGCGGAACTTCTACGTTCCGTGCAGGGTATAACCCTTGTTGAACTCGTACATGAAAATGACCGAACAAGAATTGCGGTAACGATCGATTCAACTGCTGTTCTTGACGTTTCGGAACTTCCAAACAGATTGATTGCTCAAGGCTATAGACTTGTTTCTATGCAGGGTGAACAAGTCAACCTTGAAACCGCCTTCATGCGACTCACCAAAGGCCTTGTAGGGTAACACTCCAGCTGCAAGTTCGCGGGTACAATGCTCGGTATGGCGCACAGACGTATCCTTTTGCTTGCAGACCGAACGCAACCTGCAATTGACAATATTGCAAATGCCCTTGAAGATGGACTTGCAGACGTTGTTACGTTTCTTGAAAGCGAAAACGACGGGGCTGAGATGGCAGTAGCAATCGGCGGCGATGGAACCCTCATAAAGCACGGCAGAGCACTCGCTCAGCAAAAAATTCCGCTCGTAGGTGTCAACAGTGGCCGGCTTGGATTTCTAGCTCGGTTCGATAGCGACTCCCTCATCGAATATCGCCAAGCCGTGTTTACTAAACCAGCAAGAATCCTCGATTCGATGCTCCTAGAGATTACTGTAGATGACGACCAACCTACAATCGCAATGAATGAAGCAATGATTGCTGCTGGAGCACCCTTTCGACTCCTTGAGCTTGGACTCACTATCGATGGCGTACCCGCACCAACCTTGCGGGGTGATGGTGTAATCATTGCAACGCCAACGGGTTCGACAGCCCACAATGTCTCTGCAGGCGGACCAATTGTTGACCCTTCTACAAATACATTTATCCTGACTCCAATTGCTGCACACTCCTTGGCTGTCAGGCCGATTGTGTTAGATGGCAAAGCAAATATTTCCTTAGAAGTATTGCAAGCAAACGAAGGAACATCCCTTGTAATTGATGGTCAAGTACATTGCACGATGAAGGTAGGGATGAAGATGCGGGTGCAACAATCAGAGCACACGCTTTCCATAGTTCAAAATCCAGCATGCTCATACTGGAAAACATTAGTTGATAAACTTCACTGGGCAGCACACCCAGAACTACAAGAAAAGAACCAATGATTGACATCAAACAACTTCGAGAAAATCCGCAACGGTATATTGATGGCGCCGCTGATAAAAACATATGCATCGATGTTGCAAAATTACTTGAACTCGACGAGAAACGAAGACTTTGTACAAAGCAAAGAGAAGATCTACGCGCTGAGCAAAAAAAGATTTCCAAAGAAATTGGTCCGCAAATCGGAAAACTAAAGGGGCAGCTCAAAAGCGCTAGTGAAAAAGATTGTGCTGAAATAGGAATGCAACTTTCAGAACTTGAATCTAAACCTAGCGCATTAAAAAATCAAATAAAACAATTCGACGATGATATAGCTGCCATTACCCCCGAGTGGAATGAACTCCTTTTGCACATTCCACAGCCACCTGACAATGACGTTCCAAAAGGCAAGAGTGCTGAAGATAATGTGCAACTGCGAACTTGGGCACCAGATGGCTACGATCTCTCCAAAACATTTGCGGAAAATCGAGGCTTTGAACCCCAAGACCACCTCGCACTCGTCAAAGATTTAGAACTTGCTGACTTCGAACGTGGCGTAAAAATGTCGGGAACTCGTCATTACATGATGACAGGGAATGGAATGCGCATACACCAAGCGATGCTGCGATTTGCATTTGATTTTATTACGAATGAGCACGGCTTTAAGCCGATGTCTGTTCCTGTCATACTGCGCGAGGAATGCATGGTAGGCACGGGATTCTTTCCAACTGGGCGCGACCAGGCGTACCACATTGAAGAATCAAAACGCGGCGCGGGGCACGATTTGTACCTTGCAGGAACCGGCGAAGTAGGCTTGATGGGTATGTACGCTGATGAAATTTTGCAAAACGATCAACTACCCATAAAAATGGCGACGGTGTCAACATGTTTTAGACGCGAAGCTGGTGCTGCTGGTCGCGACACCGCTGGCTTATATCGCATTCACCAGTTTGATAAGGTCGAACAGATAATCATTTGCAAAGCCGATGAAGATGAAAGCCGAAGATGGCACTCCTTCATGCTAGATATCGTCGAAGAACTCCTTCAAAAACTTGGGCTCCCCTACCGACTTTTGCAGTGTTGCACAGCGGATTTGGGTGCTAAGAATGCTGACATGATAGACATTGAATGTTGGATGCCCTGCCGTGGCGAACTCGATTCAGATGGCAAACCCGCAGGCGATTGGGGGGAAACGCACTCAGCGTCGAGGCTCTACGATTATCAATGCCGCAGATTAAATATGCGATACCGCGACGGCGATGGGAACACTGTGATTGCGCACTCACTCAATAACACAGTTCTTGCAAGTCCAAGAATTCTGATTCCGCTTCTTGAAATACATCAACAAAAAGATGGTTCTATAGAAATTCCAGAGTGCTTACAACCTTATATGAATGGAATGAAGGTGTTGTCACCTTGCACTGCAACAGCGAACACATGAGCAAGCAAGAAATACCGATCCAAGTTCGTAGACATCCACTTGTCGCAACTGTACGGAAGGCCATCGGTAACCAAAATGTAGTTGTGGGCGTAAGCGGTGGCGCAGATTCAGTAGCACTTTTGCTTCTTACTGCTTCCGTTGCACTTCAAGAATCATCTGATGTTTCGGTTGTTGCTGCACATATCAACCATACACTTCGCAAAGAAGCTGACGAAGAACAAATGATGGTCGAGCAACTGTGCGAACGCATTGGTGTTCGCTGCGAATCAAGGCGCATAACAGTTTCGCCTATAAACGGTAGTATTGCTGCCGGAGCAAGAGCCCAACGGTACAACGCACTAACAGAAATTGCTCGCGAAATTAACTATCCGTGCGTCGCCGTTGCACACCACGCAGAGGACCAACTCGAAACTATGCTCATGGCACTTTGTAGAGGCGGCGGCATACGAAAACTTTCTGGAATCGCCGAGGTGCGCCCTTTATGTAAGGATATAAACCTCCATCGCCCATTGTTGCATGTTAAGAAAAGTGAACTCATTTCGATTTGCAAAGATGCAGACGTGCTCTGGTGCGATGATCCAACAAACGTCGACCTTTCAACTCCAAGGGGTAGACTGCGAGCGGATGTCATTCCTATTATTCGCGAAATCTGGACATCTGCAGACAAACATGCTGCAAATGCTTCTACGATTTTACATGCAGCAGCAGATGTATTTGAAGAGTCCATTCCAAATGGAAACACGTGGAATAGAAGCGCTCTTGCAAAACTCCCTGCTCCACTCATAGACGCAGCGCTGCACCTTGCTATTGGCGATAACGCAACGTACGAAACGATTCAATCTATCTCAGAAGCAGTCGTTGATAAAAGTACACAACCTAGAACATTTCAGTGCAAAAATGGGTGGCTCGCAACAATCACCGTCAAAGACGTCGTTGTACATCACTCGTAGCACGCAGGGCCAGCCATAACAACTTCACCCTTTTCGTTATATGAAAAAGTGAGTGTTCCCCCTACGCTTGAAACATAAAACGGCCCTTGAACTCCGGACGCAACAAAAACTGCAGCGCCGCCAGTTCCAGAGGCGTGCGTATTTCCAACACCACGTTCGTAGGATGCGCATGTTGCATATTGCGCGCCGTCTCGACGAGCAATATGCACATTCATACCATCGGTGAAGGTTTTATGCGTTGCTATTTGCTCTCCCATAGTTTCGCGAACTTTCAGTGGGTCTTCTTCCACCCAGAGCACGGCGTTTTGATTACCCATATCGACAAGCGTCAACTCGGGTATTGAAGTAAAAGAAACTGTTTCTTTGGTAGGAACGCACAGTGTCACCGCAACTTCGTTGGACGATTCACTGACTTCACATTTGCTTACCCCCGCAAGCGTACGAATAGTAACTGTGTTGCCGTCTACGAGCTTGCTTTTGAGAAGGTGGAGCGCAACACATCGGATTCCATTACCGCACTGTTTTGCTTCACTTCCATCTGCATTAATAATACGCATCGTTGCATCGACTTCTTGGTCTTGTTCCACAAGCAGAAGGCCGTCTGCGTCACCGAGTCTTGAAAGAAGTTGTTGAACGTCGCCTTGGCCAAAGTGGATTAGAAATCGGTTGCTTGCACCATGCATTCGAACATCTTGCATTGCAGTCATAGCACTATTCCAAGAAACAAACTTACTAGAATCGTAATTTTAATCCATTTCACTTTTGTATTAATCGGGATTTCGGCCAGTTTGTAGCCAACAAGTGCATGTAAGTACTCTTGCCTTTTTTGGATTGAACCGTGCAGTGGGTCGTTTCTATCCAGTGCTATATGTTGAGATTCGGCAATTGTGCCAAGTGCTTGCGACATCGCTTGAGCTGCGTTTGTCGTAATGCAATCAGAATTTTCCATTTTTGACATGTCGATTGCAGTGTACGCATCTGCCTGTCTTTCAAATTGCTTCGAAACAAAAACAATGGCGGCTGTCATAACGACTAACTCCGCCATAAAAATAAACTCACTACTCATATCAAAACCCATGAACATAAATATTCGAGAAGAGCAAATCAAAGTTGTAACCGCCGTAAGAATAAGGAACGGAATGTGCCAATACTTATGGTGCCCAAACTCATGCGTAATTACAGCGAGTAATTCCGTTGGTGTTAGGTTCGCAATGAGTTTATCTGTCAACACAATAGTTTTAGGTTGGAGAATTATTCCAATTGCTAGTGCGTTCATAATTCTACCGTGCGTATTCCAAACAAGTACATTCGAGCGATGAACCCCTGCCCTTCGACCCACCTCGCCAATAGAAGATCTAAGTTCGTAGTTTTGTATTTCTTTAGCAGGCAAGATTTTTGCAATCAAAAATGGTGCCAGCCCGAGCAGCGCTACTAATGCAGCCAATTCAATCAACTCTATGTATTCTTTTGGTGTTCCGTATTTTGACGAAACCTCAGAGATAACGAGCAAGAAAAATACTGGCACAAACAAAAGGAGAATGTCTAATCGTAATCGATACGATACCCATGAAGTTCTGTTTGTAATTGGCGAAGTACACCACCATAAAATGCAAAGCCAAAAGATTGGAGGAATCAAAATCAGCGCCTCATCAACGATAACTACATCTTGCGTCAAGTTTCGAACTACGGAAGTCCACTGAAACGAATATATTGCGATACACCACGAAATCAGAATTACAATCGTAGACAATAACTGCGATGTTTTCGTGTTGCTTGCAATTATTGCAATAAGGACTGCAACTGCAGGGCAAACACATAACAAAAAAAGCAACCAGTACGAATTGGGTTGAACATTTTGCGCCGCTTCTCGATTTCCAACTATAAGGAGTAGAAGTAAGAATAAAGAGATTGGTCTTATCATGGCTTAGAGATCGTACCTACATCAATAACCACACCACCGTGACGATAGTAGTCAACGTTTAATGTTTCTTCATTTATGTAGGTAAAGACAAGACAGTTCGCGCGTGTGTTGTCTGCGTAGTTTTTATCGCCTATTCCAGGTCCAGCGTGGTCTCCGTTTCGTAATTTTTGCGCATGAAAATGAAAGTGAAACAATGCGGTGTATGCAGCATCAAACATATCTTGCGAGGCGTTAAACCTGCGGTCATGCGTGCGGATCTTCGGTTCAAATTCTAGGATTTCAAATCTTCCCTTTTTATCAAGTGCAATTACCCCGCCGTACTCTGTGGATTTATCGAGGTAATCTCGATTCGCATAATCGAATAGATGCGCCTTTACTTCAGGAACCTTCATTGCGGCTAGTAACATTTCAAGTGTAACTGCATCTCCCCAAGTTAACACACTTCGATGTGTTTTTAGATTTTCACTTTGCGCGTTGTACAATCCACCACCTTCAGTTTCCGCATAATGTGGTTGGTTTTTTGTAGTTTTTTCTACAGTATTCAATATAGTATGTGTAGACCTATCGAAAGCATTTTTGCCGCCGTGGCGTTGTAGAGACACTGCGATTGGAATATCACGCATCTCGATTGCGTTCCGACGTGTTTGATCGAGTTTAGCGAGAGCTTGGACTGCTTCGTGCCAAAAGGAATCGTATACTGGCTTTGACAATTCACGAATCCAAAGAATTTCTTCTCTTCGATGCGGAACTACCCCGAGTTCTCTAGCAGTGCGTTGCAGGTCAAGAAAAAATGTGTCATCTTCGGCAAATTCTGTTTGTTCAAGCAAGAGAAGTAATCGTTCTCGCTGATGCAAGCGGTGAAGTAATTCCCAGCATCGTGTTCGATACCCTTGCTTCCAAGATTTGTTTGCATGTAACATTGATTCAAAAATAAGATCAGCAATTCCTTCTTCGCCATGCATTTTCGCAAGAGCCAAATACTCAGGTCGATCATTCTCTGACTGCACGAGGACAGTTGGGTTAGCCCATGAACTGATAAGTGCTTCGTCAAGTTCCACGATTTCCATTTCCGCAATCCAAACACACAACGAAGTGAGCCAAGACCAGTTGTTTATTCTTGCAAGTTGCTGCCTAATTATTCGGATAGTTCCCGATTGGTCGGCATTCCAAAGTCGCTGCAGTGCAGCTTCTCGTGCTTCGATCGTGTAGCCCGGCACCCAAAGCATACGTTGTAGTTGTTTCTTATACGAGCTGTTGTCAATACCCACATGGCTATCGAGTAACTCCATCGCCCTAATATGCTGACTTGGAGATTTACCAATTTCTTTAAGAGACGCACTTGGGTTACGCATCGTTGGTCCACTACATGCGGATGAAAATAAAATAACAAATAGTAAAATAGATAATCGGTACATATTTACAGTGTACAGGTGCTAGCGGAGAAAACGAGTTCCCCGTACTATTTAACAATATGGCAAGCAATGACAGTTCATCTACATCAGCAATCTTTAAAGAGGTATATGAGGTTGTGGAATTGATTCGTCCTTCGATCCAAGCTGACGGTGGAGACCTAGAACTTGTTTCAGTGAATACCAAGGGTGTGGTTTCTATTCGATTTTTAGGTGCATGCATCGGCTGTCCATCGCTGGATATGACGCTCCAATCAACCATCGAAACGACGTTGAAAAATAGAATAGATGCTGTTACTTCGGTTGAAGCTGTAGAATAACCGCCGTATTACCCCTGATACGCAACTTGCTGGCACGCAAAGGGTTGTAACTACTAATTTTTGTTTTAAATTCGCACTTCCTCCTTAGTTTTGTTACTATGTTCCTTGGTGGTTCGCGCAGGCTGCGCGATGTTTCTTATTAGGAAGTGGCGACAGGAGGCTCGCAAAATGCTGGTAATTACAAGAAGAGAAGGCGAAGAAGTAGTTATTGGTGACCCTGCGAATCCAATTGGTGTTGTCCGCATTGCAACCATAAAGGGCGATCGGGTCCGAATTGCACTCGATTTCCCTCGTGAGATAGCCGTGCACAGGCGTGAAGTAGCCGCCGAGATTGCAAAAACTGGCCCAGCAATCGCTGGAAAAATCCGCCCCGCATCAACAGAATAATATTTTCACCCCCATTTTCTCCTCACATTTTCTCCTTCCATTTTCTCCTCTGAGACTTTTATTTAAAAAAAGTGTAAAAGGCTATTTTTGAGCCAATAAAAGTCTCAGAGGCGATTATTGGGCTAATAAAAGTCTCAGAGGAGAAAATGGTGGGGAAAAAAATGACCCGCGGCATGTGGTGGGTCATGCCGAGGGCCAAAAGGAAGGTTGGCTGGACATTTCGTCCAACCGACTTGAGGAAGAGTCCTCGGCCCTTGCAGA
>JACKQG010002251.1_pt1 | contig 25474 bp, 23 predicted proteins | sample 8237621 | NCBI WGS metagenome assembly JACKQG01 (sample SAMN15677084, study PRJNA649215) | marine metagenome | biome: marine; feature: Black Sea; material: saline water; isolation source: suspended particulate matter (SPM) from the Black Sea western gyre | collected 2013-06-09/2013-06-10 | depth... | reverse complement strand
CCCGGATAGTTACAAACATTTTTGTGAGCACAGTCCTCATTACAAGAGAGGAACAATATTTTTACGTAAGGAGAACAGGGACGAATGGTCAAAACTGATAAATATAATTAAAAACGGCAGGAACTTGGCGGAATTTGGTAATGACGACCCCAGGTTTCGTGAGCCTTTTACCTATGCAATGCATGAAAGAAGCAGTCAGTTTTCTAAACCACTGGCGAAATTTATAACACGCAAACCCGTTGGTAAGCTGATTGATCTTGGAGGGGGGCCTGGTTCCTATTCAGCCGAAATCCTGAAAGTTGATAAATCGGCACAGGCTGTATTGATAGACCGGAAAGCCAGTCTTAAAGTCGCAAAATCCGTCTTAAAAAATTCGGGAGTCATAAAAAGGTTTTCTTTTGTAGCTGGCGATCTGTTCAAGGTTACTTTGGAAAAGGGAACGGATACTGTTTTGTATTCCAATATTCTTCATATTTATTCTGAATCAGAAAATTTAATACTATTTAAAAAAATCCATGAATCCCTCAAACCGGGTGGACGACTCATTCTGGTTGACTTATTTTTAAAAAATAACCGAATAGAACCCTTTGATGCGACTCTATTCTCTTTAACCATGTTGTTGTTCACGGCCACAGGAAAAACCTACACTTTTAAAGAAACCGAAAATCTCCTGAAGAAGAATGGCTTTGGAAAGTTCAAACGCTGTGAGTTAGGGCAGGGCAGTAGTGCGATTGAAGCGATAAAAGTTTAATTTTCCTGGGGTGATAAAGATTTTTTAAAGTTAATCCGCAAACACTCCACAGAATTTTCCAGCACATCCAAAAATTTCAGATCTCGCTCAAATTCTTCATCTAGTAGACTTGAATCTTTGGACAATTCTTTTTTACTCAAAATCTGATTGTTCGAGCGGTACCAATCTGCAAACCCAGCAAAATCATAACCCTGAAGCAATAAGGCCGTCTCTTTATATTCCAGTATATTGCTATAAAGAGACTTCATGTCATTAATGAATATTTTTCTACTGTCAGGCTCCAGGGTCCCTGAGTGTTTCACCTTAATCGCATGCACTTTTTCAGAAATATCCTCTAAACTTTTTATAAGATCTAATGTGGGATCTCGCAAAGATTTAAGAGAGTCTTTTGTGAATGAGAGAGCGCCCATCAATGAATCACACTGTTCTCTTATAGAGCTCTTGCAATAATAATATAGAGTCTCTCTTAAAGACAGGTTCTTCATTCCTTTAATTGGCACACCGCCCTCTGTCGCATTAATAACGGTCTGAAAAATATCAAGACTGTTGGTGAATAAATTATTGTAACTGTCCATCGCCAGAGTGCTACTGACCTGGCACCCAAATAGGTCTACACCTCCGGTTAAATTACGACCATAATTCAGATATTTCAAACGATTCAAATAATGTAAAGGTTCAAACTGGCTTATTAAATTCAGGCTTTCAGTATGGTAAAAAGAATTACGGCAATGCAGGCGTTGCTTATGAAAAGACAGGTCCTGACCAACCAGAATGATGGGAGAGCAGGCTAAATATTTAGCTAAATTAAAAGCCGCGTGAGCTACAGAACCTACCTTTCCTAAACTCCCCTTTTCTTCCGAATGTCTTTTGAACCACTCGGCGAGATAGACATCCAAATCAAATGCCATCTTCTTGTCGGGGAAAGCTTTAGGGATGATATTTGGCACTGCAGCATTATAAACAAGCCATGTATCACCGGTGTCCGCAACAAAATCAAAGGATCTAATGCTTTGCTCATCAGGATCAATCGAAATGATCACATCAGGTTGAATTCCATTATGAAGCAAGGGTTTCAAGGCTGTCGCAACGGCAATCAGAAAAAAACCTTTGCGAGCGGATTTAAGAAGCTGAATGTTTTTATCCAGAGAGGGACCTGCGGAGCAAATGATTGCCGGAATATCAGGTAAACGGCCTTTCAAAGTATTAATACCAGGACTGATCTTCAGACTATTTAAATTCGAAAAAATATTTTTATAATAGAGTTTGGAATGAATGGTTTGTGTATTTAAATTGATTCTGCTTTCTGTATAGTATTTTTCAATTTCTTCGAACAAATTCCCATAGTACTCAATATTCCTGTCTACAAGGGGCTTTACCCTGACAAGGCAGTATTCATTAAGTGTGAAATTAATTCGCTCTGGTTCCATCAACTCGTTTAGCTCGCTGGGGTCGACATCAACAAACAGCTTCACGCCTGGATGTTCAAAGATTGAGGAAAAATCTGCCTCACGGATAGCCAGCGCGAATAACTCAGGGTCTCTTTCAAATATATGAATTTTTGTTTGTGTAGAAGTCTGTCGAACAATCTCAGAAACCTGATAACCTAAGCCCAATCCAAAAACGATAAAGTTCAGGGATTCGCATATCTTTAAATTTGCAAGGTAACGCGAGGCTTCACCAACAGGATCGTAATTGCTGTCAATTTGTTTTTTATTACCCTCCTGATCAACATGAATCAGGGCTGGAGAGCCTGACTTGGCTCTTGTAACAGCATAGAATTCTGACCCTTTTAAGGGGAAGATTTTTTCAAATAAGGTGGGATCTATTTTCTTTAGGAATGCAAGATTTTTATCTAGAAAATAATTGCTCATTTCTTACATACTCTGTTCAAGGGAGTGGACTTTTTCTTTAGAGATTCCGCGATGAAGTATTACAGATCAATTATCACGAACCAAGGAAAAATAATACAGTTCCCAGGTCGCATAAACCCCTTGTGTTGTTGAAAACCTGGAGTCATAGTCACGCATCAATTTTCTGAGTCCGCCAGTTTTCATCATTCGGATTGGAGCTGCGCCAATCTGTTGGAGGTTTTTTAAAAGTGTCATGGAACTTGAAAAAAATATTTTGCGGATTTCCACATCCCAAAATTTTATGGCGAAACCGGATTCATGAATCATTGCCTCCCATTCGTCTTTTTTGTGAAGGCCAATGGGGCTAACCAAATCTGCGGTTTGCCTGAATTCTATAAGAGTTTTGGGACCAAATGTGCTGAAAATCAAACTCCCATTTGTCGTTAAGGCCCTATTCAATTTTATAAGGGTTTCCTGTGGATCGCGGAACCATTGAAATACAGCATTCGCGCAAATTAAATCCATATTTTCAAAATGGAGCCGCTCCGCATTTCCAGGGGTGATTGTCACGTTTTGAGGCAATATAAGGGAATTGCTTAAAATCTCCAGCATTCCTGAAGCTATATCGTTAAGGATGAGTTGCTTTACCGGTTGTGTCAGGAGGTGTCTTGTGAAAAGACCTGTTCCGCATCCAATCTCAAGAACATTGTCGGGCAATGGTGCCGGGAGAAGGGAGGCCAGCCTTTCAGCCATAGACTTTTGTAATTGCGCATAACGGTCATAGGTTTTTGCGTGCTTGGAAAAACTATCTATTAAATTATTTTCATTAAACAAATGTATATCATTACTGTTCAAAGAGTGGTTCCTGAATTTCGAGTCTCAATTATATTGTAAAGCAGGGTGGATGCAGACAAAGTGAAATGGGAAGAAATGATTAAGTTCGGTCGCTGGCCCGCCGTCGAAGGGTGGCCTTGGGCACAACCTTCACGGGCATTTCTATGGAGAACGTGGACCCTTCACCATCAACACTCTTAACTGTTATATCTCCGCCCATCATCAGGCAAAACCTCCTACTTATGGCAAGACCAAGCCCCGTGCCGCCAAATTTCCGGGTAGAGGAATTGTCGACTTGCGAAAATTCAAGAAATAAATTTTTAAGAGAATCTTTTGGTATGCCCATGCCGGTGTCAATAACATCAAAAATTATCCAGTCCACCCCTTCATGGGTCGCACGGGTGACTTTCAATGTGACGGAACCATTTTCTGTGAACTTACAGGCATTGCTTAAAAGATTGTGGAGCATTTGTTTTACACGGGTTTCATCAGCCTCCATGAATCCTGCGTTTTTTGGACAATCTATAATTAGTTTATTTGATTTTTTTTCTGCCAGTGGGTGTATAGTTGCCTCAACTTCGTTTATCAGTTTATTAATATCGAAGCTTTCTAAAAATATCTCCATTTTGCCAGCTTCGATCTTGGAAAGATCCAGAATTTCATTGATCAATCCGAGCAAATGTTTTCCCGAAGAACGAATCTTGTCTAGATCGGATTGAAAATCATCCAGGCCTTCTTCTTCCGCATCTTCAAGGAGCATCTCACTATACCCAATTATGGCATTCATGGGCGTGCGCAGCTCATGACTCATATTTGCCAGGAAATTACTTTTAGCACGACTGGCATCTTCGGCACGATCCCTTGCCCCAATCAGAGTCTGTTGAACCGTCTTCAATTCGTTTATGAGTGAGTTATTGCTGACAGCAACAGCCGCTTGTGAAGCCAGGGATTCTACCAGGCTCTCAAAATCGGGAGAAAACGGAATAACTTTTTTCTTATTATTAACATCTCGGGCATTCAAGAGTTGCAGGACACCAATGACCTCATCCTCATGGTTTGTCAAAGGGACCACCAACATTGATTTTGTCCTGTAACCTGTTTTTTTATCAAACTTTTTAGGGCCTGTAAAATCGAACGGTTTGTAGTTATAAACATCAGGGATATTTACGGAAATATTTTTTATAGCAACGTAGGCAGACACATTGGATTCTTTCATTTCCAAAGGTGGGAAAGTAATATCAACACCGGTCATCCCCCCCATACTAATGTTGAGGGATTTGTTTTGGACAATCTTAAAATGCAGCAGATTATCCTCAAGGATGTATAGAGTTCCGCCATCCGCAAGGGTCAGGTTCCTGGCCTCGTTAACAATTGTTTCTAATAAGGCATTCAAATTTCTTTCGCCAGATAAGGCACGGCCTATATTTGAAAGTCTCTGAATATGCCCCATCAGATTGAAAGATCTCTTGGAATCGAGGCCGCCTTTTTGAATAAACTCAGCCAACTCACTGCCAAAACGATTCTTGGGTTTTGCCAAACCGTTTATCAAGCTGGGGTCAACGATCCACCCTTCTGTTTGAATAATAGGGTGCTGAATATCAGGCATTCCATAATTAGGTTTCCCCAAACTATAAGCCCATGCAACCTGAGTGGAAATTAAAATGGCCGTTAAAATTGAGCCATTAGATTCCTCAACACATTTCAATTTCAAGACATCATCCAGAAAAACCTTGAATTTAAAGTCTTGTTCAAACTCAGGAGTTTCTAATCCTTTGATGATTTCCTTGTGGAGATTTTCAGCATCAATATTTTTGGTCCCTGATCCTAAGTGATGCACGGCAAAACGTTGGGCCACCAGATCGGGAAAAGTTTCCAACACAACACGGTTATTGTTTTTTTGGTTGCAGGGAATTATGGACACCCCTGACTTGAGAAGACAGTTTGCGCCCTCATAAAACTTCTGAACCATTTGCTTTTGATTTTGCTTCAATGGACTTTCTGCACCGGCCATTGTGTCGGTCAGGCGTAACGGTTCTTTGGATCCAGCGGGTATTTTGGTTTTAAACTGTTTTATCTTTTTTTCAAAACCCTCCAACTTCCAACGATTAATATCTTTTATATAACTGTTCCATTTATCAGGAAGATTCATCTTCTTTAAAAAAAGATTTGGCTGCCCTAGCGGAAAATCTACGCCAGCAAACCAGGGACCTTTTTGTTTTAAGAAGGTATCAAACTCCTTCAAACTACATAAAGACTCTATCTTTGATACAGATAGACCCTGGCTTTTCTTGAAATCACAAATCGCGATAGTGATAGGTTTTTTCTCACTGGGCGAAGGATTAAAATTTATGCCAAATATTTTCATGGATTACGAATTTTCCAATTCAACCGGTTTGCCAAATGTTTGAGCAAGTTTCCAGGAGCATGTCCAACACCTTGAATTATATCCAAGTTGGGAATATGAGATTTTAAAAGGCCCCCATTAATAAAAATATCATTTTCTCCGAGAATGGACAAAAAATTTTTCGCGTCTTTTCCTGTTGCCTGGCATGTTTTCAGAAACTCCAACCCTCTAAGCAAAATATCTCTATTGGGTATATCGTCAATCATTTTTTCCGAAAAGGGCAAATCACAAAGTGAAAAAAAACTTTTTACGGTAGCACATTGATCCGAGCCTTGTTTCAAACTTCTGGACAAATATTTCAATTGCGTTTCCGTAGTAGTGCCCCCCAATCCATCTTTCTCCAAAAATGATAAAATGGGTGCCAACAAAGCCTTTATACAGGTATCGGGCAGTAAATGCCCATATTTCAGCAGCCATAGGCTTCCCAGAGAATAACCTATATAGAGATCGGCGGGATATCGGCAGAGCAATATTTCGGCTTCTTCATGCCTTTCCGGGGTCTCCGGGTAAATTATTTGAACTCGTGCACCAGGAAAGGCAGAAGCAACTTCTTCAGTAAACCATTTGCGTGAAAGTGCCCATCCTGAAATAGCTGTTATCGTTGAGATGTTATCCATGGGTCCAGTATTGCTCCTAACTCTTCCAGGGTCTGCTGAGTGACACCCGTGTGCAGGGAAATCCTTAAACGCGACGTGAGAGGAGGAACAGTCGGTGGCCGAACTGCCCCAACCATAATTCCCTGTTGCAAAAGAGTGTCCCTCAGTTGTAATGCCTTGACAGGATCGCCTATCAATACAGGTACAATAGGGGAAAAAGGTGAAGTGCCCTCCTGTTCGATCAATTTTACAATTTTTCTAAATTTTCTGGAAATTTTCTGAAGATATTCGCGGTCGGCTTGTGAGGACTGTAATATTTTCACCGCAATTTCAGCAGAGCCCACCTGAGGTGGGGATAAAAATGTGGAATAAATAAACTCTCCGGCTCGGTTAACAAGAAAATCAATGACAGTTGATGAGTCCGAAAGAACATAAGCACCCATACTGGCTAATGATTTCCCCAGCGTACCTATAATAATATCCACCTGATCCTGCACCTGCATTTCTTCTGCAAGTCCTGCACCCGTTTCACCCAATACACCTGTCCCGTGAGCTTCGTCTAATATCAGTATAAAGGGGTACTGCTTTTTCAATTCGACCAGTTTTTTTAAATCAGGATAATCCCCATCCATGCTGAAAACACTTTCAGTGACCACAAAAACCGTTTCATAATTCTTATAATGAGAACTCAGTAATTCTTCTAAATGTTCCAAATCCAAATGATGGTAACGCTTGAATCTTGCTGCCCCTTGTGTAAGAGCCTGGGCCATGGAATGATGAATCAGTTTGTCTGCAAGAACGAGGTCCTTTTTTCCGGGTAAATGTCTGAGAACCGCCTGATTGGCTAGAAAACCGGCATTGAACAGCATTCCAAAAGATTTTTGCTTCCACTTTTTAAGTTGTTCAAGCAAACTTTGATGGCAGGGTAGAAAACCCGAGAGGAGGGGAGAAGCACCACTTCCTGTGCCATATTTTTCACAGGCTTCTTTAGCACCTGCTATAACTCGAGCATCATGTCGCAATTGAAAATAATCATTGGAGCATAAATTAAGTCGGCATTCAGGATAGAGTCGAACCTCCCTGAAGAGATTTTTCTCCCGGCTGGAATTTAATTCGTCTTCAAGACGGTTAAAGAATTGTTCGCTCAAGGGATTTCATGCCTTGTTGGAAGGGTCATCATCCCTAAAATTATGGTATAAATTGGGCCACAAGTCAAAACCCCTTGGCAGGGGAGGCTATAACAATGACTCGTTGCACAAAGAACAACCTTCAATTTAAAGATAGTGTTCATTGGCCCTACGTGGATCAGTATTCATGGAAGATATTCAGGATTCAGGAAAAGTCTGGTGCAAGGGATTCGCCCGGCCCACCCACTCTGTGCGAGTAGAAAACAAAATATTCGCTACGGGAAAAGGTGAAGAGCAAGCTATTGAGTGCTGGGTGGATGGAGGTGTTTTATGTGTTGACCTGAATGAGCCCGACCGGCAAATCAGAATGGCAAAGAAGTTCCCCCTTGATCTTGAGCCCACTCTTTCTGGAACCCTGTTCAATGGCTTTACCCGCACCAAACACGCGGATGTCCTGATTGTCAGTCCCGATCATGAAAGGATCGAAGAAAAAATAATATCAGGAGAAACTTACAGAACGGGACAATACGACAGTATGGATTCCAAGGCGTTCTGGGATAAAGTCTGGGATTATTAACCCCCCCAGACCCCGAGTTTTCACCTTATATTTCGTGTCAGCCTTGCTGACTGATGCTCCAGGGTATTTCGGTCAACAAATTCCACTTCACCATCTCTCAGGTTGATCCGGCCTACTTCCCCATTATCATTAACTTCATTGAGCCACATGAAATTGGCGCATTTAGTGACAAATAATGTGTCTATATGAACAACTTCTTCTTGCCAGTCTATTTGAGCTAATCCGGCATCATAGAAATTCTCGGCCTCTTGTTTTGTTGGAAGCTTCCAATCGCTGAATCCCCCGGCATAAACCTGATTCATCAATCGGAGGTATGCCAGTGCCGCATCATAATTTCGCCACTGGCCCAAATCTCCCCAAGAATCTTTGGGAAGCCAGTGCATATTAAATTTTGTGTCGGTAATCACCCCAGAAGGGTTGTCATGAAAACGGTTTTTTTCACTCATAGCAATATCCAAAAGAAAAGAGATGAAAAGCTATCATGTTTAACAGGCTTCTTCAACGCATTTTAAAAATTCATCCTGCAAAAATCTAGTAAGAATTCCCGGTCTTTTGTTTCCAATCGATGTATCATCCACTCGAACGACAGGAACGATGTCAATCCCGGAATTGGTAATGAACACCTCATCAGCAGTTAGAACATCTTCTGCAAGCAACAGACCCTTTTCCACCGGGACTTTATGATTCATTGCGATTTCCAGGACAGCCCGGCGGGTTATTCCTTCCAGCACACCATTACTGACTGCCGGAGTTTTCAGTACTCCCTGTTTTACAATAAACAGGTTGCTAGTCGCCCCCTCTGTCACACCCAGAACAGGATCAACAATAATCCCCTCCATGCTCCCCTTGCGCTGAGAAATTTCCCGCAGCATAACATTGGAAAGAAAGTTGCAGGACTTCAGGCTCCGGTTCACACCCGGTAAATTGGGTGCTTGCAGAGTTAGCAGGGTAATCTGAACCCCTTTACTATAAATAGCTTTTGGTAAAGGCTGGTGACGCCTGGCATGAATGACTAAAGTGGGGGAAGCTTCCGGGTCTATTTGAAAACTCAGCTCATTAATACCACGGGTGACTGTCAAACGAATGATAGCATTGTTAAACTTGTTCCGGTCGAGAGTTTCCTGAACAACAGCCTTAACCTCCTGCCGGGTCATTGGCAAATCAATGAAAATTAGCGGCAAGGATCGTAACAGCCTATCTAAATGCTGATCAGGCCTGAAGATATTTCCTTTATAGGCACGCATGGTTTCAAACAGACCATCCCCATAACAAAAGCCCCGATCCAATATGGAGACTTTCGCGTTTTTTAGGGGAGTGAATAATCCGTTTATATAAACAATAGAATCTTGCATCCGTCTCCCTCAATCTGCGGAAAAAATTCCGTTGATGACTTGCAATGGCTTCTACCGATAACAACCCGACCCACTGCTTGACAAGTTCTTGCTCATTGTCACTACGACTAGCCCATAAATTGCATGAGTAAAAAGCCTAACATTAAGCGCACCCCCACACAAAGTGCAACCCCCTCAATCCCCCTTATCAGGGGGAATCAATTTAATGTCCCCCCTGACAAGGGGGGATTAGGGGGGTTAAAACCATTAACTAAGAATACTCATGCAATATCTGGACTAGTGGTGTGATAAAGCTTGTATCATTGCGGCGGCCTTGTCCAAAGTTTCCTGATACTCTTTTTGCGGATTAGAATCCGCCACAATACCTGCCCCCACATGAAAACTAGCGATCTCATCGCAAATCACTATGGAACGAATGATGATATTCAAATCCATATAGGGGCCAAACCCGATATAACCAAATGAGCCAGAATAGGGGCCTCTTTCAACTGGCTCCAGTTCAGAAATAATTTCCATGCACCGAATCTTTGGACACCCTGTAATGGTTCCTCCGGGAAAAACCGATTTTAAAATATCATGAACACATATCCCCGGTTTAAGATCCCCTTCTATATTGGAGACGATATGACTGACATGCGAATATTTTTCCAGAAACATGAAATCAGTCACACAAACCGATCCCGCCTGACAGATGCGACCTAAATCATTGCGCTCCAAATCAACCAGCATCAAGTGTTCGGCACGCTCCTTTGGGTTCAACAATAATTCCCGAGAGAGAGCCTGATCTTCTTCATTTTCATGCCCACGGGGTCGGGTGCCTGCTATGGGCCTTGTCTCGACTCTGTGTTCCTGAACTTTTACCAACCGCTCAGGAGAGGAGCTGACCAACGAAAAGCTTGGGAAATTCAAGTACCCTGAAAAAGGGGATGGGTTGACCTTTTTAAGTTTGCCATAAAGCTCGAAGGTATCCCCCTCAAAACGTGTTTCAAATTTTTGCGCGAGATTGGCCTGATAAATATCTCCTTCCTGAATATAAACTATAGCCTTTTTTACCTTCTCAGCATAATCCGCCTCACTTAAATTAGATCTCAGACCATTTTTAGCGGGCAGGGGGTTTAATGATACGTTGGGATAGTCCAATTCGGGTCTGTCTTCGATGTCCTGCAAAATCCGATAAATATCTTTCCAGATATTTGTAATTTCCCCACAGAGTTCATCATAGCCAGCAGCTGTATCATCTGCTTTTGGAGAAAGAATGAACTTCAATTCTTCCGCAAAATGGTCATATAAAAATAATCGCTCTACTTCCATGAACAATAAGTCAGGCAAATTGCTCTCAGGCGATTCCTTGACAGGTAAAGATTCAAACCATGCACCGGCCTCATAACCTATGAAGCCTACCCAGCCTCCCCAGAAATGAGGAAGGTACTCTACCGAAAGGATGTTTTCTTCAAAATTTAATAACTCCAGAGCAGGGCCCGGTTGATCCCACTCTGAAATCAGCTTGCCCTTGTCAGACAACCTTGCCCGTTGACCCTTGATCTCAAGTAACTTGGAACAGCCTCCTCCCATTAAGGAATATCGAGCGGTCTCCTTCGGTCCATTTGCGCTCTCAAACAGGAAGGAATTTTCAGTTTGAAAAAAAAACTCTTGAAATATTCTGGAAAGATCCAGGCCGGGAATTTTTTCCTGCCCACAGACAGGGACTCGCGATGAGGATGCTGCCAATCGCATGAATGTGTTTTTATCGGGCAGGATATCCATATACAGGATTTCTTAGAAGAGGAAGATGAGTATTCAATCCGCTTTATGGGCAATGCAGTACGGGCTTCAGGCCCAGTGGGGGTCACTCGTAGCGAAGTGCGTCAATAGGGTTCAAGTTTGCCGCTTTATTAGCTGGGTAGAAGCCGAAAAAAACTCCAATTGCCACAGAAAATCCAAAGGCCAGAAGAATAGATTCAGTGGAGACAACGGTCTCCCAGTCACCCATGCCTGAAACAACACGAGAGATTCCTACCCCTAATAAAATACCTATGCCACCACCCAGAAAACTGATCAAAACAGATTCTATCAGGAATTGTTGCAGAATCTCTTTTTTCTTGGCACCAATGGCTTTTCTAATTCCTATTTCCCGGGTGCGTTCCGTAACAGAAACCAGCATGATATTCATGATACCAATGCCCCCCACCATGAGAGAAATGGCGGCGATACCACCCAACAGGTAGGTGAAGGTTTTGGCCGAATCTTCCCAGCTGCGCAAAAACTGAGCAGAATTCTGCACATAAAAGTCGTCTTCTTTTCCTTCTGCAATATCATGTTTCTGTCTGAGAACCCGGGTGATCTCCTCTATAATATACTCCAGATCCTCAATTTTCCCGGCCTGCACATCAATGGACTGGACGTGATCCATGCCAAAAACGCGTTTCTGCGCCGTGGTGATCGGAATAAATATCTGGTCGTCAGGATCAAACCAACTCAACGCACCTTTCGGCAAGGTGGTGCCGATGACTAAAAAGTTCTTGCCATTCACCTTGATGGTTTTACCCAGTGGATTCCGATTTTCAAAAAGATTCTTCTGCACGGTAGAACCCACAACACAAATTCTTTTCGCAGACCTTATTTCTTCGCGGTTAAAAAAACGCCCACGATCCATTTCAAAATTGGCTAAACGTGCATAACTGGCATCTGTTCCACGCACGGTGGTGTTGGTGTTTTTATTTTCAAATTTAAGTTGCGCCGATTGATAGACTTGCGCCGCAACCCCGGTGATGAGGGGAATATTTTCTTTAACAAAATTAGCGTCATCCAAAGTCAGGGTATCTACCTTGCCCGTTGTCACATGCCGGGACTTCTGTTGCCCTGGTTTGATGGTGATGATGTTAGTGCCAAATTTCGAAATCGTGCTTTGAGTCTGGTTCCTGGCTCCTTCGCCGATAGAAATCATAGAAATAACCGATGCCACGCCGATGATAATTCCCAAAGCGGTTAAAAAAGTTCTTAGCTTGTGGGTCACGAGACTTCTAAGAGCCATCTTGAACAAATCCCATATCAGCATGGTTCCGCTCCCTTCGATTTATCAGCTATGATTTTCCCATCTTTCATCTGAATGATTCGCCTTGTCTGTTGCGCCACTTCCTGTTCATGGGTCACCAGAATCAAGGTCACCGCTTCCTGGTTCAATTCATGGAAAAGGTTCATGATTTCTTTACCCGTAGCAGAATCAAGATTTCCCGTTGGCTCATCGGCCAAAATGATAGCGGGGCTATTCACCAGCGCGCGTGCTATGGCGACTCTCTGGCGTTCTCCGCCAGACAATTCGGTGGGTCTATGTTTGGCCCGGTGAGTCAGTCCAACCCGTTCAAGGGCCTGTAACGCAATTTCCTTTGACTTTGGAACCCGTCCATAGAGCAACGGCAGTTCGACATTTTCCAATGCCGTGGCACGTGGCAGAAGGTTGAAACTTTGAAAAACAAATCCGATCCTGCGGTTACGGACTTCTGCCAACTGGTTGGGATTCAGGTCTTGAATATTAAGATTTTCCAGCCGATAAATGCCGGAAGAGGGCAGGTCCAGACAACCCAGTAGGTTCATGAGGGTGGATTTTCCACTCCCCGAAGGCCCCATAATGGCGACGAACTCCCCTTTTTCGATACTAAAATCGACCCCGTTCAGGGCTGGCACCTGTTGCCCTCCCATTTGATAGATTTTAGAGAGTCTTTCAACTTCTATCAAAATAGCCTCACTTCGAACGGATCATCCAAAGAATTTTCTTAAGAGAAGAGCTTTTCTTTTCCTTGGATTCTTCAATGACTTTTTCCCAATCCCCTAATATCACCTCTTCATCGGGATTCAATCCGCTAACAACCTGAGCATGAATCGGATTCCTGATACCGATCTTCACTCTTACTTTTTCTGGTTGGTCATTTTTCAATACCACCGCGAATTCCCCTTCGTCATCCTTGCGTAATCCAGCCCGACTGGCATACACCGTGTCTTTAACCAGGTGGGTAACGATATCGATGTTAGCTGACATCATGGGTTTTAGCAGGTTTCTTCCCGCGCCCTGAACCTCAATTTTGACTTTGAAAATGGTAATACTGTTTTCGATCAATCCCTGCGGAGCTATGCGAGTGACCTTGCCCTCAAAAACTTCATCGGGGAAGGCATCCGCCGTAATCCGTACTGCATGACCTACTTTAACAGCCCCGATATCGGTTTCATCAATATCTGCAATGATGAACAAGAGCGACATATCGGCAATGGTTGCGATTGCCGTTCCCCCACTCACATTTGAAATTCCCGAAGCTATGATCTGGCCTTCTTCAATGAATTTTTCAATGATAACACCATTAATGGGAGCAAATATCTCTGTCTCATCCAGCCTTTCTGCCACCTCATCAAGAGAAATTTCAGAGCGCTTGACCTCAGACAGGACCAACTCGATCTCATTTTCCTTCATCGTGATATCGTGGATGGAGTCCTTAGCTGTTTGAAACCGGGTTTGCGCTTGAACGAGATTTTCCTGATTTACCTTGAAGAGGGTACGGGCCGCATCCAAAGACTCCTGTGAGACAAACTTCTTCTCAAACAATTCACTTTGGCGTTTCAGCTTGTCTTCCGCTTCCTTGAGATTGGCAATGGCGGTTTCAATTTCTGATTGGGTGGATTTCATATCGGTATCGTATTTGGTTTTTTGCAGCAGGAGGCTCGTTTTTGCTTTTTTATGCTTTGCCGCGGAACTGGACAATTCTGTACGCGCCTTGGCAACATTTCGCTGTTCATCGGATTTATCCAGTTGTAAAAGAAGCGTTCCCTTTTTAACGCGATCCCCTTCTTCAAAAGGAAAGGATAAGACCTCACCACTGGCTTTGGATTTAACCTCGACTTTGAAATTTGGTTCAACAATGCCGGTAGCGGAAATTTTTACCGACAAGTCGCCGCGCAGTACTTTTGCGGTCTTGAAAACAGGTTTTGGGGCGCCCCCTGGACTCCCGGAATCAACCGGGAACAGGTATAGACCGATCAGGATAAGAGCAACCCCGACAAAAACCAGGGTTTTTTTCATGAGCCCTCTTTAGACACTAATTTTATATCATGCGCTTCCAGAGTCCGGGCGATAACCTGATTCAACCGGTTACGAGATTTGTTGTAGTCGATGACAGCTTTGATGGCGTTGCTCTGTTCCTCAGCAAGGTCTTCCTGAAATTCCAATACATTGAAGCTGGTGGATAAGCCGACTTCAAATTTTTTATCCTCAGCATTCAGTTTTTCTTCAGCAAGTTTTTGAGCAACTCGAGTGGCTTGAACTCTTTTGATATCCGTTTCAATCTGGCGATGAGCTTCGCGAACCTCCACCACAATGTTTTGTTCCAGATCTTTAATGTCTAATAATAGTTGGGCCACTTCCAGCCGTTTTGCCGCCAAGCGGCTTTTTGCCGCGCGGTTTCCAATTGGATAGCTCATGTTAATGCCAAACTGCCATAAACGATAATCAGTTGAAAATGCTTCAGACAGTGCAGTGTCGTAGGCCCCATTAATTTTGTTGGCCCCTGTTCCAGAGTCACCACTTAAGCCGTTTAAACCCAAACTTCCTACCAGATCAAGAGTGGGGAACATTTGATTTTCATTATATCTGGCCTCAATATTTCTATTTTCCAGTTCCTTTTTTCTGGCCATTAGATCGGGCCGGTGGGTGAGGGCGGTCTTCAAAGCATCTTCTAAAGAATTTTCACGGCCCGGCTCAAAGACAGGACTGTCTGCGGGGATTACTTTTTTCAAACCCTCCACTGAATCAAAGGATAAATTGAGGATGCTTTTTAGAAGGTCTTCATTATCTTCTATCAGATTTTTTGCATTCAACAGTTGTTGATCTCTTGAGGCGACTTCTGATTTGGCTTGCAGAATTTCTAACTCCGCCAAAGTTCCCACTTCAACCTGAGCTTTGACCTGTTTTTCCAGATCCCGGGCTCTTTGGAGCGAGGTTTCTTTGACCTTCAGATCCTCGATACTGAAAACCAGATCCCAATAAATATTTTCAGCATCCGTGAGAGTATCAATAACTTTTTTAGTGAATTGATGATCGGAAATCTTTTGATCGTTTTTAGCAATATAGATTTCGCGTTTATTAAGATCGACTCCAAAATTCTTGAGCAGAGGCTGGGTGACTGTCAGGGCCAAATCTGATGAATAGACCGGATTGAGAGAGATAAATCTGGAGTTGCTCAGATTCTTATTGTTGTCCATGGTCAATTCGTAATTCCCGCCGGTGACAAATTTCTGGGAAAGAGAAAAGTCCCAGTTGTAATCCTGCTCTCGGGTTTTAGCGTTGGCAAGCGTTGAAGCTCTTAGTCGGGTTTCTTCACCAACCGTGAATTTGAAATCAACCGTAGGGTCAAAGTCAGCTTCCTTGTCAAAAATAAATTGCTCGTTAATTTGAGTTTTATAACTCTCTACGGAAATACTGATATTATTTTTTAAAACCCTCTCAACAGTTTCCTGCAACGTCAGAGGCAAGGGTTCGCTGGCTTCGATGAGGGTAACGGGAGCAAGAAAGAGCAAAAACAAATAAATGGGGAGTTTAGGTAACAAAATGTTCTTCATTCAGAAAAGGATTCCAAAGATTAAAAGGGTGAAACCATTATATTTAAAGGACTCGCCAAAAGAAATGCCTAATAAAAGCCGGTTTCCAAGCTTTTCTCAAGAATAAAAATATTAGCCACCTTAAGAATTAACGTTTTATCAGTATTTTATCGGATTTTTAGCCGATTGGCTTGATAAGTTTCTAAAATAATAACAGACTCATATACTCACAATCACCTCACCCCCGCCAAAAAGTTAAATCTAAATATTAACTATATACCAATAAACCAGCAATTAATTGGGTTTCCAGTAATTGTTTCAAGCGGAAATATTAATTTAGTTAGCGGGATGGTATGGTTTAACGAAATTTACATTAACTGTGGTATATTTTTGCAATTTGATTTATAGTGTGCGATTCTGTTCCTGTAGATCAGGTGAAACTCATATATCAAAACATTCCCAAAGGGCACACCATGACAAGAATTACAGCCGCTGATATTTTAAAAGTCGTTCCCATTACACGTAAAACCCTTTGGTTGTGGCAGAAAAAGTATCGCTTCTTTCCCGACCCTGTAAAAGAAGGTCACCCGGGTGGTAAGGGCATTGTTGGGTATTATCCCGCTTGGGTTGAAGAAAGATGTAAACAGGTTTATGCACTACAGAAGAAGGGCTACACCATTGCCATGATCAAGGAAATCCTTGAGAAGGAAGAGAAAGAGAAATCCAGCCGCAAAGTTCTCGTGGTCGATGATGAGAAAAAGTTTTGCGATCTTCTTAAGAAAATATTCCAGAAAAACGACTTTCTCGTTGAAACCGCCTACGATGGATGGGAAGCGGGAAAAAAAGCCGCACAATTTCAGCCCACGATCATGATTCTCGATATCACGCTCCCCGGTATAAATGGCCTGGAAGTCTGCAAAGAGCTCCGCTCTGACGATAAAGCAAAGAATATTAAGATTATCGCTATTTCCGGAGACTTGAGATACACCGAAGCAGAAGTTCTTGAAGCTGGGGCCAACGCATTTTTTGCCAAGCCGGTAAACTTCGAAAGCCTTCTGTCTCTTTGTAGCGAGTTTCTTGAAGAGCCCAAACCCTTATAGAGAATTCACAGCAAGCGTTTTTGTTCTTACGCCGCAACTGCATTTCCGCTCTGAAAAATATTCTTTTCAATTCGCAAATATAAAAAGGTTGTGCTATAAAGCAGAGCTTAGTTACTGCCAGATTAATATTTTATGAATGACAGTCCATTGACCATCCCTGATATCACCCAACTCGAAAAAACGGCTCTGGAATTACGAAGGCTCGCCCTGAAAATTATTTTTCAGGCCGGTTCGGGGCACCCCGGAGGCAGTTTCTCTGCAACGGATTTAATGACAGCCCTGTTTTTTGGTGGCATCTTAAAACACGACCCCAACAACCCTAAAGATCCTGCAAGAGACCGGTTTCTGCTGAGCAAGGGCCATGTCACGGGCATTTATTATTCGGTGCTCGCCAAGGCGGGGTATATTAGCGAATCCGATCTGGACAGCTACCGCAAAATTAACAGCCCAAAATTTCTTTCCGGGCATCCTCATCCTAAAACTCCCGGAGTCGAAATCGCATCAGGAAGTTTGGGCCAGGGACTGAGTGTGGGTCACGGCATCGCATTGGGAACAAAACTCGATGGTTACGACTCCAAAGTTTACGTCATTCTAGGGGATGGTGAACTGCATGAAGGACAAGTTTGGGAAGCCGCCATGTCTGCCGACAAATTCAAATCCAACAACCTCATTGCTATCATCGATTACAACAAGGTTGCGCAAGACAATATCACCAAAGACCTGAAAGACCTGGAACCTCTGGAAGATAAATGGAAAGCTTTCAACTGGGATGTTCATAGAATAGATGGGCATAATATGAAAGCCATCATGGACGTACTCCAGCTTCCTCTGCATCCGGAAAAACCCCGTGTGATCATTGCAGATACGATCAAAGGTAAAGGCGTGAGTTTTATGGAAGGCAAAACCGCCTGGCACGGTGTGGCTCCATCACCGGAAGATTATGAAAAAGCCTTAAAGGAACTGGTATAAAAATGAAAGACGGAGCTACACGAGATGCTTATGGACAAGCCCTGGTAGATATGGGCGATGATCCGCGTATCGTAGTTCTCGATGCCGGAGTGAGTGACAGCAGTCGCTCGAAAAAATTCGGTGACAAATATCCCGAACGGTTTTTCAATGTGGGCATTGCCGAGGCCGATATGGTCTGCACCGCCGCTGGCTTGGCCACAACGGGGAAAATTGCCTTCGCCACCGGGTTTGCCTGTTTCCTCTTAGGTCGAACGATGGATCAGGTTCTGGTCAGCGTTGCTTATTCCAACACAAATGTGAAATTAGTCGGCACACATACAGGCCTCGCCGTAGGTGAAGATGGGCCGACAGCACAAATGATCGTGGATATCGCCTACATGCGTGCCATGCCCAACATGATTGTTGTGCAACCCGCAGATTGGGAAGAAGCCGTTCAAGCTACCCGAGCCTTGGCAGAATACAACGGCCCGGCTTATTTCCGTTTGGGGCGACCCAAGGTCAAAGGCATTTTCGACAGTTCCTACAAGTTTGAGATCGGTAAGGGCAGGGTGGTTAAAAAAGGCTCTGACCTGGTTATTTTCGCTACCGGCATCATGGTCCAGGAAAGCCTGACTGCCATGGAAATGCTGGGAAAAGACGGCATCAACGTCACGCTGGTGAATATATCAACACTGAAACCGATAGACCGTGACATCATTATCGAAATGGCATCCAGCCATAAAGCCGTCATCACCGCCGAAGACCATAATTATATCGGCGGATTGGGCGACGCAGTCGGCGAAGTTCTTCTCGACGCGCAAATTTCCAAACCGTTTAAACGCATCGCTGTGAAAGACCATTTCGCCGAAACGGGAACCGGGCCAGAACTCTTCGAAAAATATGGCCTGTCCGCCAACCACATCGCACAAGCAGTAAAAGACTCCCTAAAATAACTACTCGGCGTAGGGCCAGTGATCTGTCGCCGAAGGGCTGATAGAACGCTTTCCCGTGCAAAAAGCCTAAAAACCGTTCTTGTCATCACTATTTGTCTTCGCGAGCGACTGACAAGGAGCGTGGCGATCCAGGTTTCAGGATTTATCCCTTATATCAAGCAGGGAACCCCTTCAACACGCACCCAAATCAACCAACTTTTCTTAGTTGACATAATATATGTTATGGGAACCTAATTTTTAATTAACCCCATTTAAACAATATACTATGAAAACTTGTAATAATTATTTACTATTCTGCTTCAACTTAATCTTAATCGCATCCCGCAACCATTCCGCTTGTGACTGTTCAGCCTCTATACAAGCCTTCGTCATACGTCTCTTTAGCTCCGGAGTTAAAACAAAATTAACAGTAGCAGAAAACTTTTTTGCATCCGTTTTCATGGGACATTTATATAAGATTCAATTAAACGAGTCAAGCTTTTTTTCAATAAAAATAAAATAAACTTTACAAGCTTATAAATCAAACCGATACATATCGAATGTCCGATAGAAAAAACATTTATTCTAAATATATTCGACTCCTAGAATTTGAAATTAAAACACTTCAACACGTAATACAACTTACTGGCGAAAATTATAAAATTGGAAAAAGGCCATCATCAAGTGAAATTATTTCAATAAATATATTAGCCGAAAAAAGGCTTAAAAAATTAAACAGAATCCAAAAAAGTGATTATGACCAAATTTTAAAAGAAGCCAGCAAACTATTTCCCACCCTCAAGACTCGCGCCCCGGTTAAACCCGCTCCGGTTCACGACCCTTGAAACCAAATCAGGTGAAGCATGGTTAAGTATTCTCCCCTCCCGTCCCCTCTGGGGATGCGAAGGAACGGAAGGAGAGACTTTTTTGAAATCAGATGCCTTTGGCCTATATTGTTTTTTCTCGAACCCTAGAGGCTTGTAGGACTTCGCAATAACAGATTTTCCACCATCATCTATAATCGTGCGGTAGGTATTGCCAATCTTAATAAAACCCGTTCTTTTAGCATTTGCGGCCACTTCGACACGATCACCTTTTAAATTGTATACAACGACTTTTTCAGCCGTGATTTTTTCTGGATTCATATCTGAATCAACCTTTTTTTTAAGTCCAGGTTTTTCGACCTGGCCAGCTTGATCAATATCAACAAATTCTTCTGCATTTGCATCGCGATCAATCACACGGGACAAGACGTAAATACAAATAAGAAGACTCCCAACCATCGCAGCAATAGTAAAATGCAAACTATTATCCTTCCGTCCGATAGGTTCCTCTATATTTCCTTTTTTGGCAGATTTAGGATCATAAGAATCGTAGTACTCAAAATATTTTTTATTGAATTTCTCAAACGTAGACCGATATGGTTCTTCATCATTCTTTTGGAAGTAATCAATTCGATAACTATTTTTATGACCAAATCTGTCAAGCTTATCAAAATGCCAGTGATATTTTACAAAGTTACGAATGACCCGATTAATATTTCCTTTGTCTTGTGTGCCGATCACAATATCTAAATGAAAATGTCTGTGCATGGCGAAGAATTTGAGCATTTCTTTTGACCACATCGCCTCAGTAGAAACGAAGTGATCTTGTATCTCATCAATAACAATAACCGCCCCATTTAATGGAAAACCTTTTTCCTCAGTATTTTCAAAAGGTAAATTCCTGATGAACTCACCGTCTATCTCAGTAAGTAAAGGCGCAGTTTGGCAAACTAAATCTTCATTCATTTCTATAATTTCAGGATGAAGCGGAAGGTTATGAAACACCGGACGATTTTTATGTAAAGCAGGAACAATAATTTCCTTCACAATATGGAAAGATTTACCGGAACCTTGCAGACCTTCAAATAAATAAACTGACATTATTATTAACCAATGAATGGAATAAAATTTAATATCAAACGAATGAGGAGAGCAGCAACAACAATTCCGATACCAGTATCAACTTGAATGTATCCAAGGATTCCTAGAGCATCAGCACCTATCTGACCCCACCACGTAGGAATATTAAGAGTCGGTAGCATTGAAGAAATAAGAGATATAACCCAATCTACAACGTCTAAGAACGCATCAACGATGAACAGTAGAATTTCACCGAATATATTCCACAGTCCGTCAAATATTGTTTCTACAATATTAACGATTCCATCAATTAAATAATTCAGCCAGCCTTGAACATCAAAAATATCCATTATGCTTTAGTCCGAGTTATGATTATTGAGAATGCTAAAAAAGTTGACACGATAAGAACAACGCCGCCCATCAGATCAAACACAAAAGAAAAAGTATTAAAATCAAAACAGTGAGAAACACCAAATGCAGGAATACAAATAGTTGGCAAGACGCTAGTAAAATTTCCCGGATTGAGTGAATTAATTACTGTGAAAAGTGGAGTTTGTTCCCATGCTGTATTGTGTTCTTGGACCAAACAGGTAACAGTTTCGCAGGTCGTACCCCCTGCCCCTCCAGCACCCCCAAATTTTGATCCTGATCCAAAAAAGCCATCAGCACCACCAATAGAACCAGCAGGACTAGAACCCGCTCCACCCGCAGCACCCGGAGCCGATCCAGAGGGTAACAGTGGTCCAGTATCTACACCCGTAGAACCTCCAGAAGTATCACCAACAACAGACACCGCCGCACCATCATTTAAACCCGTACCGAGAATATTATTTTTGAGATTATCTTGTTCAGCAGTTGTAAGACCTTCGCCAGCAATATCAATTCTGTTAATTACGTTTTGGCTTGAATCAGTAACAACGATTGAATTTGAACCGATTGAAATTGATCCACCAGAACCACCGCCGAATGATCCACCACCCGAAGCAGATGAAACAGCACTTTCAACAGCAGTGAACGAACTTTTACTATTTTGAGTTGTTCCGGGTGAAGTGTTGCCATATCCAGTATTTATAGGAATACCTTGTGCAGATACTTTAGTTTTCATATCTAAGGATGTAGAAAAAGCAGAGCCGTCAGAATTTGACGGATTAAAAAGAAGAACTATATCTCCATTAAGTTTTTTTCCTCGATATCCCCAGCCCTCTATACTTTCTTCTATTACACTTTGACCCGTTGCAAATTCTTGAATATCTCTATCTCTTGAATCATGTATATCCATTCCAGAAGCACGAGCAAAGGCAAAGCCCTCAGCAATATCCGAAGCGGTCGCATTGTTACCAGCATCAACCCAAGAGTCATAAGTTATTCCACTGGTTGCACCTTCTCCGAAACAGTGAGACGGTCCACCTATTCCTATACAACGTACATTTTGTAATGGCATATCACCGGAATCCACCGGAGGAAGTACCGTTCCATCCTCATCAAAAATAACGCCATTATTAAAACCTTTTACACCTAAATACTGTGTCATGTCAGGCGGTGGAGCAATGAAATCACCAACATTTTCTACGTAGACTTCACCAGTTGCGGGGCTTTGAAAATCACCCGTTGCACTAAAAGTTATAGGCCCAACTGCTAAATGACCAGCCGAAGAAGCTTCCGAACATCCCGCACCAGAACAACAAGTTGAACGTAAATAACCACCTTCTTTAGTTTGGCTATAAGAAGGCCCACAACCACTACTCATATCAGTTGGCGCGCTCCACGGTGGGTCAGACATTCGACCCATAAATCCAGCAAGATCGGTAAAATCAGCCGCATCATTCTTAATCGGAATTATGAGGAATAGAAAAACAATAAATATTTTTTTAACGTTGACCACTCATGACCCCCGTTATAAAAAAAAGAACGATGAGAATATCAACCATTTCTGCACCGGAAAAAGTAGCAGTCATTTCCTGTAAGGCTTGGGTATTATCATGTAGATCGGTGTGATCAGCCCATACCAAGGAAGGAAGAAGAAATAGAATTGTTATAAATGTTTTCATTTAATTTAATTTTTAATTAAAAGAATAAGGAGAGAGGGCATTGCACCCCCTCCCCTTTGTCTTTATGCTTTGACGATCTGGCGTATTTTCTTTACGCCAAAGATTGTCACGGATACAGCCAAAATTGCGATACCCGCCGCTGTCACATCTTCAACAGCTTGTGTTGTGTCGATTGTAAATAACGGAATCGCAAAAGCCGGTGTAGCTCCAGCAAATACTCCTGTGACACCAACGGCGATTCCCTTCGCATAGCGTTTAAAGCGTTCCACGTTCTCACCCCCTTCCATAAGTTATAAAGTTAATATTATTGATGGAGCAATTTAGCTATTGCCCCAACGGTGAAACCCATGAACCAAATAGTAAATAAATCAACTCCAAATTGACCCATTACGCACTAGCTCCAGCAGTTTTTTTACTTCCATTAGTTGCTCCAGCTTGAGGAGCTAAAGGAGCATCAAGAGAAATTATAGGTTTGTTGGCATCCTCAGGAATTTTAATATTCAAATCCCAATTGACCGATGTAATTTCGACAGGAAACGCGACAGTTTTTCCAGTCAAATCCTTCATTTCTCCCCAGACACGAGGAAGATTAATATCTGAATGCATTAATTTTCTTTCCCCAACTTTTGTCTGTGTAAAGTATGTAACTTGAGCTTGTTGATATGGCTCATACACTTCACCAGTTTTATTATTCCTACCACCGGGCATACTCAAAACATTGTCAACACGAGCAGTTAAACTAAACATGATCAATACCTCACAAAAAAAGATTAATAATTATTTAAAAACAATTTCACTCTCGGAATCTTTTTGAAATGCATCAAAAGAAGGACCGACACCATGAACCTTGACAACTCCAAGCCTGTTAGCTAAACGCAAAACATTTCTTTTTTGAATGTCATTTGGTTTATTAAGAGCCGAAGAACAAAGATTTTTAACAGACCCCATAAAAACCAGTTCTTTCTTTTCTCTTTCAATATCAACCTTTTTAAAACTTCCAGTCAGAGAATAAAAACGACAACATTTGATAGCCCAATAAATTTGAATAATCATGTCAGGACTTTTTATTTCCCAAGGTTTAGTCACATACTTGACAACCTCTTTTTCTAAATTATCTTTTTTCTCTCTAATATCAACAACGGGACCAAACCCGGAGGAGAAAGCTAAATATGAAAGGAAAGAAGGAGGAAAATACCCATTAGATAAAGAGTCAATTTGTTTTTGTTGAAAGTTTTCAAAAACTGTAATTTTTTTCTGATCACAAAAATATTTTTTTAGTAATCTCTGATGGTCTTTAGAGAAATATAATTTTTGAACAGCAGAAGAATCCCAAATATCACAATCAGGCATTTCAAAAACACAATGAACATGAACATGGAATAAATTGGCAGGAGTAATAGTAAACTCGACAAAACGGGCACACCCGACAACATTTTTAAAAGGAGACTTACGGAAAAACTTAGAACAATTTTTTAATATCTGCTTAACGTCATACCGCAAACCAAATACAGCACAGTTCTGAGGTAGAGTAAGAGTGAGAAAAAAGAAACGATTTTTTTTATTCTCAAAAACTCTTAAAATGTTTTGTTGAAGATGAAAAGCACGTAAGCCTTCACAAAATGTACACAACTTATTTCGACATCGAGAAGAACGGAAAACAGGAATCAAAGGATCATCAGGATCATAAAAAACCATTCCAGAAACTGCACACTGACGGATGCGCTCTCCGACCTTTCGAACATCAGAATCACGATCATTTTTTAAAATACCAGCAACCCGAAGGGCATCTTCAACCCTGTAACCATCTGACAATTCAAAAATATTCATAGTTAAAATCCGTAGAGATGTTTCTATATGTTTCAAGTTAAATAATGCGCGGGCGCTACGCGCCCACACATTTAGGTAATGAGACAGTCAAAGAAGTGGAGGTTAATTTTTCTGTGAATGTCCCTGGAGTCCGAAAGTTAAGCCCTTTTAAGTAAAGGCTTTGTTTCCGGCAAGATCTTGAAAAAAGTAACGGCCATAAAAAAAGGCCAGAGCCGCAAGAGTTGCGATTCTGACCATTATTAGAAATTACAAAAACCCCACGAAAAAAGGATTTAATAATTATTTTTATTTGATTTTTTTTGTTTGTTAAGAGACAATTCACCTGTAGCACCTAACCCGGTAAATCTCTCTCTCTCGCCGTCCAAAGCTTTTGAGGAGGGATTTACCGGGCTTTTTTTTGGTTACTAAATGTTACCTCTCTATATGTTATGGGAACCTGGTAATGTTGGTCCCCCGCGCAAACCATAACAACCAAGCAAAAATTATCAATTAAACTAACTTCCTAGAGTTATGCTCATTTCTGGTGTATGAGGAATGAGGAGGCGGCGTCCCCTTTGTTGTAAAATTGTTTTCTGTGAAAAAAGCAATTCAAACAAAGGAGGCACCACCATGAGTAAGGATAATGTTATTTCTCTTGAGAATCCA
>JACKQG010002250.1_pt1 | contig 25476 bp, 18 predicted proteins | sample 8237621 | NCBI WGS metagenome assembly JACKQG01 (sample SAMN15677084, study PRJNA649215) | marine metagenome | biome: marine; feature: Black Sea; material: saline water; isolation source: suspended particulate matter (SPM) from the Black Sea western gyre | collected 2013-06-09/2013-06-10 | depth... | reverse complement strand
CGCGTCGTTGTACTCGATGATCTGGATCAGGATGGTGATCTCGATCTGGTGGTGGCGAACGTCGGTGGTACCGATAAATACTATCTGAATAATGGCACAGCGACTCCGTTTGATGCGTCTTCTGTGGCTGTTGCTCTGCCGAATACCGCCAATCCTGTTAGCCCAACCAGTTACGGTGCGGTCATCGGCGATATCGATAACGATGGTAATAATGACATCATCGTGGGTGATTTTGGTGCTACCGGTAGCGATCACTTTTATCGCTCGCTGCCTTTTTCACTGAATAAGCAGCAACTGGTTTCAAAGCCGGTTGATACCGAAAGCGATATTCTGAAAGCGACTTTAACTGTCTCAGAAACCACCTCAAACAACGACCGCATCGATTACTTCCTCACCAACAACGGCGGCAGTTATCTGCATCAGGTTGTGCCGGGGGTGGAGTTCACCTTCCCCACGCCGGGTAATGATCTGCACTGGAAAGCGGTGATACATTCTTTGTCACCGTCCCAGTCATCCGAACTCAGTGGTCTGAACATTACAGCCCGTTTTGATCATGACCTCGATCTGGTCGTCGATGATGAAGACGTCTGTGTCGGCACCAGTGATCCCAGTCAGCTCGATAATGATAACGATGCGGTTGCAGGAGTCTCTACCGGTCCGGCGAATGGCGGCGATGCCTGTGATGCGGACGATGATAACGATGGCGTGATCGATACATTGGATCTGTTCCCGTTTAATCCGCTTGAGTCGGCCGATACCGATGGTGACTGTGTTGGTAATTTTAATTTACCGACATCCGGCAATGGTTGTGGTGATGCTTCCGACACCGATATTGATGGCGATGGACTGTTGAATATCAATGATCCGTTTAACTTTAATATACAGCCCTCTATCTCGGGAATTCCTGCGACAACGGCAACACCGGATACGCTATATAACTTTCAACCGGTGGTTTCGGATGGTGGTGACGGTCCGGGCCTGAGCGCGAGCCTGACTTTTGAGGGGGGCACGCAGGTAAACCTGCCGGCCTGGTTGAGTTTTAATACGGCTACCGGTCAGCTCAGCGGCCTGCCATCGAACGATGACTACCAGACAAAATTCGGTAACTTCGATAACGTATTATCGAATATTGTGATTAGCGTGAATGACGGGGTAGAGATCGCTGCTCTGGCACCGTTTAGCATCACGCTACAGGATACCCGCGCACCGAATTCAATTGCAGTGCCAGCAGGCGGAAATTTTAATGCCAGTGTTGATGTGCGAATTTTCTGTCTGGAAAAAGTCGGTAGCGGCTGTAGCACGATCCGTTACACCACCAATGATATCCTTGCCGAAGCCGCGTTTGCTTCGGTCAGTGCGAGCACTACAACGGTTACCATCGACTCTGCAAGCGGCAACACGAACCTGCGCTTCTACTCGGTGGATGTGGCTGGAAATATCGGGGCCACACAAACCGAAACCTATAATTTTGATCTGGATTTTCCGTCTGTCAGCATACTGGCACCTGCTGCCGGTGCATTGTTGAATACGCTTGAAGCCATTACCGGTAGCAGTAGCGATACTGGAACCGGGGTTGCTTCGGTGCAAATCCAGATTACCGATGGTTTTAACTCGGTGCTGGCACCCGCTGCGGGTCTGAGTGCCGGTGATGCAGTCTGGCTTCCGGTTACCACCTCGGATGGCTATGCGACCTGGAGTTACCCTAGAGGTGCGATCAACTGGATTCCTGATACCGATTACATCATCAATGCACGGGTGACCGATAACGCCGGTAATGTAACCACAGCGAGTACCAGTTTTACTTACTACAGTGGTGCGCCTGCATCCACATCTCTGAGTCTGACCCTGACCAGCAGTGCGATCCCCAACAACGATACCACGGATGCCACGCTGACCTTTACGCGCCTGAACAATACTCAGCAGGATCAGACCGGTACTGCACTTAACCTGCATATCGTGGCACCGGATGGCACCCCGACCGATATCGCCACCACGACCAATTTTGCCGGCCAGGTGACACTTGCACTTGGTACCGGAGCTATCGGTAACATCAGCTTCAATACGCCCGGGCAGTACACCCTGCAGGCCCAGTTTGCCGGTAATATCCAGATGGCGGCGGTCAACTCGTCCACGGCTAATCTGCTGGTGGGTTCTTCCGCAGGCTATGCGGTGATCGTGCAGGGCAAGCTGCCGAATGAATCCGGTCTGGAGTCGCACAATAAAACCGCCAATCGTATCTACGATACGCTCAAGGACCGGGGCTTTGTCGATCAGGATATCTTTTACTTTAACTTCAATGTGAATCAAAACGGGGTGGACGGACTGCCCACCAAGGCAGCGATACAGGCGGCGATTGAAAACCTGTATAGCGAGATCCAGCTACGTCCGGCGCCGGTGTATATCATCATGGTCGATCATGGTGGCGAACTGGTGAACGGTGTGAATGAAGCAACCTTTTATCTGGGCCTGGAAACCATTACCCCGACCGAACTGGATAGCTGGCTGGATACGCTGGAAGGTTTTCTAGCGTCTTACGACTCGCTGAATGCAACCAGTTTACTGGCTGATAACAAACGAGTGGTGATCATGGGGGCTTGTTATTCGGGTGGTTTCGTACCCGGCGTTTCAGCACCGGGGCGGATTGTTATCAGCTCGGCTTCTGCACACGAACAGTCTTACAAGGGTCCGACCGAGGATGACGGCATCCGGGTCGGTGAATACTTCCTCGAAGAACTGTTCCTGGAACTGGCCGATGGCAGCGATCTACGTAGTGCGTTTCAGACCGCGACCACTAAAACCGAAGCCTGGACGCGCGGAGGTGATCTATCTGCCAACAGTGCAAATGGATTTAACGACGACGCGGTGCAGCATCCCTTACTCGATGATAACTCCGATACGCTGGGTACCAATGCGGTGTTTAGCAATTCAACCGATGGACAGCTGGCGAAAGATATCCTGCTTGGTTTTAATCAGGATTCCCTGACCAATGATGCGTTCAATCCGGCAGATATCACTCGGGTCACAAATACCCTGTATCTGGATAGCAATACCAGCAGTGCTCAACTACAGCTGTTTGCCAACGATCCTTATCAGGTCAATCAGGCCTATGTCGAGATCCGTACGCCGGACAAAACCCTGAGCAGTACCGGCAACAATACCACCGAACAGCTTTCGAATGATTTTCTGCGTCGCGCATTCACTCCGCCAGTGATTAGCGGAGCGCCCTATACACTCGATTACCCTGATTTTGTACAGAGTGGTCAGTATGAAATTTTCTATTACGTGAACGATCGTTTTACCGGTTCACTGTCACCGGCCAGGCGTTCTCTGGTGTATAAGGATCGGGCACCCGTTCCTGCACCCAATCAGCCTCCGGGCAGTTTCACCCTGTTAAGTCCGGGTGCGACCAGCTGGGATGGCATCGCTACCCAGAAGACCATACTCGCGTTTGACTGGCAGGATGCGGTCGATGCCGATGTCGGCAGTAAAGTGACCTACACCTTACAGCTGGCGGATGACCCCGCTTTCACGACTTTCTCCAAAGTGAATAATGCGGATGTGTGTAGTGCGAGCAGTGTGATCTATCAACAACAGGAGCTGACCTCATCCTCTACCTTCCTGAATGAAACCGCCGGTCTGTGTGATGATCGCAGCTATTACTGGAAGGTCATTGCGGTCGATGAGTATGGACAGCATACCTTCAGTACCGACAGCTTCATCTTCCATACCAATGATACCAATGCGCAGATCGGTACCATCGTCGCGCTGGTGCAGAGTAACGTCACCTCGGCGCAGTTACTCGGGGCCAATGTGAGCAATCAATTCGGTGAATCCGGGTCGGGAATCGCGGTGGTTGAATACAATGGTAACTATGTCATCCTGACTTCTCATGTCGGCGAAGCGCAAACGATTTCAGCCGTGCTTGCGGGTTATACGGTGCCGCCTGTCAACGGCGTAACGGTAGCTGACCGTCAGACCGTGGAAATCCTGATTTCAATGGTGCCTGCGGTCGATACCGATAGCGATCTCGACGGTGTGTTCGATGTGAATGACAACTGTCCGCTGCTGAGTAATGTGTCACAGGCAGATTTTGACACGGATGGACAGGGCGATGCCTGTGATCTGGATGACGATAATGATGGCATGAGTGATGCCTACGAAAACCTGAATGGCCTGAATGCCTTGAATGCTGCCGATGCGAGCGGTGATCCCGATCTCGATGGCGTCAGCAACCTGCAGGAAGCCCTCAACGGCACCAACCCGAGTGTTCAGGATGATATTTATTTTCCGGATAGCGATGGTGATGGAGTGACCGATAACAAGGATAACTGTCTGAATATCCATAACCCCAGTCAGCTCGATACCGATACAGACGGGGCCGGTAATGCCTGTGATCCAGATGATGATGGCGATGGGATGCCTGACGAATTTGAGCTGCTGTATAGCCTGAATCCGTTGCTCAACGATGCCGCAGCCGACGCCGATGGCGATAGTGTTAGCAACCTGGCGGAATTCCTCGCTGGAACCAATCCAACCATCGTTAACAGCGATACGGTAGATACTGATCTGGATGGTGTAACCGATGTCAACGACAACTGCCCGGGCATCGCGAATGCGCTGCAACAGGATCTGGATAACGACTCGGTGGGTGATGCCTGTGATGGTGATATCGATAACGACAGCGTGCCAAACGCAGCGGATGCCTTCGATTACAACCCTGCGGAAAGTATCGATAGCGATGGCGACTGCGGTGTTGCAGACCCCAATCTGAGTACGTCTGGAAATGGCTGTGGTAACAACAGCGACAATGACGACGACGGCGATGGCATGAGCGATGCCTTCGAAGTGCTGTACGGACTGAATCCGTTGAATGCCGCTGATGCCGCAGCCGACGCCGATGGTGATGGTGCCAGCAACCTGGCGGAATTCCTCGCTGGAACCAATCCAACCATCGTTAACAGCGATACGGTAGATACTGATCTGGATGGTGTAACCGATGTCAACGACAACTGCCCGGGCATCGCGAATGCGCTGCAACAGGATCTGGATAACGACTCGGTGGGTGATGCCTGTGATGGTGATATCGATAACGACAGCGTGCCAAACGCAGCGGATGCCTTCGATTACAACCCTGCGGAAAGTATCGATAGCGATGGCGACTGCGGTGTTGCAGACCCCAATCTGAGTACGTCTGGAAATGGCTGTGGTAACAACAGCGACAATGACGACGACGGCGATGGCATGAGCGATGCCTTCGAACTGCTGTACGGACTCGATCCATTAAATGCCGCCGATGCCGCAGCCGACGCTGATGGCGATGGCATCACCAATCTGGCCGAATTTGTAGCCGGCAGTAACCCTCTTACGGTTAACGCAGAAACCATCGACACCGATGCGGACGGGGTAAAAGATTTCCTCGATAACTGCGTGAATGATGCGAATGCAGGTCAGAGCGATGTGGATGCAGATACGGTCGGCGATGCCTGTGATGCGGACATCGATAATGACGGTGTACTGAATGCCAGTGATGCCTTCCCCTACAACGCGCTGGAAAGTGCTGATAATGATCTTGATTGCATAGGTGATGCCAACCTGACCACTGCTGGAAATGGTTGTGGAAATAACAGCGATCCTGATGATGATAACGATGGTATGCCGGACATCTTCGAAGCCTTTTACGGCCTCAACGTACTGGTCAATGATGCACTAGGAGATGCGGATAGTGATGGTGTCAGCAACCTCGCCGAATATACCCTGGGCACCAATCCGAACGTGGCTAACAGCGACACCATCGATACTGATGGCGACGGGGTGAAGGATGTGACCGATAACTGCACCAGTATCGCGAATGCCGATCAGGCCGATCAGGATAATGACTCTATCGGCGACGTGTGCGATAGCGACCGTGATGGTGATGGCGTCGCGAATGGCGCTGATATCTTCCCCGATAACGCGAATGAATCAGCCGATTTCGATCTGGATGGTATTGGCGATAACGCCGATAGTGATGATGACGGGGATACCATGTCGGATGCCTTCGAAATTCTGTACGGATTTAACCCACGAGATGCCTCCGATAAAAACCTCGATCCGGATAACGACGGCATCGACAATGCGGCTGAATTTACCCTGCAGACCAATCCGTTGAAACATAATAATCCGCAGGACACTACCGACTCCGATGGTGACGGCGTAGTTGATTTTGCTGATAACTGCCCGGCTCTGGTGAATGCCGATCAGGCGGACCTGGATGCGGACGGAGTGGGTAATGTCTGCGATAGTGATCGTGATAATGACAATGTATTAAACGATGCCGATGCCTATCCAGATGATGCGAGTGAATCCCGTAACTTTGATGGCGATGCGCAGGGCGATAATGCCGATACCGACGATGATAACGACGGCATGCCGGATGCGTTTGAACTGGCCTACAACCTGAATCCATTCAATGCTGCCGACGCCAGTGCCGACAGTGATCTGGACGGGCTGAATAATCTGCAGGAATATCAGGCCGGTACTAATCCGCAGATTGTCAACAGCGATACCATCGACACCGATGGCGATGGCGTGGTGGATGTGAATGATAACTGTGTGAATAGCGCCAATCCGGATCAGTCCGATATCGATAGCGACTCCAGAGGCGATCTGTGTGACTCGGACCGGGATGGGGATAATGTCAGTAACAGTCTCGACCTGTTTCCGGATAATCCCGCTGAGTCGGCCGATAACGATGGCGATCTGATTGGTGATAACGCCGACACGGACGATGACAACGATCAGATGTCGGATGCCTTCGAAAACCTGTATAGCCTGAATCCGCTGGATGCTACGGATGCTGCGCTGGATCCGGATGGCGATGGACTGACTAACCTGCAGGAATTCCAGCAGGGCAGTAATCCGACCCTGTCGAATATCATTAGCGATACCACCGACTCGGATGGTGATACGGTGTTTGATGTGGTGGATAACTGTCCATCCGTGGCGAATAGCGGACAGGCGGATCAGGATGGCGATTCGGTTGGTGATGCCTGTGATGGCGACCGCGATAACGATAATGTTCCGAACGGTTCCGATCTGTTTCCGGATAACCCGGCAGAAGCCTTCGATTTTGATGGCGATGGTATCGGTGATAACGCGGATAACGATGACGACAATGATGGTATGAGCGATGAGTTTGAACTGCTGTATAAGCTCAATCCGAAAAACGCAGCCGATGCGAATACCGATAACGATGGTGATGGTCTCAGTAATAAAGCCGAGTTTGATAATGGCACCAATCCGGCTATCGCTAACAGTGACACCATCGACAGCGATGGCGATGGCATCGTCGATGTACTGGATAACTGCCCGGCACTGGCCAACGCATTACAGACCGACAGCGATGGTGATACGGTGGGTGATGTCTGTGATAGCGACCGCGATAACGATAACGTGCTCAACGCCAACGATCTGTTTCCGGACGATAGCACCGAATCGAAAGACTTTGATGGCGACGGTATCGGTGATAATGCCGATCTGGACGACGATAACGACGGCATGAGCGATGTGTATGAGCTGCTGTATGGCCTTAATGCACTCAACCCTGCCGATGCAGCCGATGATCCGGATAACGACGGCTTTAGCAATCTGCAGGAATTTCAGAATGAAACCAGCCCCAAGTCCAGCAATGCGGTTGTCGCAGCACCGGCCAGTAGTGGTGGCGGTGGTGGTTTATTCCCTGTGCTGTGGATTTTTTACCTGTTGCTGTTGCTATCCCCGCTGCCTTTATACCGAAAAATCTACACCAGTACTAAACGCTAGAGTCAGCGTTTTAGCCGTCTGCTCAAACCGGCACAGGGACGTGCATACAACGATAATGCAGGATCATTTCTCGGGCTGCGTGTAAACTGCAGCTTTTCAAAACATGCTTGCCCTGTCTTTTAATCAGGGCGTACAACCCGGGAGAGAGTTTACACGTGAAGTTTGAAGTGATTGATGCGGTAATTTCCCCGCGTGGCCTGCTGGAAACGTTGTCCCAGTTTGAAGTCATCCGCATCCTGAATACCAGCCAGGGAGATCTGGCGCAGACCTTCCGCAACTGCTCGTTAGCGGTACTGAACTGTGGCAGCGCGATTGATGATGGCAAGGAGCTGCTGGAACGCTACCCCGATTTTTCCATCGAAGTGATACAACGTCAGCGCGGTATCAAGCTGGCGCTGAAGAATGCACCGGCGATCGCCTTTGTCGATGGTGAACTGATTGCCGGTATCAACGAGCATCTGTTTGCGGTGCTGCGCGATGTGATCTATGTGCATAATAAAATCGTCAATTCGCCGCGCTTTAATCTGGGCGAATCGGTCGATGTAACCAATGCGGTGTTTCATATCCTGCGCAATGCCGACCTGTTTATCTATGGCCTGAAACCAAATCTGGTGGTGTGCTGGGGCGGTCATTCGATCAGCCCGAAAGAGTATAACTACACCAAAGAGGTGGGCTATCAGATGGGCCTGCGAGATCTGGATATCTGTACCGGCTGCGGGCCGGGTGCGATGAAGGGGCCGATGAAAGGGGCCACGATCGGGCATGCCAAGCAACGCAGTGGTTCTGGACGTTATCTGGGCCTGACCGAGCCGGGTATTATCGCTGCCGAATCGCCCAATCCGATCGTGAATAAACTGGTGATACTACCGGATATCGAAAAACGGCTGGAAGCCTTCGTGCGTACCGGACATGGTTTCGTGGTATTTCCGGGCGGGGCGGGGACCGCCGAAGAGATTCTGTATCTGCTCGGTATTCTGCTGCATCCGGATAATCGCAACATGCCGTTTCCGCTGATCTTTACTGGGCCACGTTCTGCGGAAGATTATTTTAATCGCATCAACCGTTTCATCCTCGACACGCTCGGGGTTGAAGCGCAGCAGTGCTATAAAATTATCATCGATGATCCGGCGCGCGTAGCGATTGAGATGAAGGCGGGTATCGAGCTGGTACAGCAGTATCGCAAACAGGAAGGCGATGCGTTTTATTACAACTGGTGTCTGACCGTTGATGAACAGTTTCAGAAGCCGTTTGATCCAACCCATGAAAATATGCGTAATCTGCTACTCACCAAAGACCAGAGCAGTCATCAGCTGGCGGCTAATCTGCGTCGTGCTTTCTCAGGGGTAGTGGCTGGTAACGTGAAGGAGGACGGTATCCGTTCAATCGAACAGCATGGTCTGTTTGAACTGCGGGGCGATGCGGCTATCATGCAGCCGATGGATGACCTGCTGGAAGCGTTTGTTGCACAACATCGCATGAAGCTACCGGGCAGCGTGTATAAGCCCTGTTATAAAATTATCAAGTAAGGTGGAATAACACTATGTTTGGATTATTTGAAAATAAACCCCTGCTGGAAGAGTCGTCTTCTCAGTGGCTGTTTGATGCCTTTGGCTGGGCTCTGGATAATTTCGATGCCGAGATTTTTTACCGCGATACGGTGCTGGTATTACCGAACAATCAGTTCTTTCCGGGACGCGTCGATAGTGAACAGGCGATGGCGCTGCTGATGCTGAACCAGGTCAAGCGCTATGCCTGTATTTCACACTGGCCAACTCAGGTGTACGATTATCGCAGTTGTGCGGTAGAGCCGGAGTCGGTACCACAGATTGAAATCAGTGGAAGCCTGCGCGATGCTAACGCCAGCGAGTTGCCGCTGGTGGCACATCAACCGGTGCTGCAGATTCCGTATAATCCGCAACAGATCAGTAACCCGGAAGGCATGATTGCGACCTTTGCGCATACCCTCGCGCACCATCTCGGGCAGATGGCCAGACAGCCGCCGCCCGGTGGACCCGAATTCTGGCCGCATGTGACCGAGGTGCTGGCGATCTATCTCGGTTTCGGTCTGATGTTTGCGAATAGTGCCTATACCTTCAAGGGGAGCTGTGCCAGTTGTTATAACCCCAACGCCAATCGTGATGCCTATCTGAGCGAATTACAGTCGGTGTACGGGCTGGCTATTTTTGCGGTGCTAAAGGAGCTTCCAGATGCATCCGTGAGTAGCCACCTGAAAAGCCATTTACGCGGCTTTTACCGCAAGGCAGTGAAGCAGATCAAACAGCGCACGGATGATATCGCCAGGCTGAAGCAGCAGGCAGCTCTCGCAGCCGGTTAAGTGGTATTTTTAGTCAGTCAGGGGTTTCGTTAAGACGATGAAAGCAAAAATGTTGCTGGGGATGGTATTGCTATCCATGGGCACTGAAATGGTCGCAGCCGAATCTGCTGCTGGCAGGGCGGGTTATAGTTTTTTCGGTGCGGGTTCCGATTTCATGGACTATGAAGAAAATACCACCCGCCAGATCGGCGGCAAAACCATCGATGTCGAGACCAGTATAGGGCTTAACTTCACTCAGCAAAGCGGCGCTTATGTGGCAGTAAATCAGGACTGGGGTTTCTATCTGGTGACGGCATCAACGCTGGGAGAATCAGGTTCCGATGAAGCCTGGCAGATCGATGATATCACCGTGCGAACCAATAAGGTGGCCTTCGAGCGCCAGCGACTCGGCGTTCTGGCCACCTACCGGCTAGGATCGAAAGATTTTCTACTGCTCGGTGCACAGTATGGCAGCACCGAGTTTAAACGCTTTGCGGCCCGCTTAACCCCACAGGCAGTGGCTTTTGGCATTACTGATACGACCTTCAGTGATGGCACCGTGTCAGAAAATGTGTGGGATTTTAGTGCAGTGGCCGGTTATGAATGGAATACCCTGTTTAATTCGGCAGCGCCAGGCTGGCGTTATCAGCTTCAGTTGATTGCGGGCATTCCGCTTAGCACCAGCATCACCAATACCGATGTGAATGAAGGAGACTCTTTCAGTGCCGGGTTTAACGGACTGCAGCTGCGCTTAAACTGGGTGTATGGCTATCAGTTTAGTGAGAATGTACTGGCAGCGTTCAGCCTTGAGCTGGGTTTTGCCCGACGCAATCCGATCAGCCGTGATTTTACCGACGCATCGGGTGTTACCGAGTTCCCCGAAAATACACTGATCTATTCCTATCCCAGCCTGGTGGTGTACTGGTCGTTCTAGTTATTTCACCGCTTATCCTTTAAATACCATCTCCAGCCGGACGGTGAATGAGTAAAATGGGGCAAAATCATCGGTACGCGGGTACTGGATTTTCGGTATCAGTTCCAGGAACAGATAATCCGAATGCAGCTGTCTGCGGTAACGTGCCTGCAGCAGATAATCGGTGGCAAATACCCGGGGTTCACTGATGCCGTATACCCCGGCCTGGTAGATAATCGCCTGACGTTCTCCGAGTGTCTTGGTCAGCGAGAATACCTGACTCAGTTCCCAGTATTCGTTTTCTTCTGTCCAGCCGGCCGATAGCGCTGAGCGGAAGGTCAGAGTCTGATTCAGCAGGTGATCAAATTCCAGCGATGAGTCAAAGCCGGGGCCGCTGGAGTCAAACCAGTACAGCGTGTTTCTCAGGTAGGCGTTCCATTTTTCGTTGATGTCATAATCACGGTTAGCGCGCAGGCGGACAAAGGAATCCAGCCGCGAACTGAGTTTCAGGCCGAGGCTGGAGCGGAACTTCCAGTGGGTAAACTCACCCCACAGGCCCTCAATGCCAGCGAAATAGCTTTTGTCCTGGGCCGCGTCGAGCGGGTTGTTATCGATCGGGCGTTCCAGCTCTTCGCGTGCTTCGGCAGGGTCACTCTCAAACACCAGCTTGAGTTTTTTCTGGGTATTCGGTAATTCAATCCGGCCTTTAATATCGCCCGCAAAGCCGGGGTTTTCCAGTTTTGAAAACACCATGTCTCCGGTCATGCGGATGTAGCTACCGTTGCTTTCATACGCAACTTTTTCATCGGAAAAGAACTCATCCAGCGATTTGGTCATGCCATGAAGGTTCGATGAAATGAATTTCTGAGGCTGATCTAACAGCGAAAAGATAACTCCAGTCCCGAGCGCAGGCAGCTCCCTGTCAGAACCGATCTCAGACGCGGATTGCGAGCTGTTGAGCTCTTCCGTGTCAGAGTCGTTAGCCTGCTGTGCTGCCAGTAGACCGGGTATCAGGCTGAAGACGATAATGATCGATAAAATCAGCCATCGGGACGCTTGAGTGGGAGCATGTACTGAATGTTTTCGGGACTGCATTGGACTTCACCTGAATCAGCCGTTGAGTATGTACTATTCCTGCAGTTGGGTTAAGTGGATCTGATCGGTTTAACTTTTTTCTGACATAATGGTTTAAATAGTTATCGTTGTTTACTATAAAGTTGACTAAAGATAAGTAATGTTAATATTAATAAAGTTGTTGACAGTGATATATAAAGTATATATTAATTATCATTAAATGATAATTATTTGATTAATGGAAATATAATATAACATTATGAAGTTTGAGCCAATGACCGATAAATCGATCGCGCAGGAAATCGGGCGACGCATCGAACAGATGCGACTGGAGCAGAACCTGACCCAGCAGCAGCTGGCGGATCAAATCGGCCTGTCGCGTCTGAGCTATCGTAAGCTGGAGCAGGGTGCCGGCAAGCTGGAAAACTTTATCGCGTTACTGCGTGTACTGGGACGGATCGATCTGGTAGAGGATTTCGTGCCGCAAACCGTATTCAGTCCAATACAGCAGCTAAAGCTGAAAGGCCGACAGAGACGCCGTGCGACCGGCACGCATGGCAGCAGGGGCACTGATGCCGACCCGGATGCGGAGCTCGACTGGTAATGCAGAATCTGGCAGAGGTACGTTTATGGGGGCAGCGCGTCGGTGCGCTTTACTATGATCCTGCTGCAAGGCTGAGTACCTTCGAGTATACCCCGCAGTGGATAGAGCAGGGGGTGGAGATTGCACCACTGCAGATGGCCCTGTCGGCACAAAAATACCAGTTCCCCGGCCTCAATCCAGAGACCTATAAAGGATTGCCAGCGGTGTTTGCCGATAGCCTGCCGGATGATTTCGGTAATGCGGTGATCAATGCCTGGCTGGCTAGAAATGGACGCGACAGCGATTCTTTCAGTGCTCTGGAACGTCTGCTGTACAGCGGTAATCGTGGTATGGGGGCGCTTGAGTTTGAGCCGGCGATACGCAAGGATTCGGTTGCCAGTGAGCAGATAGAGCTGGCTGCACTGGTTGAAATGGCGCAGCAGATTCTTGATCAACGTGCCAGCCTGAAGCTAAACGTTGAACAGAAACGCAGTAATGACGGTGCGATGAATGCACTGTTTCAGGTCGGTACCTCAGCCGGCGGCGCGCGCGCCAAAGCGCTGGTTGCAGTAAACGCTGACAGAACGCAGATACGTTCCGGGCAGGTGGCTGCTGCAGACGGTTTTGAGCATTATCTGCTTAAATTCGACGGCGTGGAGGAACACCGAACCGGTAGTGAAGTATTCGGAGATCCGCAAGGTTTCGGGCGCATGGAGTATGCCTATTATCTGATGGCGCAGGATGCCGGCATTAGCATGTCACCCAGCGAACTACTGATCGATGGCACACGCGCACATTTCATGACCCGGCGTTTCGACCGTTCAGGTAATTACAAGCATCATTATCTTTCGCTGTGTGCGATGGATCATGCCGACTTTAAGGCACCCGGCAGTTACAGCTATGAACAATTGCTACGGGTGGCACGGCAGCTACGATTACCGCGTCAAGATGCGGTCGAAATCTATCGCCGAATGGTGTTTAACGTGGTGGCGCGTAACCAGGATGATCACAGCAAAAATACCGGTTTTGTTTTAAAAGATGGGTCCAGCCACTGGCGTCTGGCACCAGCCTTCGATCTAGCCTACAGCTATAAAAAAGATTCGCCCTGGGTGAGTTCGCATCAGATGACGATCAACGGGCGGAGAGATGATTTCAGGCGCAGTGATCTGCTTGCTGTCGGTGCATTGATCGGTAACTTTAAAAAACAGTCGATGCAAATTATCGATCAGGTGCTGAGTGTGGTATCAAACTGGCCGGAGTACGCGGCCCGGGCCGAAGTGTTCGACCCGTTGACCGATACCATCCGGCGTAATCATCGACTGCGCCTGTAACTGGTTACAGTTTTGTCAGCGTCTGCTCAGTCTGAGTGGATGGTGCAGGCCTGAGCGGAGCCGGCGTAAACAGGATATTTTGCGTGCTTAGCTTTTTTTCCAGCCAGTCACAGGCGGGCTGGAGTGCCTCTGCCTTGCCTTTCAGACCAAAGTCAATCTTGTTGCGTTCGCGCGTGCTGGGCAGGCTGGACAGGCGCACGGCGGGGAAGGTTTGTAGCAGTAATTCCATCATCGGAATCAGCTCGCTTTCCTTAACCTCTCGCAGTATCCAGCGTTTTTCCAGTATCGGAGCGCTATCAAATTGATCCCGATAGTATTCATCCAGCGCCCATTCGATCATCGGCCAGGCCATATCTGGAAAACCGGGCACGAAGTGATGCTGCTGCAGCCTGAAACCGGGAATCTGGTTGACCGGGTTCGGTAGCAGACTGGCACCTTCCGGCAACTCTGCCATACGGATACGATTGGGATAGGCCTCGGCACCGAAACGCTGTTCGATCAGTGCGACCGCCTCCGGGTGACGGGTCAGTTCATGCCCGCTGGCGGCAGCGGCGGCCTGACGTGTCAGATCATCGGGGGTGGCTCCGATGCCACCGAAGCTGAAGACGATGTCATCGCTGCTGAGGGTTTCGCGCAGGGTGCTGGTTAACAGATTCCAGTCATCGCCGACGATGCGAATCCAGCTCAGAGGCAGCCCGCGCTGGTTCAGCAACTGACGCACATGGCTCACGTGTTTGTCCTGACGCAGACCGCTGAGAAGTTCATCACCGATCAGAATTAAGCCGACTTTCATACACTATTCTCCTGCAAATGTTGTCTCAGTTTATCCGAAAACTTTAGCGACGGATGAAAAAAAGTGGGCGGATGGGATGAAGGCTGTGGATCGCGTATAGCCTTCGGCCAGTCGCTGTAGACTGTTTTTAGGATCATCCAGCACCTGGATCATATAGCCGGTATCGACGCCATCATCGGCGGGATTATGAATTAAGTTACAGCGCAACGGTAATACGGCACACAGTGCCATGCCCCTGGTGTGAAGTGATATCGAAGCCGAGTCCGTGTTCTGCCGCAAGCTGGCGGCAGATCGCAAGGCCGAGCCCGCTATCCTGCGAATCCGGGCCCTTGTGGTAGGCCTGCATCACATCGGCCAGTTTCTGCGGCGACATGCCCGGGCCGCTGTCATGAATCTGCAGGCTGATGCTATTTTTATGACGTCGTACGCCCAGTAGTAAACGTCCCTGCGAGGTGTGCTTCACCGCATTCGACAGCAGATTGGTATACAGCCGCATCAGTACCATCGGTGTGGTGCTGATCATCACCGAGCTGTCGCAGCAGCGCAGTTGCAGGTTTCTGGCCGCAGCTTGGTCCATGAACATGCGCTGTGGCGTGCTCAATATGAGCTGGATGGAGTAAGGTTGGACTGTACTGGAGTCGATACCTTGTGCCTGCGGCAGTTCGCTATCCGGCGCTGGAGCCCGCTCACCCGAATCGTAATTATCACCGGTATCAATACCCCTGGACTGATCTGCAATCTGCTGGATGAAGGAATCAAGGGCATGTTTTCCAAGGGTGCATCGCTGGATGAACTGTATCGCAAGCTGCCGCTGATACTGCGTGGCGCACGTTACATCGGCAGCCCTTTGATGCAAGCCATGCGAAGCCGTACTCAGCATACCCAGCTGACGGATCGTGAACGCCAGACCATGAACATGTTGATCAGTGGGAAATCGAATAAAGACATCGCCGATCTGCTGTCGATCAGCCCGAAAACGGTAGATAAACATCGCAGCAGCCTGATGCAGAAGCTGGATGTGCATTCGGTCGCCGAGTTGATGGCGTATGCGCTGAAACATGGTCTGATTGATATGCAGCATTTATCCTGAGTACGTCAGCTGGAGAGTCTTGAGTATCTGGTATCAGACCTTTTATGCAATGGGGTGATAACCCCAGTTTTTATATGTTTGCGTTTTATTTTCAGGTGATAGCGAGCGTCGCGCTGTGACCGTCGATCATAAAAAGATCGCAATAGTTTGTTCCAGAGCAAATACAATACTGATGCGGGGCAAAGCGGATTGACCACGTATCACCTTGCGTAAGATACTGGCGTTATGAATTCATCGATTGAAGCCACTATTCGACTATCGCTGACCGGCAGCTTAGCGGTGCTATCGGCCACTGCTGGAATACAGCGGCTAATCGGCTTTAGTGCGGCAGACTTTACTAGCGGTAAAGTCGGCTTCCAGCAGCTGATCCATGCCCACGATCAGGATATTGCCGATTCTCTTTTTTCAAGCGATATGACGGTGCCTGATGGCATTATCAATATTCGACTAAGACAGGCGAGTAGGAAAATCTGTTGTGTGAAGGGGACTTTCCGCAAGTTGAAAGAAGAGGCTGATAACGGCATCGTTCTGGAGTTGCTGCTACAGGATGCGAAAAGTCTGTGGCAGGGCGAGTCCGATACCCCGATGATGAGCAATTTTGCCGCCATCATGGAAAACACCGATGACTACATTTACTTTAAAGATCGCAACCATGTCTTCACCGGTGCCAGTCAAACTCTGGTTGCTATAACCTCACCGTCCGAACACTGGACCGATCTGCTGGGGCAGACCGACTACGATGTTTTCCCGGAAGAATATGCCGACATTTATTATGAGCTGGAAAAACAGGTTTTTGCTGGCACAGCGGTTGCGCATGAAGTCCAGCAATTCGTGGATAATCAGGGTGAGCAAGGCTGGGTGGATAACCGTAAATATCCGCTACATGGGGATAATGGAGACATCATCGGCCTGTTCGGGGTCGCCCGTGATGTTACTGAAATCTACCGGCAGCAACAGAAGGTTGAGCAGCTACTCGGCGAGCAGGCGGCTATTCTGAATAACAGGCTGGTTGGCATCGTCACGGTGCGAGACAGACAGATAGTATGGGCGAATGCAGCCTTTAAAATCATGCTGGGATATGACGAAGATGAAATAGTCGGTTACTCCACTCAGAAATTTTACCGGTCTGAAGATGACTATAAGGCCATAGGAGAGGCTTACGTTAATATCGGAAAGGGTGTGGTGCGTAACGAACTGGAGTTTGTGCGGAAGGATGGGCAGTTAGTCTGGGTAGATATGCGAGGTAGTGTGCTGCATGAAGAGACGGGAGATTCCATCTGGGTTTTTATCGATGTCACGGAGCGTAAAAAGGCAGAGATCGCTCTGGCACTTTCGGAAGCCAAGTTCCGTACCCTGTTCGACTCCACCAATGATGCAGTCATACTGCACGACCAGAACAGAATAATTGATGCCAATAGTGCCGCATTAAAACTGTTTGCCTGTGCCACCGTCGATGAGTTTTGCAGCAGACGACTGGCAGATTTATCGCCACATCAACAACCCGACGGCAGAAACTCCGAAAAGTTGTTCAGGCAACGGGTTAAAACCTCTATTCAGCACGGGATCAGTCAATTTGAATGGCTGCATAAACGACTCGATAGCGATGAAACCTTCCACGCCGATGTGCTGATCAGTGTGATCAATTTAAATGGGAACATAGTGGTTCAGGCCACCGTGCGGGATATTACCTTACGCAAGGATGCGGAAGTAAAAATGGAGCAGATGGCGTACTACGATCAACTCACCAATCTACCGAATCGACGGTTATTGCTGGAATGCCTGAAACAGAGTATGACCTCCAGTGCGCGCAGCGGTAGAGGCGGGGCTCTGCTGTTTCTGGACCTTGATCAGTTTAAACACCTGAATGACACCCATGGTCATGATATAGGTGATCTGCTTTTGCAACGAGTGGGGGAGCGTTTGACGGCCTGTGTGCGGGAAGTTGATACGGTTGCACGTTTTGGCGGCGATGAATTTGTGGTGCTGCTGGATGCATTAAGCGCCGATCTCAGTGAGATATCGGCGCAGGCCGAAACGATGGGGAATAAGATATTAACCGCTTTACAGCATCCTTACCTGCTGGCGACCAGCGAATACAGCAGCGGTGCCAGTATCGGTGCTACGCTCTTCATCGGACACCAGTCAGGAGTGAATGAACTACTAAAACAGGCCGATCTCGCGCTGTATCAGGCCAAGCATCGTGGTGGAAATGTGCTCTGCTTCTTTGATCCTCAAATGCTTTGAGCGGTTACCTGGTGACGGCGATTTCGCTGAGTCTTATTGCGCGCCTGAGTAGCGCCTTTGAGTGGGCGTCGGATGAGTCAGCATAATTTACAGAATGAAATCTAATTTAGTCGTTTGCTGATCCATATCCTCATTTTTCTTTTTCAGTTTTCTGACCAGATCACAGCCGATGATGGAAAGAAATTTGTTATACACATCGATCTTCTTTAACTTGAGTTTTTCCAGGTCTGCATGGGTCCAGTAGGCGCATTCAACCATTCCGAGCGCAATCGCGTTTGCCGAGGCCGGTTCATTGCTCATGAAACTCATTTCACCAATCAGATCTCCCGGATTAAGTTCAGCGATCACTCTACCGGCACTCATAATATTTACCTTTCCCGTTAACACGATATACAGTTTATCGGTAACTTCGAATTGCTGAATAATAGTGCTGTCATTAAAACTGCAGAATGGATTAGTCATGACCAGCTTTCTGAATTCACGTGTCGATAGTAAAGAAAAATACTGGTGATAGATGTTTCGAGTCTCTTCGGGCAGGGTGATCGTGATTTTATCCAGCAGCAGCAAGCCGACATGGTAAAGATTGATCGCCAGATAGGCTGAATTCCAGCCGACCATCGAGCTAATGCCGAGGCTGATACCTGAGAAAATATAAATGCAGGAAGCGATTACCAACAGTATTCTTAGCCACAGAATATTGCGTAACAGATACGCCGAACAGCTGAACAGGGCTGCGATACTGTAGAAATATTCTCCGGATATAGGCATGCAGGTTGCTGATGGTTAATAAACTTAAGCGCTATACTAATTGTATAGGTGACAGAGTACAAACCGGACTGAATGTTTATAGCCCTGCAGCATGATTAGCCTGCTGACGGAGTTGATAAATGCTGCGCTGGTAGTCGTTGTATTATTTCGGCAGGCAGCGCTCGCGTTGATTGACCAGCACAGAACTGATTCTGAGTGCCCCCAGAACGAATAAAAAGGCGGACAGCGCATACAGCATCTCGGCCTTGATTTCATGCTTGAACAGTGCAATCAGGACTTCACGTATCACAAACACGATGGCGGCATCGACGATAAAGGTAAGGCGCAATCTGTGGGTGCTGAAATACTCCACCAGCGAGCGAGACAGTTCGATCAGTACATACAGGGTCAGCACATCGGCAATCAAATTAATATAATGACCGGTAATGCCTTCAAACGCTAACAGTTCCCAGGTGGTGATAAACAACTGAACGGTACCAATCGCAATGCCGAAAATGATAAACACCAGAATGATGCCAAAAACAATCGATACCAGGTTGTCAAAAATGGTTTTTATTTTATCGCTGATCATTAGTTCTGGATTCCGTTAAAGTCCATTCAGATGCTGCTTGCATTACTTCAGGCAGGATGCGGGAGAGTGTATTTGCTGATCGTCTATTTTCAGCCGTTTTGCTACAGCCCAGAGTCAGGCAGTGCGGGCTATTTTAACCCAAAATCAGCAGCTTCGACAGTGAATACGGCAAAGCATTTTATGCTATTCTCGCGCCAATTGACTGGCGCAGGGATTATGCGGATGAAGCATGCCTTCCGGCTGCGCCTTAATCCATTGCTGCGCCTGTCTCCATTTAACTCTTTTACAGGTATACCCGATGCATCACTGGAATAGTAAATACCCCGCCAGATTTGAGCTGGACTCGAACCATGACTATCAGCAATGGCGTGATGAAAAGTTGGCGGCCTATCCGCGCCAGCTGGCAGATCTGGTGGTTGAGCTGGGCGACATGACTGCCATCACGGCGGCCGAAAAGGCTAAAATTATGCAGCTTGTTGAGCGCGCAAATATGTGCGTGTACAGTGCCGGAGCGGCTGACATCGGTATGGATTCGCTGTTAAAACTGGGTGCGCAACTTGGTATCAGTCAAACCGACAAGTCCACACGCCATACCAACTCCGATGAATTGACGGCCTCTGGTATCCTGAATAAGGCGATTCCCTTTACCACCCGCCCTGCGCGCTGGCATACGGATGCGACCTATTATGGATCGGATAAAACCATTCAGGCATTATTCTTACTGTGTAAACGTCCTGCGCTAACGGGCGGCAGCAACAAGGTTCTGGATCATGAAATGTTGTATATACTGCTGCGCGACAAAGCACCGGAAGCGCTTAAAGTGCTGATGAGAAATGACTGTTTTAAATATAAAAATCCAAAAACGGGTGAGATCAGTGAACAGCTCGGGGGTAAAGTGTTCTGGACAAACCCGGATGGATATCTGAATCATCGTTTTTCATTCAGAAAAATGGATATGGCCTGGTCCGAAGAGAGCGATGTGCTGGCCGCGCGCGATATTCTGGAATCCCTGTTGCTGGAAGAATCCGAGTTCGTGATCGAGGGTAGACTGGAGCCGGGGCTCGGACTGATCTCCAACAATGTTGTACATACCCGCGAGAAGCTGGTCGATAGCGAAGACGATGCCAGCAAGCGTTTACTCTATCGAGCACGTTTTTACGATCGGGTTAATGCGGGTTGATGCCTCTCGGGCTGACGGAGTTAAATCAGACCACTGTTGTTAGTGGTTTGATCTTTTATACCCCTATTCAGTGATTTTCGCTTTTCGATTAACTGATCACGGTCTGATTGCATCGCCGGCAGTAGAGCCTGTGCATTCTGAATGTTTTTCCGGGCCTCGATCAAGGAAATAGACTTTCCGTCAAGCATTATCGATTCACCCTGTTCGAGGGTTTCGGCTGCCTTCTGGTTTAACGCGATATAGGCTTCCAGATCATGGATGGTTTTTTCCTTTTGTTGAATATACAGATTGGTCAGATCAATTTCCTGCTGGATTTCCATGTATTTTAACGGCCCCGAAACACAGGCTGTTAGCAGCAGAGTCAACAAACAAAGCGTATTTTTAAATAACTGTGTAAGTCTGGGGTTGGTCTTTATCATTCGATGAGTCCTGTAGTGTCATCCAATACTACGCCTGTGGTTTGTGCAAGCATAGTGTTCTCTGCTGCTACTCAGGCTAAACCCCGTTAGTATTAACAAGCAACTCTGATCGAGTCACCGAGACGTAGCCATCCAGTTCCACGGCAGGTTGATCATGTTGAAAAGATTAAATTTGATGTGCAATGCTACAAAATTGAGAATTTGTGGTTAATTCATCCAGGAAAAGTGCAAATTAGTTAACCCGGTATTAGATCTTCGTGGAGTGATTCTGGTTATAATGAAGCGCTCAGCTATTCCGCTAAGCAAGTATTCATCGCGGAAAAAACACATAAACAGATAATAGAAAAAATCATATGAAAAAAATACTCGTCATTCAACTTGCTGCATCGTTATTACTCGCTTCCCCTGTTTTTGCCGGCTGGGAGGAAGGGATGGCAGCGACTCAGGCAGGGGATTATAAAAAAGCCTATACTGAGTTATTGCCACTGGCCGAACAGGGCAATATCAGCGCACAAACCTCCATTGGCGTGATGTACTTCAACGGACAGGGCGTTGCGCAGGATATCGATGCCGCGCTGGTATGGCTCAATATTGCGGCCAATCAGGGGCATGATGTGGCTCAGTTCAATCTGGGCGTGATCTATAGCAATGGCACGGGGGTGGATCAGAATTTTGCAGAGGCCGCCAAATGGTATCGACTGGCTGCCAAGCAGCGCTATGCGATGGCCCAGTTTAATCTGGCATCCCTGTATCAAAGCGGTGATGGGGTGAAAAAAGATCGGTCGCGTGCCCATCTGTGGTTCAACATAGCGGCTGCTTCAGGCAATGCAGAGGCGGCCGCCAGGCTGTCTCAGCTCGAAAGCGAGATGACCGCCCAACAGATTGACGCCGCGCAGGAACTGGCAGGGGCATGTGTGGATAGCGGGTATCAGACTTGCTGAATGGGTGATTGGTCATCAATCAGGAAGGCGGATGGTCTGTTGCATTCCGCTTGCAGCGAAAATTGAGCTGAGGCTGGGCAGCTCCTGCAAACCGGTCGGTGTCATTCCAGCCTGCTGTGAGCTGGAATCGCTATCCGGAAAGAGCGGAATTTTGAAGCTATCTGTTGCCAGAATCAACCATGAGGCAAGGAACGCTTTGTAGTGAAACAAAGGTTCAATAATGGAATTCACGCGAGATGAGGGATTTATATTTGTTCTGCTTTTGAGCGAAGAATGGACTTGAAACTACGCAAAAATGTTCCCTATAGCTTCTTTTCAATTGAGTTATGATACCCGCCCACATTAATGAGGCTAGATTCATCGTTTAGCTTCCAGTATCGGTTTCGAGGAGAAAACGGTGACATATTGTTTAGGTATAAAAATTAATCAAAGTATCGTAATGATGTCTGACTCGCGAACTAGTGCTGGTGTCGACAACATAAGCTCTTATAGCAAGATGTGGCGCTTCGGTGATCCAGGCAAACGCCAGTTTGTTATTTGCAGTTGCAGGTAACCTGGCAACCACTCAAGCAGTGATTGCCACCATAGAGCGTGATATAAAGTCTTCAGCCGAAGAGAGTTTACTCACGGTTGTCGACATGCACAAAGCTGCCGAATACATCGGACAGGTCAGTGCCGAATGCCAGCAAAAAACAACGGGTGGCGGTCAGTTATATGAAACCACATTACTGTTGGCGGGTGAGATTTTAGGTTCGAGTAATGGGCTCTACCTGATCTATCCTCAGGGTAACTTCATCAGCAGTTCTGCACAGGTTCCTTATTTGCAGATTGGAGAAGCTAAATATGGAAAGCCTATTCTCGAACAGGTTATACAGGAGCAAATGACTACCGACCGGGCTGTTCTGTGTGGTCTGGTTTCGATGGATGCCACGATCCGTAGTAACTTAACAGTAGGTCCGCCAATCGAGTTATGCGTACTTGAGACCGGTTCATTACAACAGGGTCGATACTTATCCCTGGATGAAGATAATGAATATATGCGTAATCTGCGTCAGTCATGGTATGGCTTAATGGAAAGTGCGTTTGATCAAATCGCCCCGCTGGACTGGACTGCATAGCATTATCCTGGACAGTTATGGGGGACGAACAAGTCCCCTGATTGCAGAGCTTCATCCGTTGGCTCTTGAATCTTTAATTTCTGAAATCACTAATTAGCAGCTATAGCCGGGTGTTACTTCTCGGAACAAAGGCCTGCCGGGGCAGCGATTATTTGTGGCATCGATATCCAGCGCACTTCGTGTCAGCAGAGCTGTTTAAAACAGATCCCGTTGGTTTTTTCCCTTGATTATTTCATGTCGTTACAATCTGCCACGAAGCAGGGAAAGCCTTTGTGTATAGCATTATTCGGCCAGTGGAATGGTAATCACCCCATATTCAGTGGCAAGTATGGAGAAAGTGACAAATCTTACAGGAGACCTGTGATCTGGCGCACAGTTACTGGCAAATAGCGAGACCAGGGGCACTGGCGATCGAAAATTCCTGATTCACTGACGATGGAAATTCGCCAACAGGGAGGTATACTGCTTGATATTTCACTCAATCAGGAAAATTTCATGATAGTAAAGCATACCCTCCGCGCAGTTTCCGTTGCAGCTCTTCTTTTCTCACCGTTCGCCATGGCTGAAGTCATGTCGGTAGCCGATATCCATGCAAAACGTGCTGATCTGGCGGGCCAGCAGGTCAGTGTTACTGGCAAGGTGGTGAAGGTAAATAACGGCATCATGCGACGTAATTTTTTACACGTACAGGATGGTACAGGATCAGGAACAGAAGAAAGTGTCATTGTGACCAGTCAACAGACCGCCAACGTGGGGGATCAGGTAAGCGTCACCGGTAAGCTCACACTGGATACCGACTTTACCATGGGCTATTTCTACCCGACTCTGGTGGTAGACGCCGTTATTACACCGGCAAACTAGATATTCCAGAAAACAGCACAAAAGGGCTTAGCAGGGGACTATACGCGTTTCTGCTAAGCCCATTTTTTTATCCAGGGAAAACAAAGAAGTACTGCTTAAGTCCATAGTTGGGTAGAGCAGGACTGGTGAAGTTTAATACTGATACTTCAAATCTTAGCGGATTTTTTTTCACACAATCAAGCTTTCATTGCTACCTAGTAAATTCCTTTTAACTGTGCGAGTTACTTTCTTTATGCCAAACACTACTGTCCGGAATAATCAGACAGCGAGCTGGGCATTATTTTTCGGGAGAAGGGATTGCCGGGGCAGCTTTTGTTGGTTACTTCTTGTCACTGTAGACTAAATTTGCAGGAAAAATTTTGAACGCACATTGTGTGGCTACCAGAAGACAGGAGGTAGAGCGAAGCAGGAAGCTAGAGCCGAGGACGCCCGGAATACAAGAAGTGACTCGCACACATTGTAATACTCGGCTGCGAAGCCAGGATGGCCTTTGTGTGTGAAACAGTATTCGGTGAGTGAGGTGAGTGGTAGAAGAAGTGAAAACTGTACAGCTTTTATGAAAAGGCTAAAAGCTGAACCTTGGTTCTGACCGCATGGTTCAGTAGACCCCACTACAGAATATATTCAAGCCCTGCCTCCTTATCATAATGAGGCAGGGCCTACGCTACTCACCTGGAACCCTGAGGACCCTCGGCAGGACCGTCGCTACCACCCTGGCCGGGATTCTGATGTGACCATCCCGGTGGTCTGGCGGAATCTGGCCATGACCTTGAGCTATCAAGCTGATTCGCACTATCGCTGTTAGGACCCTGAGCGGGGCCATCGCTGCCACCGGCACCGGGATTCACCTGTGACCAGCCAGGCGGTTCACCCTTGTTGCCTCGATCTGCCCAGCCCGGAGGGGAAGCCTGAACCGGTATTGTCAAAGCAAACATCAGGAGTAAAAAGAACCCTGCCATCAGCAGTTTTCCACCAGTGCTGTCGGCTATTCTGATATTTGATTTCATGATATATCTCCCTGTTTCAGTTTGAATGAACTGGAATGTTTGATCTGCATTTTCGAAACATTCTTCTCTAATAAACACTTCTCAAGTTCCAGAAGCATTTACTAACCCAGCATCACCATGCTGTATTTGTAAAACGACTTTAAGTCTTAAAGGGTTCCATCTAAATGAATAAAAAATACGGCTGCTAATTGAACTCAGAGGTGGAGAATTGCACTGATTTGGAATGTTGAAAAAAGGGCGTCTAACTAGGCTGTAGAAAAAGCCCGTAGGGATAATTATGGACAGCCATTAATTGGCAATGAATCAAGCTAATCTAAAAAATCTTTCTGAAACAAATATTTAACTGTTTCTCCTGAGTATGAAAGATATCCGTCCTGATGCCTGAAATGGTTCCCATGACAAGGTTTTTACCAGAACTATATGGACGATTTTCAATTAATGGGTGTCCATGATTTTTGTTTTGACCTGA
>JACKQG010002248.1_pt1 | contig 25481 bp, 15 predicted proteins | sample 8237621 | NCBI WGS metagenome assembly JACKQG01 (sample SAMN15677084, study PRJNA649215) | marine metagenome | biome: marine; feature: Black Sea; material: saline water; isolation source: suspended particulate matter (SPM) from the Black Sea western gyre | collected 2013-06-09/2013-06-10 | depth... | reverse complement strand
TACCCCGGGTAGGTCTAGGGCCGGGGGCGGCGGCGTTCCCAGCGGCATTCTCACAGCGCGGATGGCTCGCGGCATGCCGCCTTATGACGCCGCCCGCCTCGGTGTGCATTTGCACGGCAGTTCCGGAGATCTGGCCGCCGCCGAATTGGGGCAAGAATCGCTGATCGCCTCCGACCTCATCCGCTTCCTACCCGCCGCCATCCGTCAGCACCCAACTGCCTCCTGAAGTCATGCTGCATCTGTTTCTCGTTTTTTTGGCCGTGCCCAGTGCTCCCTTTGCGGGAATTCCTCAAGTTAGTTCGGAGGCCTCCCCGCAGCTGCTGGACCTGGCTGAAGCGCTCGCCCCGTCCTACGTCAACGATGGTCCTGGTCCTGCCGATGAAGCCGTTTCTCCGCTGTTGGAACTGCTGCTAGCCCTGCCCAAAAACCACCCATACGCCGACGCCGACGTCACCTTTGCCATCGAACGGCTGACGCCCAACCTCAAAGAAATCCACACCGATCGGCTTGCCGACGGCCTGCTCAAAAACGATTTCGCCGACCCCAACCTTGCAGCGGAAATGCTTCTGGCTGCCCCGTATTCCGAGGCCCGAGTCGGATTGGCGCGTTTCGCCCTTGCTGAAGGATTACGGATTCCGCGCCGTGCCGATGCCGTCGGCAGGATTTTGGCCGCAGAAGGCCGCAATGGGTTGGACCGATTGCGACCACTTTTGCACCCCGAATCCAACCCGGCGATACTGAAGCGAATCTATTTTTATTGGGCCGGTATGGCCACCGCCGACGACCTGCCTTTTTTGGAAGAACTTGTCTTGCAAGGACCGGGCTTATGTCGTGAGTTTGCACTGCAAACCTGGGCGCGGGTGGAAACTCGTCCCGAAAAGCGGCTAGAGATCTTCCGTCACTCGGCCACCTCCGGCACCAGTTATCGCAGCGTAGTGGTGCGCCTGTTGGCCACTAATGGTTTTAGCTCCGACTTGGCTGAACATATCAAATCCATGCTGACGGCGCCGCGACCCGAAAACCGTCGCCTGGCCTTGGATGTACTGCCTTATGTGGCTGGCCCCAAGGCTGTGTTGGAGCAGTATCACTCGACTAGCCATCCATCCGATTCACTGGATCAACAAGGGCGCTGGATGGTGCGGTTGGGCAGATTGGAGTTGCCTGAAGCGCGCCAAATAGCTGCCGACTGGTTACTGAAAAACGGATGGCGGCACCTGCGCTATGGGCTGGCAGTAGCCAAGACGTTGGCCGCAACCGATGCGCTGGACGACGTACTCGGCTCCTTCCTTAGTAAGGATGGCCCGTCGCTGGAGCTCAAATTGATTTTGGCCGGCGGACGCATGCTTTATTCACAAGACGCTGCAGATTATTTGCGCGAACAACTGCCGCTGGCGACGACTATGCACGCGCTACGAATTTGCCAATTGCTCGCCCAATCGGGAAATCCCGATGACCTGCGCAGTCTGTACGACTTTGCGATGAATCCCGGTAATGGAAGCATGGCGCGCGCCGAGGCAATCACCCAGTTGGCCCAAACTCAACAGGCGACGACCTATTTGCCGCGCTTAGTAAGTCAGGCGCAGTTGGATTTCGAAACGGCGGAAGCGCTGGTCGGCGGTTTAGTTCGTTATGGCGAGGCGGATTTGCGAGCGACAGGGTTACAGCTGGCACTTCACGGCCTGCCAAATTTGAATGGTGAAGAGAATAGAGGCTTAGCCTACGCGGCGTGGCGAGCTCAAGCAGCCAACCCTCGAGTCAACGAAGCGAAGGCTTTGATCTCCGCGCTGAATGATTTGCTCAGCCAGGCTGCAGAGCCATTTTCCGACGGCAACTGGCCGGATCCGCGAGATCTAAGTTTGGAGTTCCCGGAGCTAGTTTTACTCGCCCAAGCTGCAGCGTCGTCGTCGTCGTCGGAGTTTTATAAGCATGTTCCGCAGGCTACGCAACAGGTGTCATCGGCGGCGGTTTTTGTGTGCGCGGAAGCTGCTTTGGCGGCGGCTCCTTCTACCTCGCTGGCGTTGGCATCGCAACTTGCTTCACGCCGCGGCTTGGCGCGCAATGCTCGTCTGCGCACCCTAGGTTTGGTCGCCCGGGCTGCCGAAGCGTGCGGACAAACCCAAGCTCAATTAGCCGCTTTGGATCGAATCATGGCGATTTTGGCCAAGGATCGCAGCCAGCCGACGCTTTTGGAGCTGGCTTACGGCATGGCGTTTTCCAGCCCCCGTGGCTGGTTATTGCCCCAGGACCAGATCGCCCAAGCACGCTTAATTGCCCATGCCGCCGCCCAGGATCCAGAGGGCGGTCGCACCCCGGCTCTGCGCATGCTTGCCTCAGGCGGGTGCCCAACCGCTACCTTGATTCGGGCCATCGAATTGCTGCTCGTGCCAACGGAAGACGATTCGGATTACATCTTCCCCAGCAATGCGTTTTTGGCCGAAGATTTGGCGTTGAAAGCCATTGATATGGAGCCTGAAAATCTGCGCGCCCGCTTTTTATTGGCGACCGCTTTCCGGGCCGAAGACAGCCCGCAAGAAGCCATTGCCAGTTTGAACGAGGTGATCCGCTTAGCTCCTGCCGAAAGCCCGTACGCCCTGACCGCCGCTGAACTCAAGCGACAACTGCTCACGGACACCCCACAAGAACACTAGGATGTACCCCATGCCTCGCCCAATCCTTTTCGGCTCAGTTGCGTTGCTGCTGTGGGCTGCTAGTCAAACCCTGAGTACCGCCCGGCCGACCTCGAGGTGGCAAGAGCCCGAAACAGGCCAATCGGCTCAAGTGAAACCAGGCTCCCAGGTCACCCAATTGCTGGCCGAGCTGGCGCAGAATGGCGTACATTTGGACATGCAGCGCAAGTTGATTGAGGTCAACGCCGAAGTTTGCCAAGACCGTGAGCCGTTGGAATACCTGCTGGTGGCGCAAAATGGCAAAGACCACGAAAGCTTGCTCAAAAGCAACTCAGTGTCGGCTCAGGCATTAAATACCGCAATGTTGTTGCTGGGCGTCGAAGCTGGCAAAAACGTCGAGTACAAAGAGGTGGATCCGCCGCCAACTCAAGAAGAGTTTGAGGCTGGTGCGTCCTTATACGAGGTGAGCCCACCGTCCGGTTCCGGTTTTTACCTTTATGTCGCCTGGCAAGGCACCAACGCCGACGGTGAGGCTGAGCAGTATTTCTACCGCGCCGAAGATTTGATCGTCAACGTGGCTGGCGATCGGCCCTATCAACGCGGCAAGTGGATTTACCTAGGGTCACGATTTATTCGCCCGCACAAAGATGCCGAGGAGTTTTTTGCGGCCGAGGGCGAGGGCAATTTGATCAGCGTTTGCTATTTCAGCCCGGCCAACCAACTTCTCACCGGGGCTGACCCTGAAGCAGACAACCAATACATTTGGTATCCGAACATGTTTTTGCTTCCGGAAATCGGAACCAAGGTACAGTTCCTGATCAGTTCGGAGAAACTAGAATCTGCGCCACCGACGGTTTCCTCCGCGAATAGTCCCCCCGAACAAACTTCAAAGTGAGCCCTGATCCTGTCAAAACTGGACTGCTATTGGTTGGCGTCCGTGGTTCCATTGGTACCACCGTTCTGCATGGGTTGGAAGCCCTGCGCGGCGGCCAAGCGCCTACTGGTTTGGTTACCGAGACACCACAGTTCTCGAACACGGATTGGGCCGACCTTGGTCGCTTTCGAGTGGTCGGTTGGGATATTGGCGGGGATTGCCATCGGGCGGCCGAGGACTTGAGCCGCATCGGCGTTTTACCTGCTGATTTACTTGAGCTATGCGCTGGTGTGCGCGATCGCTTAAACGTATCGGTTGCACCCGGGATTCCGGAACCCGAGGATTCGAACATGGCCGACCGCGCTAGCGTCGACCGCTTGGCGCTTTCCTTGCCAGACGCTGTTCAAGCCTTGCGCGACGACATCCGTTCCTGGAAACAGGACGAAGGTATGCGCCGCATGGTGGTGGTTTATTTGGCGACCGCGGAGCGTCAGCGCAAGGTTCCGGAAGAATGGCTGGACGAGTCCGCTGACCCAATGGAGTTGCTGAAAGATGCGCCACACGATTTGTCGCGCTCGGTGCTTTACGCCTTAGCCGCGATTGCCGAAGGGGTGCCGTTTGTGAACTTCACTCCGGCTCCTGGGGGCTCTATTCCTGCCGTCGCAGGTTTCGCTAAGCGCAACGGAGTCCCTGTTTTAGGCAACGACGGCAAAACTGGCGAAACCTTGATAAAGACTGCGCTGGCGCCGATGTTCCGCGACCGCGGCCTAAACGTGATGGCGTGGGAAGGCTACAACATGCTCGGCAATCGCGACGGAGCTGCTTTGGCGGATCCAGATCGCAAAGCGGGCAAGTTGGCGAATAAGAGTCATGTGATTCATTCCATTTTGGATAGCGAGCGCGTGCACTCCGGCGTGTCGATTGAATTTGTGCCTAGTTTGCATGACCTGAAAACGGCGATGGACTTTGTTCATTTTGAAGGCTTCCTTGGCGCAAAAATGCAGCTGCAATTTACTTGGCAAGCTAGCGATTCGGCATTGGCGGCGCCATTGGTGTTGGATTTGGCGCGCCTCGCTTTGCTGGCCCAAGAGCGCGGTGAAGGTGGGCAGCTAAAGGCGGCAGCTTCGTTCTTCAAGGATCCGCTGGGCGTTAAAGACCACGACTTCCATCGTCAAATGGACCGCTTGCGAGCTTGGGTGCGCCATGCGGCTGAGCCATCTTGATTTTGAATTGCCGGAAGAGTTGATCGCTCGTCGGCCGTTACAGCGGCGCGATCAGTCACGACTTTTAATTCATCATTGTCAAACGGAGAAAACTCAGCATCGCAAGTTCAGTGATGTGCTCGATTACTTTTGCGACGGCGATCTATTGGTGCTAAATAATTCCCAAGTGGTGCCTGCGCGTATGTTATGCCGCAAGCCAACGGGAGGCGCGGTCGAAGGATTGTGGCTGAACGCTCGCGCCGATGGCACAGCCGTATGCATGTTGTCGGGCGGTCGCTTGCGTGCAGGGGTCGAGCTGCAATTCGCCCAAGAACAAAATGGCGAGGTTCATTTGTTAGGCAATGGCCCGCAATTGTGTTTGCAAAAAAAGCTGAATGCTGGTCGTTGGGTGATTAAAAATTCAACCGATCTGGATTGGCATAGTTTGTTAACTCAAATGGGCCATACGCCGCTACCGCCTTATATTCGTCGATTGCGGCGCGATGCCGGCGAGGCGGAAGATAGCGAAGAAGATCGGCGCCGGTATCAAACTGTTTGGGCAGAGCGGCCGGGTTCGGTGGCTGCGCCTACGGCCAGTTTGCATTTCACGCCAGAGTTAATCCAGGCGCTCAAAAACAAGGGCGTGAAGTTCACACACATCACCTTGCATGTAGGTGCTGGAACTTTTCTTCCGGTGGAGGCCGCCAGGGTAGAAAATCATCAAATGCATGCAGAAAAATTCGGCCTAAGCGCCCAAGCTGCCACGGACTTATTTGAGGCGCGAAAGGAAGGGAAACGCATTGTCGCCGTCGGGACTACTGCTTGCCGCTTATTGGAAAGTTTGCCAGCGGAGCCGTCGGAATCGATGGGGGAAACGGATTTATTCATTTTGCCCGGACACGATTTTCGTTGGACGGACGCATTAATCACCAATTTCCACACACCTAAAAGTACATTATTAGCGCTGGTTGCTGCATTTGTCGGAAAAAATATCGGCCCTAATATCGGTTTAGAGCGGGTACACGGGGTGTACCGCCAGGCGATAGAAGAAAATTATCGCTTTTATTCCTATGGCGACGCCTCATTGTGGCTCACATAGCGGTTTCGACTCTCTGAGGCATCCTATTTTTTCTCCTCAACGCCAGTAAAAATGGCATGATGGAAGTCTCCCTCTCTAGCTCGCTTTGCCCCTGGTGTGCCCAGGGCATTGCGCGCTTTCTCTGGTCCATTCCCCTAAGTTCATGAATTCTCGCTACCCACTAGCCGTGGTAGGCCTTTTTAGTTTTGGCCTCGCGGCATCACTCCCTGCTCAAGGGGTCATCCACCAGTGGTTCGGTGACGCCCGCTACGACGGCCTTGGTCGTGCGGTTAGCAACGTTGGCGACGTCGACCTAGATGGTGCAGACGACGTACTTGTTGGCGCACCTCTAGATGATGTTAACGGAACTGATGCAGGTTTGATTCGTCTTTACAGCGGCGGCACCGGAAACATTCTTCGCGAATGGAACGGTTGGGCTGGTCAGGATGAATTGGGCTTTGCCGTAAGTGGCGCCGGTGACGTCAACCGTGATGGTGTTCCCGATTTGATGATTGGCGCTTACCGCGCTGACTTCAACGGCGGCGGCTCTGGCCGCGTAACGATCATTTCTGGTTTCAATTGGTCTTTGCTGCGCACCTACGACGGCCTTGCCAATAAAGATTTCTTTGGCTACGAAGTAGCTGAATTGGGAGATGTCGACAACGACACTTACGACGACTATGCCATTACTGGAATCCAGTACGACTTTGGCACCATCTTTCCAGGAAACGGCAAAGGCTACGTAAAGATTTACTCTGGCCAAACCGGCGCGGAAATCTATCACTTGTCTGGCGCAGCCAACGAAGATTACTTCGGCTACTCGGTTGCTGGCCCTGGTGACATCAACCTTGATGGCCATGATGACATCCTGATTGGCGCTTACGGTGTAGATGCCAATGGCAGCAATTCAGGTCAGGTTTTGCTCTATTCGGGCGCTGACTCTTCGCTATTAGGTTCTTGGAACGGCGATGCAGTTGGTGACAAGTTGGGAATCAGCGTAGAAGCCGCTGGCGACGTCAACGGTGATGGCGTACCTGACTTCATTGCCGGGGCACACCACACCGACCAAAACGGAAACAACTCGGGTAGTGCTCGGGTTTACTCCGGCGCAACTGGCGCCACTTTGTACACCTGGTATGGCGACGCTGCAGAAGATCTCTTCGGCATGTCGGTCGCAGGCGGTGGCGACATGGATGGTGATGGCTACGACGACCTTTTGGTCGGCATCCGCCACGATGACACCAACGGCGACAACTCTGGCGCCGCACGTGCCTTCTCCGGTATCGATGGCTCGGTCCTTTGGACTGCACTCGGCACATCCGGCGATGACCTGCTCGGTTTTGCGGTAGCAGTTTTGGGCGACGTCAACGGTGACGGCATTGATGACTGCGTGCTTGGCGGCTCGCAATACAACAACGGTCCTGGTCCTGGTAACGGTGTGGTTCAAGTCATTGACCCGACCGACATTCCACCACCACCTCCGCCTCCATTCCCGAACTTGCCTTCCACCTACGTGGCAATCGGCACTGGTTATGCGGATAATCTCGACAGCCACGCTGGTACTGTGCCTTCGCACTTCGGGATCAACGCATTGCACGGGCTGTTGCGCACCGACGACCCGAACGCTTGGTGCAACATTGGACAAAGCGGTCCATGTACTGCCGGTTCTGCCAACGTTGGACCCTTGTCTGGTTCCTTTGACTTAGAGTTAGGTTCCGCTCCGGGTTCGGCTGGTAGTTACGCAACTGCAAGTGGTTTGGTCATAGGCCTCGATGGCGGCGGTTCTAGCAACTACGAGCTTGATTTCTGGGCTTACAACCTCGGCGAAGAACAAGACGACGACGACGGTGTTTTTGTAAGTACCGACGGCGTCAACTTTGAGCGCGTAGGCGGCGGCTGGTTCAACCTGCCAACCAACACCTGGACTCACGTCACAGGCGTAGCTCTGGATTCCAGCAGCGTTGACGTTTCTGGTGAGTTCTACTTGCTCATCGCTCAAAGCGATAACGTCGCAATCGGCGCTGGCGACGGCATCCTGATCGACGACATGAACATCGTTCCCGTTGCATCTGGTTACCAGTTGACCACCATTACTCCTGGAACTGCCGGCGTAACCAATTTCATTCAGGTGGAAGGCGCTACTCCTGGTGAAACCTCTACCTTTGGTTACGGCTTTGGACTGGGTTCATTCCCTGTGCCAGGTTGTGCTGGCTTGACTGTAGACATGGGCTCGCCAACCTTGATCGGTACCAAGGTAGCCAACGCTGGTGGCTCTGCCAGCATTGGTGTCTTTGTGCCGTCGGCGGCTTCGGGCATTACTGCCTACGTGCAGGCGGTTGAACTGTCTACTTGTCAGAAAACCAACCTTTACACAATCTCTTTCCCATAGGGAAACTGGCATTCATTAACCGAATGAGGGCTGTCGCATTTTGCGGCAGCCCTTTTTTCATGCGGATTCCCTAAGAACGATATATTCGTGTTTACTTAGGGCGGTTGCCTTAAGGAAACTCTGATTCATTCCGATCGGCGAGTCTGCGGCGTAAATCGCCAGCTTCGGCGTTGCTTCATCTCGGCTGTAGCGAGGCTACAGCCTTCGATTCGCGCCTTGAATCTAACGATTTCCACTCACAGCCTCACTCGCCCGAATGAATCAGAGCTTCCCTAACTTTATTGATACTCGATCGAGCGCTTTGTGGAAGCGCTTAGAAAAGGCCCCTTCGGTAATCCCTAGCTGGTGCGCAGCCTCCTTGCCGCTTAGCCCTTCGTAGACCTTAAGCAAAATGGCTTCGCGCAACTCTGGGGGCAACTCGTACAAAACCCCGCGTACCTGCTTTTCCGTTTCGCGACGTCTTTCGTCATGCGAAACTCCCGGTTGGCTACGCGACAGGGCCTCAAACAATCCGATTTGCTCTGAGTTTGCCGAGCCACTCATCGCCGCTTCGGGAAAGGGCAGACGCTTCGCTTTGCGGCCGGCGTGTAACAACTTATTGCGCAAGATTGAGGCTAGCCAACGCTGTAAAGTCCCCGATCCGCGGTATTCAAATTCATGGATTTTGTGCGCCGCCCCGATCCAGACCTCTTGTAGCAAATCATCTTCGTCGATGGTGGCTCGCACCGCATCAGGCAAGCGAAAATGCAGCAGAGTGCGCAACCGTGATTCACAACGCGCAAGTAAATCAAACCAGCCGCGCTCGGCATGTGTGCCAGAGTCCCGCACCTGTTCTAGCAACTGGCGCGTAATGTCAACTTGCGGTGTAGGCTGCTGTGAGGAACGGGGAGGCTGACAGGAGTGGGTGGGCTTATCGCTCACCGTGGTTTAGCAAGCAGCCTGCATAATTCGCACCATCGAGACTTCAATCTCTTCGGCGATGTCGGCGAGCTGAGGGCACTCAAACATCGCAAGCATAATTGTCGGCTTGATAGTGGAAAGCCAGGTTTTGCCATCGCGGCGAAATACCGAAATGCGGCAAGGCAATGCCGTCGAAATTTCGAGCAGGTTATTTAACACCTCAGCTGCATGTGGCGGCGAGCAAACTTCGATGACGCGTACTGGATGCTCGAACGCAATACCTTTGCTGTTTAAGGTCGCGTGAATATCTAGGTCGGCAAGGACTCCAAACTTTTCTGCAGGAGCCGCGGCGAGTATTGCATCGGCGGCTGCTTCAGGGCTTAGAGAGCTTTCAAAAGTAATGACAGATTGAGCTAGGGTCACGACAAGAATGGGTTTGGGTACAAATTGGCTGTGGGCCGCACCCATTTTAGTCGATTGACTCCTTATTCGCCGCCTTGCAGTAACTTAAAAATTTCGTCGTCTTCGAAGTCAGCCTGGCTGAACAAGTAGGCTGAATCGGTCAGGTTGTCGCCAACTTTGCCGCACCATAGCACTGCATCTACGCTTGGGTGCTTGCTCAGGAAATCTTTAATCTGACGCCGGGAGGCTTCATCGGATGGGCCGTAGAGGCCGAGCGATCGTCGCGCCTGTGCGCTTATCTCAACTTCCCACTCGCTTGATTCATGCAGTTCCTGGTCGAATACGCCTAGCACCCCATAATTGGACTGTTGCAGGTGTTGAATTAGCCCATTCATGTGCTCAGCATCTTCAGGATTGTGACGGCTGAGTTCATCTAACATCAAGATATAGCCATTGCCACGTTCGCGGGCGAGTTCCTTTCCTGAACCAGAATCGATGGCGTTATTCAAGTCTTCGCTGGAACGAGAGCTCCCAATTTCGCGGTGCACGGCACGGAAGTTGGGCAAAAGCCAGGCAGTCTTGGTGGGCGTTTCGATGTCATGAGTGATAACGACTTGATTGCCAGAATAAGTAATTTGGGGCATCGTTTGTTGCGGCATTTCCACCTGCTGCATGGCGATAGGAGCATGTACGCGATTCCCATTTTCTCTAGCGTTCGCGGCAGCGGCCTTGGCTGCCCGAACCTGCGAGGTGATTTGAGCGTACCGATGTCCCGAACGCTGTTCCTGAATCGAATAAGCCCCTGCGAAAGCAACTCCCATCAAAATAGCTAATGACAAGCCAATGACTACACCCCGATTAGGGTTGGCAGCAAACTTCCTTTGTTTCCTCAGTGACTCTTTAACCTGAACGCGCTTTTCGGTTATGGCCTGTTTGCGAGCAGAAAAATGCACCTGCGCTTTGCGTCGAGCTTCGCGTGCTGCGCGTCTAGCCGAGCGGGCGGCCATGCGCGCCTGGTGAGCGGCATTCAGGGCATGCATGCGAGCCGAACCAGGAACTGGTGGCGGCATGTTATCTACCGACTTTTCAGCATACGCGGCGGTCATCGGGCCAGGTTGATAAGTAGGGCCAGGAACATAAACTACCGGAATTTCGGAGGCAGGAATAGGTTGCGGTTCAACTGGAGTGGCGAAGTCTGGAACCGGCGGCGGCGTCATTACGTCGGGCTCGACGGCAAAGCCACCCATCGAAGGCAAGTCGGCTGGCTTAAGCTCAAACGGGTCGGCCGCGGCTTGAATGGTGCGTACATCGCGCAACATTTGGCCGGCGTCCAGGTAGCGACTGTTCAAGTCAGCCATAGCACGGCGAATTACCCACTGCACAGTATTCGGGCACTGTTTGGTGACCGAACTCAAGCTACCGTGAGCGGGGAAGGAATCCTCAATCAGTGAAAAAAGCACTGCGCCGGCACCGTAGAGGTCAAATCTTGCACCATCCACATCTTGAACCTTGGCACCCTTCAAGGCCTGACGAACCAATTCTGGGTCGCGGAAATACTCGGTACCGTGAGTGGTCAGCGTCATCGCCGACGTCAACGGAGTGACCAAACCCAAGTCCACCAAGTGGGCGCGACCGTTGCGAATCACTACATTGTCCGGCTTAATATCCTTGTGCCACAATCCACCGTTATGGAAGCTTTGCAAGGAAACCAACAAATCGCCGACGTAGCTCAAAGCCTGCTTGATCTGTTTGCTGCTTAATCCCTTCGGCCCGGCCAGCGCATGCATGCGTTCCGAAACCTTGCTCAGGTTTTCACCCGCTACGTAAGGCATGACATAAAAATAGCGACGCTCATCTAGCCCATGTTCATACACCATGCCCATTTGCTTGGCGGATTCAAGGGCCCGGCTTTCACGTACGATTTGCGAAAGATTGGAACCTTCATCGAGGGTAAAGCACTTAATCACGACTTGCGCCGCAACATCTTTACTGTTACGAGAAAGTGCCGCCCGCTTGTCGTCGCTAGGGTTGGCTACATACAGCTTGGCACCTGAGCCACCACTAGGAAGGCTGCCAACTACCTTGTATCCATCAAAGCCTTGCCCCCGTTTTGGCTTGTCTGGACCAGGAGTATGCAAGGATGGCTTCGCTTTTGCCATCGCCGCAATTTTTGGCTGGTTGGCATTTTTAAGGTTGTCCTTATCTTTTCGCAGTTCAGCTCGTTTGGCTTGATATGCAGCCTGAGCTTTTTTCCGGGTGGCACTGGCATAGGATTCCACTTTTGGGCTCTCCTTGCGCGCTTTCATTGGCCGAGAGATAAAGACTTCCCAGAAGTTGCCGATGAATAGTTGATAGATCAGGCGGACACAGCGCAGTAATGCGGTTTCCAACGCGTCGCCGTAATGACGGGCAGCTGACCACCGGCCCAAGATGATGGCAAGGACTATGCGAGGAACGTTGAAGAAAACCCTGAAGATCCCTACTACCAATTGGAATGCATCGCGGACGCTTTGAAAGGCGAAAACAATGGCTCCGCCAACGATCCAAAATACAATTCCGAGCAAATGAAACGCGGCAAAGGCTGCAAGGGCTATTGCAGCTATGGCTCCGAGAATCGCGACTATGGGTAGGGAGAGGGCGCTCACCGATGTTCTAGAGTGCTGGGCCCGGGCGAGCTATCCACTTGGGCGTGGAAAACTTCGGCTAGAGCCTCGTCAAAGAGGGTGTCAGTTGCCTTCTTGGGATTTAACTCCAGGCCGTTTCGGGATGCCTCCAACAACTCCTCTTCGGTGAAAGAAAAGGTTCCAATAATCTCCTCGAGATGGCGCCGCAGCACATCGCGCACCTTCGCCAGGCGGCGGCTGACGGTGGGCTCACTGATGCCGACGGATACGGCGACGTCTTTGCCGCTGAGTCCGTCAAATACCCGCATCCTATAGATAGAGAAGGCCATGAAATCGCATTCGCCTTCGGCCAGCCGGATCGCAGCATGAACCTTGGCGCGGAATACAGCCGCTTCATAATTCGCATCCGGCGTCGGTGAATTGCCCGAAGTCCATGTCTCATCAAGGCTTGAGGGCCTTTTCCCCGAGCCACGCTTGAGCGCATTGCGGCGATCCAGCTCATCACCAAGGGTGTGACGGGCGATGGCGAGCAGCCAGGTGGAAAAACGTGCGCCCTTAGAAGGGTCGTGGCGGTCAATAGCGTCACTCAGGGCCGCCAGGGTCTCCTGGGACACATCTCGCACCGTTTCAGGTCCAATCATGCCGCGGCCCCACCGCCGAATCGTGCCTTGCAATACAGGCCCAAAAATTTGCCACAACTCAAACCAGGCTTCCGGGTCACGGGCTTTGAGGCGGTCAATAAAACGAGAGCTGAGACTTTGAACCATGGTGTGGGTAGGGGTGGAGGACTGGGAGTCCCTTGTCCATCGTACCTACGGAGGAAAAATGCGGTCAAAGGTGAAATCCTGGGGGGATTGCTCCCAATCAGTTTTTGCAGGTCGGAAGTGCCGACCCAACACTAGATCGACACTCCTTTCGACCATGAAGATCAAAACAGCCATGTTCAGCATACTCAAACCTTTTTTACGCCTCGCGCTGGTCATGCTCGTGATCGCCGGTATTGCAGCTGTAGTAGCTGGTCCGGAACGCATGCACGCCGTGGCACACCAAGTCCAAACCGAAATCAGTCAGGCCATTGACAGCAAGATTGATGATCCGGTTGCCTTGCGCTCCCAACTCCGCCAGCTGGAAAAAGAATACCCGCAGCGGATTTCGCAGGTGCGCGGAGACCTTGCCGAGCTGGAAGGTCAAATTCAGCAGCTTGAGCGCGAAAAATCTGTCGCTAAGCGTGTAGTTGAATTGGCGAAAAAGGACGCCGATAGCCTCATTAGTGCTGTGAATCAGGATGCAATTCCGGTTTCCAACATTGCTTCGGTCCGCTACGCCAATACTGCTTCGTTGAATCGCGCCAAAGCTCGCGTCGCCAAAGCTCAGCAAGTTGCCATTACCTATTCTGAGCGTGCTCAGGATGCCGATCGCGACCTAGGTTACTTGTACCAACAAGCTGAGCGCATGGAAGAACTCCTGGCTCAACTGGAGTCCGAACGCGCTCAATTCCATACTCAGTTGCTCCAGCTCGAGCGTCAAGTTGATGCTGTTGCTCGCAACGAGCGCCTGATCAACCTGATGGAGAAGCGTAACCGCACCATCGAGCAGATGAGCCGCTACGAAGCTGGCAGCTTAGAGCACTTGCAAGGTCGTCTGGCAACCATTCGCAACCAGCAAGAAGCTGAACTGGAAGTACTGAGCCAGTCTCAAGACCAAGTTAGCTACGAAGACCGCGCCAAGATTGATCTCAATGCTGACGAATTGGCCGAAGAGCAAATCATGTTGTCGCTGCCTGATGGCGTCGTCATTGAATTGGGCTCCCACTTTTAGGGGGATGCCGGCGGTGCCGCCGCCGAGCAAAGATATTGGGCCATCGATTGGGGGATCGATGGCCCTTTTCTTATTTGGTATCCGGGGGGATGGGAAGCCTAGGCGGCTTTCTTGAAGTGTTGCAACATCGAGTGCAGTGCCAATTCCTGGAGCTGGTGCAATAGAACATCAGATCGAGCTGAAAATGCGCTGGTAATACTGAGTAGTTCGTTTGGGTTAATATTACTTTTGGCTCGTTCAAGCAAATGCAATGCGTCGTTGTGAACGGCGGTGTGGGTGCGCACCAATTCTCTCATGCGTTTATCTACCGAAAACAGTCCCCCGTTTTCGGTTAGCCAGCGGCCGAAGCGACAATGTTCGCCCGAGGCATGGGCAATGATATTTTCATTTTCAATGACTGGTCTACCGTGGCTTAATGCAACTTCTAATACGGTTTTGCGCCATTGCACATGGTCAATTTCGGCATGCCGGATAAGCCCAAATGGGAAGGTAATCCAAGAGTGGCCCTTTCCTAGGAATGCCATGAACTTGCCCAACGGCAAAGGCTTGGAAATGAAATAGCCTTGTCCCTGGGTGCAGCCGGTATTTAGTAGGTGTTCAAAGATTGCCTCCGTTTCGACGCCTTCGGCTACAACGGTCAAGCCCATCTCATATGCCATGCGAATGCTGGCATTCACAATGACGGCACAACCTACCGACGTCGGTAGGCCTTTAATAACGGACTGGTCGATTTTGAGTACGTCGAACGGCAGTCGGTGCAAAGCGTCTAGCGACGAATAGCCGGTTCCGAAGTCATCCATGGCCAATTGAACGCCCATATCTAGAAGGGACTGAATTCCCCGCAGCATGTCATTCTGGTTTTTCGGAATGGCTGTTTCAGTGAGCTCAATTTGAAGGTTGCGCGCCTGGATGACGTTGTTTGCAATCGCATCCTTGATTTGTCCGATCATTCCCGGATGTTCCAAATCCTGGGCGGTCAAATTGAAGGAAACTTCAATTTCGGGCATGGCATCAATGATGCTGGGAATGTCGATGCACAGTTCGGTGAACATGTGCTGGGCAATAGCGGTCATCATTCCTGCTTTTTCCACCTGAGGCAAGAATTCGCTGGGTGGCAGGATGGTGCCGTCATCGGTTCGCCAGCGAATAAGGGCCTCACAGCCGCAAATTCGACCTGAGAGAAACGAAACTTTGGGTTGGTACCAAAAGTGGAGTTTTCTCGAGGCAATTGCTTCTTTAATTTGGATGGGGCCAATCATTTACAGAATAAAAGCTGGAGGCTTTCCCCCTCTCCTCGGTTAGAAAATCCTCCCGACTGAAGCCAGCCGGAAGGATTCTGCTCGGATATCTAGAACTTCGCTTACTCGTTGTCCGAGGGGACTTACAGGATTGTGACCGAAGTCACGTCGGTCAGGCTGAATAGCTGTTTCGTGGCCTGAAAACTGGCTCCTGCGAAATAAATTACTGTGCCAGGAGCTATTGCAGGCAGGCTTAGGGTCGGGGTGGAGCCGCCTCCTGCACTGAGGACTCCAGACATTGCGCCTGGGATTTGGGTGATTGACCAGGAAAGGTAAGGGTCTTGCAGCAAACCTAGCTCGCGGCCATCGCCAAAGGGCAAAAGGAAGGACCCGGTACCGCCGGATGCAAGCGCGGCGAAGAAGTTACCGTCTTCGGAGGCTGCAAAGCCACTTGCTTGAACTGAGACGGGATTCCCCGCAGCAAAGGTTCCCGTCGGCGTGAGCGTTTGCGAGCGGAAGCCGCCGACGTAAACGTGATTGATGCCTAGATCATTTGCCAACCAAGTGGTAATGAAGTTGCCGTAAAGGGGATTGAAGCAAATTTCGGCAAAATCGACGTCGCCGGTGTTGTCTGAAGACTGGATTTCATTGCCAAAGCTGATTCCACCGTCGCGTGACACTGCTGCGGCGGCTGTGTGTGGGTTGACTCCGGCGGTGAAAGTCACAGCAACATAATCACCATGACCTGCAAGGCGCGGGAAGCTGCCGCCATTGCTTGAGACCTGCGTTTCCGGGGCAAATCCGGCAAAACCGCCAGAAATGTCGGCGCTGGCAACAAAGGTGTGGTCGATGGCGAGGCGATCATCCTCCCAGCTAACCACAAGGGTGTTGAGGTCATGGATCAAAATCGCCGGATTATCGACGTCGTTCGTGCCGGCGAGATAGGAGCCTATAAGTTGATCACCTGAGAAGACGCCTCCAGTCTTGACATTCACCCAAAGCTCTTCGCTAAGCCCGGCAAGATTGTCTGCTTGCATGGCGATGGCGACGTTTGGCCCACTTGCCGAAATGGCCAACGCATCGTCGACGTCTCCGCCGGCTGCTTGAATATTGCTGGAGACTGGTACGTCCAATGCGGTGAATGCGGCCAGCCCAAGATCGTATGCCGCATAGTAGACAGCGTCATTTGGATTCCCTGCGAAATTGTCAGCGAATGCGATGTGCACAATGGAATCTTCCAAATCCAATGCGATTGCGTCGACGTCGGCTTGGCCGTTGTGACTGGTAGCGGGCAATGCGCTGCTGAAAGTTGCGCCGCCATCAGTGGAGACGACCAGGTAGAGCTCTTCGTCGATGTTGTCGGTGGAAATCAAAACAGCGACAAAATCACCTTCGCAATCCATGACATAGTTGCGCACTGGATTGGCGCCTATAGCGTAACCCTTATCCAAGAGGATATTGGGTTGCCAAGTCCCACCGCGATTGACCGAAAAATAGAGATCGTCGCTAAGGCCGTTGCGGTTGTCGCGCCAGCAGGCGTATTGGTTACCGTTGGTAGTGGTACAAATCGAATACGAATCCACCGCTTTTGCCGCGCCGGTTAGATCGTCGTCCACGCGGCTGGGCGCACTCCACTGCAAGCCGCGGCCGTCGGACGTCACTGCCCACAGAGTATTGTTGGCACCATCTTCGTAAAAAACCGAAGTCATATTTCCGCCCAACACGCCACTGGTTGAAATGGACGGAGAGCTAGCCCCGCCGATGTTGCTATCGACTTGTTGTGAGGGGCGAGGATTTTGGGCGGCCAGTGGAGTTGCCGCAACCAAAAGGGTGAGGAAGGAGGGAATCAGGTGCATGGTGAATCCAGTTGGAAGTTGAGGGGAAGGCCAAAAAATGGGCAGCGGCCTTTTCAGGTCGCTGCCCAAGTTGCAAAAATTGCAAGCTCTACAGAACGGTAACCGAACCGATGTCAGTCAGGCTCTGCAAGTTGGCGCTAGCATCGAATCCAATACCGGTGTAGTAGATGACGGTGCCTGGAGCCAAGTTGGGCAGGGAGACGCTTGGGGTGCTGCCACCACCGGCGGTTAAGGAGCTAGACATAAGGCCAGGAATCTGACCGATGGACCAGCTCATAAAGTTGTCTTGAGTCAAGCCAGCTTCGCGGCCGTCGCCGTAAGGCAGTAGGAAGGAGCCGAGACTCCCCGAAACCAGAACGCCGAAGAGGTCGCCATCTTCCGAAGCGCCGAAACCAGATGCGTCGAAGTTGACCAAGTTTCCTGGAGAGAAAACGCCAACAGGGGTGACCGTTTGGCTGCGGAAGCCACCGGCGTAGCAGTGGTTTGCACCCAAGTCGTCGCTCAACCAAGCGCCGATGAAGTTGCCGTAAACCGAGTTAAAAGCCATTTCGACGAAGTCTACGTCGAAGCCAGTGTTATCGGAGAAGTCAAAGGCAGCGCCCCAAGTCATACCACCATCCGCGGAAACGGCTGCTGCAGCGGAGTTCGGGAATGCACCAGTACTGGTGCAAACAGCGACGTAATCGCCACCACCAGAGATGCGAGGGTAGCCAGCGCCTGCAGTGGAAACTTGTGTGTCAGCGCCGAAAACTACGGCACCAGCAGAGACGTCGGCGGTTGCAACGTAAGCTTCATCACCACCTGTGCGGTTATCTTCCCAAGCTATGATGACGTGGTTGCCATTCACCAGGATTTCATTGTTGTCGCAGTCATCAACACTAGCGGTGTAACCACCAACCAGTTGGTCACCATTCCAAACTCCGGACAACATCACGTTGGCGTAAGTTTCGTTGGCACCACTGACGATGCGGTTTTGGAACACTACACCTACGGTGCTACCAGAGGCCGAAACCAGAATTGGGTCATCGATGTCGCCACCAGCAGCGCTGGCGTTGGCGGTAATCGAAACGTCCATGGATGTGAAAGCTGCACCAGCGAAGTCGTAGGCGCTGTAGTAGCCGGCATCTAGACCAGAGAAGTTGTCAATCCAAACGATGTGGGCTACACCGTTTTCCATTTCCACGTCGATGGTGTCTACGTCGCAAAGACCGTTGTGGGAGGAAACAGCTGTGGCTGCACTAAAGGTCGCGCCACCATCAGTGGAAGTTACCAAGTACAGGTCTTCGTCGCCGTTATCTGGGCTGATCAAGATGGCGATGTTGTTGCCTTCGGCATCGATCGCGAAGTTGCGCACGTCGTTGCCACCGCTTGGGTAGCCCTTATCCAACATGATGTTGGCGGTCCATCCCAGGCCGTTGTTAGAGGAGAAGTAGAGGTCGTCTGCGGCACCGTTGCGCTCGTCTCTCCAGCAGGCGTACAAGTTGCCGGACGTAGCAACCATGCCATAGTAATAAACGTATTTGTTGGCACCGGTCAAATCATCGTCGATCCGCTCTGGAGCATTCCAGGTCAGGCCGCGACCGTTTGAAGTGGTGACCCAGATGCTGTTATCAGTGGTGTCTTTGTAGAGGATCGCTGAAAAATCGCCATCGCATACGACGGCTGGGGCTGCAGCTCCGGTGGTTGAGGTATCAACCTGAACCGAGGCGCGAGGATTCTGAGCAGATGCCATTCCGGCAGCGGCCGCGAAGGCGGCGATGAGGGGGAGTTTCTTCATCGAGGTTTAGGGATGTTGAGTATTTGAGGCAGATTGCCCGTCGGGGTTCCAAGGTTTAGGAACATCCTAATTTAGGCCAATTCCATGAAGAAAGAAGGTGTGTTTTGAGATTTCCAAGGGGCATTTTGGTGTTAATGCAACATCCTATATCGCAAACGGAAACAAATCGGTTGCAATTGCCCTGCACCCCATTTATATGGCTTTATCGGGATGGCAAAAGGTGCTGGTATTGAAGGGCGATCTTCGCCTCCAGCAGGAGCTGGGATTGGCTTAGGACGAAAAAGGTTGGCGCTGTCGAAACATCAGTCAAATTCGAGGTGAACGACGTTACTCACACGAACTTGAGAGCCGTCGGGTGAGACGATGATGGCGCACAGGTCAAATTGCCCCAACGATGGCGGCAAGTTCGGAATGCGGCTTAAATATGCGTTGGCTTGCGCTTCGGATTTTGCGTTCAAGGTGCCGGAGAAGTTAGCGATCGGCAAACTACCAGGGTCCGTGTAAATAAGTTTGGTTAACCGGTCGAAGTTAAGCGGGACGTGCGTGCCATGGTAGCTTGAACCCAGTGTAGTACCGGAAAGACTAGCTAAGATTTGGTAGCTCCAGCCGGCAGTTTCTTCGTCGTAACAGCGCAGCGCTAGCTTGCCGTTATCGTTGTTGTGCGGGATCACGAAGGGATGCGTAACGGTCAGGATTGGGTCGGGGTAATCCACCAAAGGCAATTCCAATTTGGACGCATTTGGTCCGCCGGTGCGCATGGTCACATCGAAGTCGGTGAACATCGGCATGGCGTAAAGATAAGTGATATGGAATGGTGTTTTGTGCCATGAAATGTTGCGTACTTCGGCGCGCAATACTGTGCCTTTGGCCAAGTAGTATGAACACATGCCCATTTCCAAATTCAACTCAATTTCATCATTACCATTATGGCCGCGAACAATATGCTGCCCGCTAGCCAGATAGCGGTCAGTGGTATGATCGAACAATGCCACGCTTACTTGGAAATCCGGCTGTGGGCATTTGATGTGCAAATTAAGCTTTGGTGCGCCCAGCAGCAATACGCCTTTTTCTTTCGCAGGCATGACGAACTCAACCCCATCCATTGGCATGGCGTACACCAAGGCCTCCGGCTCAGGTAAGTAGTCAAAATAATCCTGTTGAGCCATGCCGTTTGCACGATGCGCCACCGAATAAAAATCAACTTCAGCAGGTACCTCAGTATGGAGTGCATTGCCGGGACCAGGGAAGTAGGGCTTGATGTAGGTGCCAATCAGCGGATAAACGTCGCTTTCGATGACATCCCAAACGTGAAACTCACTGTTGTAATCAGCCGCGCTAATCGGTGAAATCGCAAACCGGTACTTGGCCCAATCATCCAATCCACGGTCGATGCCTTTGAGCTCTTGCTCGAAAAACATGATACGCCGATAGTCTTTGCTCATGAGCTCATAGAAGTTAAAGGCTGTGCTGTGCCCGCCTACCGAGTGATTGAGCAATTTACGCGTACCCGGAAGTAGGTAAGAGTCCCAATTGCGAATCAATTGATTGATAGGTCCATACTTGTCATCCCAGGCTAGTTGGGCCATGATCGAAACGTGGGAGTCTCGCAATAGCTCGCCTGGATCCAATGCTGGATCAAACAACGCGTCCATGACGCCTTCATAATCTTCAGCGTCAATGAAAGGTTGTATATAGGCGAAAAAAGCGGGTGGGTGGTGCACGCCAGAAACCGCTTCGTCTTCATAAAGTTGCCGAGCCATCATTTCGGACAGTGTTTGATTGTCCGGAACCAAGCTGTTCATGTACTCCGCCCCGAAGTTGACCGGCGCAACCGCCTTAATGACTGGAGCTGGTGCCGTGCGCCATGGATTAATGGGAAACGATTTACCAGAATGTGCTGCTGCCAAAAATGCATGCAAGCCACCTTGCGAGCGGCCGGTGACGCCAATCCGATCGAAATCAATTTTGTTCGGGAACATTCGTTCCGCCTCTTCCATGATTTCGAACATATCTAAACGCTCGCGAATGCCGACGATTTCGCGACCATAAATTTGAGGATCATTTAAAGTCATACCCGGACCTTGCCCGCGCACGTCGTAAGTAACGGTTACGAATCCACGACTTGCCAGACCGCGGGCATTGGAGGTGACGATAGTTCTGGAAGTTCCGCTAGTGTGAACCAGTACGATCATTGGTCAACCGCAAGCAGAAGGCGCAACGGTCGGAATACGCACATCCATATAGGTTTGGTAATTGTCAGTGAATGTAACAATTTGATCTACATATTCAACAAATGTACCGTCCGCGGGAGGGTCTACGCATTGCGCCGAAGCTGTGTTCGAAGCGAGTAGACAAAAAAGAACCGCCGAGCAAAAGGTAGTGAAGAAAAGATTACGCATTCGAACAGTCAAAGCTGGGGGAGCTTTGATTATGTCAAAGTCCTAGCCAGTATTAATCAAATTCTAAGTGAACTACGTTGCTAACTTTTACCTCACTGCCGCTCGGAGAAACCATGACCGCACAAAAATCAAGCTGCGAAACCATGTGGGGTATCGTTGGAATTTGCCCCAAACGCATTTCCGCAAACGCCTCCGCGTTTTGATCCATTTGGCCGCTAAAGTCGGAAATGGGCAGAGAAAAAGGCTGCCTGTAAATCAACTCGGTCAGCACATCGATGTTTAGTGGCATATAAGTTCCCATGTAGGTTGTACCGGGAGAGGTGCCAGAAAAGCTGCCAAGGATTTGGTAATTCCAGCCTGCGCTAGTTTCGTCGTAGCAACGTAGCGCAAATTTTCCGGTTGGATTGTCTTGGCGGACCACCAGTGGACGGTTGTAAGTCAAAACTGGATTGTCGTAATTAATCAGAGGTAATTCCAAACGGGCTGGTTCTGCGCCGCCGACGCGGATGCCAAGGTCAAAATCCGAAAAGATCGGCATGGCGCGCAAAAAAGTCAAATGGAACGGAGTCTGGTGCCATGCCAAGTTGCGAATTTCAGCTCGTAGCACTGTGCCCTTTGGAAGATAATAGGCGCACATCCCCATTTCCAACTCCAAGTCCAGCTCGGTGGCAGAAACGTTATCCCGAATTGTGGTAAAGCCACTCGTTAGGTAACGATCATTGGTATGGTCAAACAATGCTACGCTGATTTGCATTTCCTGCTGTAGGGAACCCGCATGCAAGGTCAGCTTAGGTGTACCCAACATCAGCACGCCTTCAGGCAACGCCGGCATGACAAAATCTATGGTTTCCAGCGGCATGCCCTGCGCCAATTGGGCAGGCTCCGGGAGGTAATCGAAATAATGCTGCATCGTGATGCCATGGGTCTCATGATGTAGCTGGAAATAATCGGCGGAAGCCGGTGGCGTCGGCTGCAATGCATTGCCAGGTCCCAAGTACATGGTGAGGGTTTCGGTACCCGCAAGCGGGTAGACGTCGCTTTCGATGACGTCCCAAATGTGATGCAATGCGTTGTAGTCGGTGGCGTCAAGGGGGGTGATGGCGAAGCGATACTTCGCCCACTCATCTACATTTCGGTCAATGCCTTTGAGTTCGTGCTCAAAGAAAACGATGCGGCGGTACTCGGTTGAAAAGCGCTCGTAAAAATTGATGGCAGTACTGTGCCCGGTGGTCGAATGATTCAAATATTTGGGCGTGCCCGGTAGCAAATATTCATCCCAATGCTTCGCTAATTCGTTGATCGCTCCATACTTATCATCCCATGCCATCTGCGCCATGATGGGCACCGCCGAATCTTGCAGCAATAAACGCAAGTCCAGAGTCGGGTTGTACATTGCAGTTACCAGGCCGAGAAAATCATTGTTTGCCAAGTACGGGGCGATAAATGAGTAAACGGTTGGGTTGTTATGCAATCCAGAAATATGCTCATCTTCGAACAGCTGGCGGGCCATCATTTCGGAAAAATTTTGACCCTCCGGAAGTAAACCATTGACGTGTTCTGGGCCGAAGTTGACTGGGGCGACGGCCCGAATCACTGGAGCAGGTGCGGTGCGCCATGGGTTTGGCGAAAAGGTTTTGCCCGAGTGGCCCGCAGCCACAAAGGAATGAAACGCTCCTTGGGAACGACCAGTTACGCCAATGCGGTCGAAGTCAATCGAGGCTGGATACAATTTCTCCGCCTCTTCCATGATTTCAAACAAATCCAAGCGTTCCCGCATACCCAGGATTTCGCGGCCAAAAAAACGCGGGTCATTCAACGTCATGCCTGGTCCCTGTCCGCGAACATCGTAGGTGACGGTCACGAATCCGCGTCCGGCCAAGATTCGCGCTTTGGGATTCACAATGTCGCGCGAGGTGCCGCTGGTATGGACCAAAACAATCATCGGCCAACCGCATGGGCCTGGGGCGACGGTCGGGATGCGCACATCCATGTAGGTTCGATAGTTGTCGGTGAATGAAACTATCAAGTCGTTGTGCTCAATAAAATTACCGTCGGCTGGAGGGTCGACGCATTGAGCTGCTGGCGCCACGGTGGACAGACCGAGGGCCAGCAATGCAGGGAGGAAAAGGTTGCGCATTGCTTAGGTGGGGCAACCCTATTTAAGGCATAGCGGTAACGCTGTTAACCAGAAATTTAGTTGAGTTTCCGTATCCTTATGTAAGAACAAGTCTTGGTGGTTGATTACTTCCAGCGCGGATCTGGCAGCGACGGGTCGCGCAGGACTTCTATCTTCTCAGTCAGGACTTGGTCGCCGGCTTTGATCTTCACGGTGTAGGTTCCAACTCCTGCCCGCGGCGCCCAACGACGATTATTGCCGGACTCAGAGTCCAATCGCAGGTTCCAGTCCACCCGGTGCAAGCCCTTTTCACCACTGACATCGTCAAAGGTGCGCACGATTTCACCAGCATCATCTAGAATCCACATTTGAATTCGGCGCTGACGTTTGCCCAGCGAGTAATAGATGTGCGCATCTGAATCAGGGTTCTCGCCAATGAATCGACGCGTGCCACTGTCCGCACGGCCAGCTTCACGCTTCCATTGGATCACGTGGTTTGGCTCATACAGGTTTATGTCCTCGGATGGTGCATCGGCAGCCATCTGGCGCAGAGCAAAGACGTCGACCACCCATGCACTGCGGCCGTGAGTGCCAGCGATTAGCTCGCCGCTTAGGGGGTGAACCTTGTAATCGTGAACGGGTACCGTCGGCAGGTTGTTGTTGAAGCGAGTCCAGTTTTGGCCGCGGTCCAGCGACACCCAACTTCCAAACTCGGTTCCGGCGAACAGTAGGTTTTGGTTTTCAATGTCCTCAACCATGACCCGAACCGAGCCGGCCGACGCAGGCAGGTCCGTGTGCAGCGGCTTCCAACTTTGACCGAAGTCCTCAGACACGAACAAGTAAGGGTTGTAATCGTCACTGCGGTGGCCATCTAGTGCCAAATAAACCCGACCATCATTGAAACGCGAACTCACCAATGTGCTGACGTGGTAGCGACCAGGAGCAACGTCGATCAAACGGTTTTGCTCCTTCGGCGTTTCCTTCTTCAGCGTCTTGCGCTCTTTCTTCTCTCCGGAGTAATCCAACAGGATCATGCCCGGCCCGACGTCTACAGTTCCTGTGACGGCGTTGTCCTTCAGCGTCAGCTTGAAAATGCCGGTCATGTCGTCCGACTTGAAAGTCATTTCCAACGCGCCAGTTTCAGCATCGAAGCTGCCTTTGCTGATCTTCGATAGACCGAAATCAGTTCGAACGGTGCCCGAAACTTTGCCACTCGCGGTCAGCTTCAGGTCCATCAATACTTCGCCCTGGCCTTCCGGCAAGTCGTCGTTGGTAGCGCTGCCATTCCATGTTCCGGTAAGCGGATCGTCATCTGGCGGAGCCTCTTCTTCGCTTACTTCCTTTTTGTCATCCGAGCCTAGTGCAGCTTTTTCATCTGCGGTCAGGTACAAATCTTCCCAGGTATGACCACTGTCTTTCGTCATCCAAAGCGCGCCATCGTCGGTGCCGACGTAAAGGACCTTAGGATCCCGTGGCGACTCGGCTAACTCAGTGGCACTGCCCTTCTCGGTGCGGCTGATCTCTGGCGAGATCGCTTCCAACTTGTTACCGCGGTTCCACGAGCGGAACACGTGGTTACCTGCGCTGTAGAACAAAGCATGGTTGTGGGCAGACAGCAAAAAAGGCGTATTCCAGTTAAAGCGGTACTGCCCGCCGCGTGGCGCGCGCGCGCGAACGTAGCCCTGTTCGCCAGTATCCAGATTGAATCGATAGATAAATCCGTTCTGCGATTCGCCGTAAACCAAGTTTGGATTCTCAGAATCAACGCGACAAACAAAACCGTCGCCCCAACCAATCATGAACCAATCGGTGTTGACGATGCCGGAGTCATGTCCGCTGCGGTTTGGGCCGCCCCAACTACCGTTGTCTTGGAATCCACCGTAAATGCGGTAATCGCGGGTGTCGTCGGTGGTGATGCGGTAGTACTGACCCAGCGCCATGTGGTTGTGATGGTCCCATTCTTCCATGCGATCCCAGGTCACGTAAATGCCGCCGTCGTTGCCCAAAATCATGTGGCGACCGTCGGCAGGGTCAATCCACATAGCGTGGTGGTCAACGTGTACTTCGTCGCCGTGGCCGTCGCTGGTAAAGGTTTCGCCGCGGTCCTTAGAGCGGTGCAACCGAGTGCCTAAAATGTAAATTCGATTGCCGTCGGATGGGTCGACGTCAACGCGGCTGTAG
>JACKQG010002247.1_pt1 | contig 25483 bp, 19 predicted proteins | sample 8237621 | NCBI WGS metagenome assembly JACKQG01 (sample SAMN15677084, study PRJNA649215) | marine metagenome | biome: marine; feature: Black Sea; material: saline water; isolation source: suspended particulate matter (SPM) from the Black Sea western gyre | collected 2013-06-09/2013-06-10 | depth... | reverse complement strand
CGAGGCCGACCTCTTCGAGCGCATCGCGCCAGTCCTGCCAGAGGAAGTCCTTGTGCAGCCCGGCAGAGAGGTGGTCCCAGGGCAGCGCCTCGTCCTCGCGGCGGTGACGGTACACGTGGTCCTCGAACGAAAGCCCGTGACGGTCCATGGCGTCGGTCCAGAGACCCAGGTCGAAGTGCTCACCCCATTCCTGGAATACCCCGCCGCTACGCCAGACATCTTCGATCACGGCTCCCATGCGCCGGTCGCCCCGGCTGAGCAGCCCTTCGACCACCGAGGCTCGCGTGTCGTGCCACTTGAGCTGCACGCCCTTCGTCTTCCGGGCGGCATCGCGGAGCAGCCCCACCTTGCGGCTGAGTTCCTGTTCGGTATTCTGGCCGAACCACTGGAATGGCGTGAACGGCTTGGGGACGAACGCCCCGACCGAGACCGTGACCGACGCACCCTTCTGATGACGGCGGCCGATCTCGACGCACTTCTTCGCCATCTCGATGATGCCCAACGTGTCCTCGTCGGTCTCCGTGGGCAGGCCCGTCAGGAAGTAGAGCTTGATCCGGCGCCAACCCTGTGAGAACGCCGATTCGACGGCCCCGTACAGGTCCTCCTCGCGGATCAACTTGTTGATGACCTGGCGCATCCGCCAGGTGCCGGCTTCGGGGGCGAACGTCAGCCCGGTTCGGCGGGCCCGTTGGATCTGGGCAGCGATGCCGACTGTGAAGGCATCCACCCGGAGGCTCGGCAGCGAAACGGAGACCTGGGCGCAGGCGTCGTCGGAGACCGTGGCCGCAACCACCTCTTCGATGCCGCTGAAGTCGGCGGTGCTGAGCGAGGTCAGCGCCACCTCGTCGTAGCCGGTCCGACGCAGGCCTTCGGCCACCATCGTGCGCACCTGATCTGCCGGACGCTCCCGCACCGGGCGGGTGATCATGCCCGCCTGGCAGAACCGGCAGCCCCGGGTGCAGCCCCGGAACACCTCGACGTTGAGGCGGTCGTGGACGACCTCGGTCAGCGGCACCAACTGGCTCTTCGGGTACGGCCAGTCGGCCAGGTCGGCGACCGTACGCTTTTCCACGAGTTCCGGGACCTCCGGGTGGAGCGGACGGACGACATCGAGAAGCCCGTCGTCTCGGAAGCCAACCGAGTAGAGGCCCGGTACATACACGCCGGTTACCCCGGCCAATGCCAGGAGGACATCTTCGCGGGAGGTCCGGCCCTGCGCCTTCCAGGCCGCCACCACCTCGCTGATCTCTGACACCACCTCCTCGCCGTCGCCCAGGACGGCGGCGTCGATGAAATCGGCCAGCGGCTCCGGGTTGTACGAGCAGTGACCACCCACGAGGACCAGCGGGTGCTCGGGCCCACGGTCGGCGGCCCGGATCGGAACCCCGGCCAGGTCCAGGCACTCGAGCAGGTTCGTGTAGACGAGCTCGGCGGACAGGTTGAACGCAAGCAGGTCGAAGTCTCCCGCCGCCCGGTGTGTGTCGAGCGAAAATAGGGGCAGGCCCTCCCGACGCAGCACGGAGGCGAGGTCGGTCCAGGGCGCGTAGGACCGCTCGGCCACGGAATCGGGCCGTTCGTTGAGGATTTCGTACAGGATCTGGAGACCCTGGTTGGGAAGCCCGACCTCGTAGGTGTCCGGGTAGATCAGGAGCCAGGCCGCCTTGTCAGGGTGGTGCGCCGGGAGAATCATCCCGTCTTCACAGCCGATGTAGCGGGCCGGCTTCTGGACCTCGCCGAGGAGTCTCTCGAGCTCGGGCCAGAGCGAACTCATGGTGAGGGGACTCTACCCACCCACGACGCTGCTTCCCCTTCGGGGAGAAGCGCCCGTGTCCCGGCCGGGAACACGCGCCTCTCGCCACGCGCCTCAGAACCTTCCCCTGTCCCTCCCCTGGTGGCGCCGCATGTGAACGCTCTGGACCAGGCCCAGGGCGAGGAAGACCGCCACCACCGACGAGCCGCCGTAGCTGATCAGGGGCAGGGGTATCCCGGTGATCGGCATCATTCCCGTGGACATGCCCACGCTCTGGAAGACCTGGAAGAGCAGCATCGAGAACACCCCTGCGGTGACGAGCAGGCCGAAGCGGTCGTCGGCCATCCGGCCGATGCGCCAGATCCGGGCGAGCAACAGGCCGAACAGGCCGAGCACCACGACGCTTCCGACGAAGCCGGTCTCTTCGGCGATGACCGTGAAGATGAAGTCGGTCTGCTGCTCAGGAACCATGTCCGAGACGTTCTGGGTGCCCTTGAACAGGCCCTTCCCCGTGATCCCCCCGTTACCGATCGCCACCTCCGCCTGCTCGAGGTTGTAGCGCGCTCCCGTGTCCGCATCTTCGTCGATGAAGACCAGCAGCCGTTCGAGCTGGTACTTCTCGAGTCGCTCCGACTGCAGGACTGCGACCGTGCCGGTCAGCAGCAACAGGCACAGAACCGCCAGGTGCCGGCCGCGCACACCGGCCACGAGCACCATTCCGGAAAATATGGCGCCGTACACGAGGATGGTCCCCAGGTCGGGTTGGGCCATGATCAGGACCACCGGCACGGCCACGGTGGCACCCGCCACCAACAGGCGCCAGACGCCTACATGGTCCCCCGAGCTGAGGATCACCGCCAGGGCCACGATGACCGCCACCTTGCCGAACTCGCTGGGCTGCATCTGGAAGCCGCCCATGTCGAACCGGGCACGGGAGCCCTTCACCTCGACCCCGGTCGAAAGCACCGCGAGCAGCAGCCCCAGGGTCGCCAGGTAGGCGGGGACCATCAGGCGACGGGCCCAACGATGCCCGATCAGGGCCGTCAGGGCCATTGCGACCACGCCTACGCCTGCGAAGACGAGGTGGCGTTTCAGGAAGGTGTCGTCGGCCGGGCGTAGATCGGTCGCCGGGCCACGCGTGGCGGAATACACCATGACGACCCCGACTGCGGCAAGAAGCAGCGAGAACAGGGGCACGCCGATGTCGATGTGCCGTGCGAGCGAAGGACGGGCCTCCCGGAAGGGATAGCGGACAGCAGCCATCATCCGCCTTCCCGGAGGGCGTCCAGGCCATCGAGCGCCTGGGCCACGCCGCGCAGCAGGCTAGTGCAGTCGACGACCTCACCGCGGACCCTCACCCTCCCGTCGGCGTCGAGGACCGGCCCGGAGGTCGGATCGGCGGTCGGGTCGGATCCCTTCAGGCGCCCGAGCGAATCCTCCCCTGTGATCCACTGGTACCAGTCGACGCACATGGGCAGGGCAACAGACCGCGCATAGCTCACCGCCGCTGTCGGCGCCTCTGCGATGCCCTCGACCAGGACCGCCTTCATGAGTCGGGCCACGAGCGGTGCGGCGATCTGGCTTCCGAATCCGGCCTCCTCGACGACAGCCACGAAGGTGTGCGTTGCCTGATCGGCAGGACCGAATGCGGCGAACAGTGATGTGTCGGCCTTGCCGCGGACCTCCGCAGTACCGGTTTTGGCGGCGATCGGAATCTCTTCGAGGGGGAATGACACGCCGCCGGTCGCCTCGGAGTTGAACGCCCAGTAGGCCGTGCCGTGCTCGTCGCTGGTAACTCCCGAGAGCCCCGCCATGACGATGCTCCGGAACTCCGGGTCGATTTCCACGACTCCAATCTGACGGGGCCCGAAGTCGCGGACCTCGTCCCCCTCCCTGGTGCGCACGGATGACACGACGTTGGGTGAACGCAGTGTCCCTCCGTTGGCGAAGGTGGCGAAGGCGTTCGCCAGCTGGATGGGCGTGACCAGCACATCCCCCTGGCCGATGGCGACGTTCACGTTGTCGCCCGGGTACCAGACGCCGTTGGGAAAGGCGATCGGATTGTCGAGGTGGCGCTGTTGGCGGTTCCCGGGAGTCGGAAGGAAGCCGTCCTGCTCGAAGGGCAGGGTGATGCCGCTGCGGAGGCCCATGCCGTAGTCGCCGGCTGCATCCTGGATCCCGGTCTCGTTGTGGATCGGGTTGATGTAGATCGATTCCCCGATCGTGTAGTAGTAGACGTCACTCGACACGGTGAGGCTGCGCTCGAGGTCCACCTGGGGGTTGGGGGCGCTCTTTGCGTTTCGAAACACGCAGCCGCCGGCCTCCACTTCCTCGGCATCGGTACCGGTGCAGCTCTGGAGCAGGTAGAAACCGGGATCGTCCCAGGCCTCGTCCGCCGGCTTCACCCGTCCGGTTCCGAACACGCCCTCATGCCAGGCGGCGTGCGCCGTGAACGGCTTGAACGTCGAACCGGGTGCATATTCGCCCTGAATGGCCCGATTGAACATCGGCAGGTCGTTGGCCGGATCGTTCAACTCGTTCCAACGATCGACCCGGAACCCGCCGATGGATTCGTTCGGGTCGTAGGTCGGATACGAGGCCATGGCCAGGACATCGCCGGAATCGGGAGCCAGGACCACCACCGCCCCTCCCGGAGCGTCGAAGTCCGGTGGATCCTCGTCGGCATCCGGGTCGCGTTCGGGCTCACGGGATCGTGCGGCGAAGACAGAACGCTCCAACTCGGTCTCGACGAGGTACTGCAGGTCTATGTCGATTGTCAGCACCACGTCGTCACCGGTGACGGGTGCGACGAACAGGTCGTCGCGTTCCCGCACGATCCGTCCCAGACGGTCGACCTCCACGACACGGCCGCCGGCGGCCCCCCGCAGGTCGTCCTCGAAGAGCAGTTCGATGCCCGCCTTGCCGATCTCGTCGCGCAGTGCGTACTCCTTGCCCTCCGAGGGGCGGCGGGTCCGGTATTCGGTGTCGTTTAGTGGCCCCACCCACCCGAGAAGGTGGCTGGCGAGGTTCCCGTAGAGGTAGCTGCGAACCGTCGAGTCCACCACCCGGACGCCCGGATACTCGTCGGTGCGCTCGCCGAAGAAGATCAGCAGGTCCTCGCCGACATCGACCGCCACCGGCACGTCGTCGTACAGGCCGTAGGCGGGATCGTTCAGCGCCGACTCGATGTCGGTGGTCTTGAGCAACTTGTTGCCGGATCGGTTCACCTCGATGGCGATACGGGTCAGCATCTGCTGGCGCTGATCATCGGCAAGGTCGGCCTGCTCGAGTTCCCGTTGGTTGATGGTGACCATCGTGGTGATCCGGTTGCCTACCAACACCCGCCCCTGGGCGTCGAGGATCCTCCCCCGTGGTGCAGGGACCCGGATGTGGCGGGTCACGCTCTGCTCGGCGACGGCGACCGCCTGCTCGGTCGTTATGACCTGCAGGTACCAGAGGCGGGCAACGAGTGCGGCGAACAACGAGATCGCCACCACTGCGATGACCCGCATCCGGTAGCGGGTGAGGTCGTCCATGAGCGGAATCCGATCCTGGCCCGTGCTCAGGCGTCGCCGCGACGCAGTTCGATGGTGCCGGGGAGACCCCCGGTCGCAGCCCAGCGCACGACCCGGTTCACCGGTGCCGAGACGACTGCGGTGAGGATGCCGGCCAGGATGGCCTGTCGGACGAACTCCTCCGTGGAGGGGCCAAGGACGCCGAACAGCATCCCGACGGCGGAGGCGAGCCCCTGCCCGGCCGCCACCGCGGCGAGGACGGCGAGGCCGTCTGTGACGGGCGTTGAACGCAGCATGCGGAGTTCGAGGCTGCTGACCGCCACAGCCATGGGAGGATAGACCAGGGCGTGCAGGCCGAGCGGGGCGCCGACGATCGAATCGTGGAGCAGCCCGGCGAAGAATGCCGCTATGGCGCCCCGTTCGGGGCCGCCGTGGTAGCCGGTAAGTATCGAAACGAGCAGGAGGAGTTCGACGGACACGCCGCCGACCCGGAGTTCGTCGAGGAGGGTCCCCTCGAGGGCCACGGCTGTCACGAGAACGAGGAGCACCCGTAGGCGGGGGGTCATTTGCGCGTATCTCCGAGCGGGTCCGCCTCGGAGGGAGCCAGCAGGACGTTGAGGAAGCTGAGGCTCTCGAGGTCGGCAGCCAGGTCGATCACGACGCTGCGCTCGTACTCGGCGCTTTCGTCGGGGTCGATCACCCTCCCTACGGGGATGTCGGCCGGCAGGAGGCTCCGTCCCCCGCTCGTGACGACCGCCTCGTTCCAGGCGATGTCGGCGTCCGGTCGGATTCCAGCCTCGATCCTGAGGGTTCCCCGTCCGGTGCCCCTGGCAAGGCCTTCGTCCTGGGATTCGACGAGGCGCACTCCCACCAGGAACTCAGGGTGCGTTGCCAGGATCACCGTGGAACGGGACCGGTCGACCTGCTCCAGGCGGCCGACCAGGCCGGCCCCGGAGGCGACCGCCAGGCCCTCTGTCAGCCCGTCGTCGCTCCCGGCGTCCACCTCGATGCGGTGGGTGCCGAAGTTGCCGGGCGGCGTGCCCAGTATGCGGACCACGATGGTGTCCAGTTGCGTGTAGTCGATGCCTACCTCGTCGAGGAGGCGCTCGAGGAGTTCCCGGTCGGCATCATCGGTCACCGACCTTCCCCGCAGGCGGGACAGTTCCTCGGCCAGCCTTTCGTTCTGGGCACGCAGTTCCTCGTAGCCGAATATCCCGTTCCAGACAGTCTGGATGGGGTCGGTGGCGGTGTCCGTGACCGTTCGAAGGGGCTCGAGGATGTCGCGGACACCCTGTTGGAAGGCATCCAGGGGTGCCGCTCCGCGGATGTGCAACGTCAGCAGCGTGAGGGCCGCTGCGGCCAGGAGCAGCAGGGTGGGGCGGGGCCGATCGGCGGGCCGAGTCGCGGCCACGGGCTACTCGGGGGTGTCGTCGAAGATGACTTCGCCGAAGGTCCCGAACTCCTCCAGGGCCCTGCCGGCCCCCAGGACGACGGAAAGTCGCGGATCGGGGGCCATCCAGACCGGCATTCCGGTCTCGTCCCGGATGCGCTGTGAGAGCCCGTTGAGCAGCGAGCCACCTCCGGAGAGGGTGATCCCCCGCTCCATGATGTCGGCAGCCAGTTCCGGGGGCGTCCGGTCGAGGGTGACCTTGATCGCGTCGATGATGTCGGCGACCCGTTCCTCGATGGCCTCGCGGATCTCAGCGGTGTTGATCTCGAGGGTCCGCGGCAGGCCGGTGAGGAGGTCGCGGCCGCTGATCTCTGCGCGCTCCTCCTCGACGAGTGGGCAGGCCGATCCGAGGGCCATCTTTATCTCTTCGGCTGTACGGGAGCCTGCTGCGATGCCGTGCTCCTTCTTGAGATGCTGGAGGATGGCCTCGTCCAGCTCATCGCCACCCACCCGTGAGGACTGGCTGGCGACCACTCCTCCAAGCGACAGGACCGCCACCTCGGTGGTTCCGCCACCGATGTCGACGATCATGCTCCCGATCGGTTCAGCCACGGGGAGCCCTGCGCCGATAGCCGCTGCCATGGGTTCTTCGATGATGTAGGCGGGTGCCCGTGCTCCGGCATACTCGGCTGCCTCCTGAACCGCACGTCGTTCCACGCCGGTGACGCCGGATGGAACGCAGATCACCATGCGCGGCTTCGACCAGCGCCGCCGGTGCACCTGTTGGATGAAGTAGCGGAGCATCTTCTCGCAGACGTCGAAGTCGGCGATGACCCCGTCTTTCAGGGGCCTCGATGCCTGGATGTTGCTGGGCGTGCGGCCGATCATCCGCTTGGCCTCGTAGCCGACGGCCAGAGGGGTTCCGGTCATCACGTCGATGGCCACCACCGAGGGTTCGTCCAGCACGATGCCCTCACCCCGGACGTAGATGAGGGTGTTGGCGGTGCCGAGGTCGACGGCGATGTCGCGGCCTCCGAGGACCGGCCCGCCTCCTCGCCTGTTCCCTCCGGGCATGCTCAGTCCCTGGTCTTCCTGGTGGTGGCTGGTTGGCGCTGGTTGGAATTCACTGCGCGTTGGGACGCGTGACGGACCACGGGTTCATGCCGTGCAGCGTTCCCCCGGGGGTCCTGTCGAGAAACGTAACGCATTCGTCACGTAAATGCCACTCTCAGCGCACATGTGACCACGCCACGGTGTCAAACAATGCCTGTAGGCGCGTCCAGAAAAACAGTCGGCGCGTCCGGAAACAGGGTCCGCTCCGTGAGAGTGCCCGAGCTAGCCCTCGGGAAAGAATATTCCGATCTCGCGCTCTGCCGACTCGACGGCGTCGGAGCCATGCACCAGGTTCTCGGTGACGAGCAGGCCGAAGTCGCCGCGGATCGTGCCCGGCGCCGCCTGGGTCGGATCGGTGGCCCCCATGAGCGTGCGCACCACGGCGAAGGTGTCACCGGGGCCCTCCACGACCATTGCCACGACCGGCCCCCGGGACATGAACGCCACCAGGTCCCCGTAGAAGGGCTTGTCCACGTGCTCGGCGTAGTGCCGGCCGAGAGTCTCGACGTCGAGAGTGCGCAGTTCGACGGCCGTCAACCGGAGGCCCTTGCGCTCCAGGCGGCTGATGATCTCTCCGACGAGTCCACGTTCGACGGCGTCGGGCTTGCAGATGACGAGGGTGCGGTCCATGGGCGCAGAGGCTACGGGCGCAAGTCGGGATTCATGGCTGACCAGGCGCCACGACTTCAGCCCCACCCGGGTTCTTCGCCGGGTTCTTCGCGTACGAACTCCAGCGCCTCCCTGGCCGGGGCCAGGACATAGAACGATCCTGTCACGAGGACCATGTCGTCCTCGTCGGCAAGGGTCACGGCCAGGCGTAGGGCATCGCCCACAGAGGACACCGGCTCGGCATCCAGCCCCAGCCCCCTGGCCAACTCGGCCAACCGGTCGGCCGGCACGGCCCGCGGAGATGGCGCCGTGCAGGTCACGACCAGTTCGGGTGCCAGCACGGCCAACTCCTCGAGGATCTCCGAAGGCTCCCTCGGGCCGAGGGCGCCGAACACGATGATCCTTCGACCGGCGCCACCTCCCTCGAAGAACAGCTCCGGCACCGCCTCGGCGACCGCACGTGCAGCGTCCTGGTTGTGGGCGCCGTCGAGGAGGACCAACGGCCCGGTGGCAGCGACTTCGAGGCGGCCGGGCAGCCGAACCGCTCCGAACCCCTGCTCCACCACCTCCTCTCCCAACGGGGCGCCGACGAACGCCTCGACCGCTGCCAGTGCGACGGCGGCGTTGTCCGCCTGGTGGGAACCGAACAGCGACACGAAGACCTCGTCGTACCGGCCGTGCGGACCGAACAGGTCGACCTGCTGCCCTCCGACGGCAACCTGCGTCGCTGTGACGCCGAAGTCCCGGTCACGTTCGAACAGCGGATCGGGATGCTCCGCGAGGAACAGGTCCCGGACGTCGATGGCGGTCTCGCCCAGGACCAGCGGCCGCCCTGCCCGGACAATCCCAGCCTTCTCTCCGGCGATCGCCCGCCGCCAGTCACCCCGACCGTCGGTGTGGTCACGACCGATGTTGGTCACGACGGCAACGTCGCTTTCAACCACGTTGGTCGCGTCGAAGCGGCCGAGCATCCCGACCTCGACCACCGCCACATCCACCGCCTCGTTGGCGAACCAGAGCAGGGCCGCAGCGGTCAGGAGTTCGAAGTATGAAGGCGTGTCCTGAGGTGCCCCGGGTGCCGCTTCGACGTAGTGGGCGAGATCGCCGATCAGTTCGGCGAACTCCTCCTCCTCGATGATCTTTCCACCGATGGCGAGTCGCTCACGGATCGTGTCGACGTGGGGGCTGCTGTAGATGCCGACGCGCAGACCCAGCGCATCGAGCAGCGACGCCACCATGGCGGCAACCGATCCCTTTCCGTTGGTCCCGGTGACATGGATCGTGCGCACGTCCTGCTGCGGATCACCCATGCAGGCAACGAGCCCGCGCATGGAATCGAGGCTCAGGCCGTGGACCCTCCCTGCGGTCGCCTCGAGGTTTACATGCCGATCGAGGAAGCGCAGGGCCCCGCGGTAGTCCATCTGCGTGTTGCGGCCCGAGGGCTCAAGCCGATTCAGGAAGCAGCGCGGTCGGACTGCTGCTCGGACTGCTGCTCGGACTGCTGCTCGGTTGCCGGCACCAACTTGGGTGCTCCGCGCTCGCTGACGCACGACCCGTCCACCACGACACGGAAGGAATCGGACTCACCGGGAAGGTCGAACATCACGTCGAGGAGGACCTCTTCGAGGATCGCCCGCAGCCCACGCGCACCGGTGCCGCGCTCGAGGGCTTCTGCGGCGACGGTAGCGAGTGCATCCGTCGTGAACTCGAGCTCGGCGTCCTCGAACTCGAAGATCTTCTGGTACTGCTTTACCAGGGCGTTTCTGGGTTCGACCAGGATCTGGATCAGCGCCTCGACGTCGAGGCTGTCGACTGTGCCGATCACCGGCACGCGACCGACGAACTCCGGGATGAGGCCGAACTTGACAAGGTCCTCAGGCCGCACACCGGCGAACAGTGCCCCCAGGTCCCTGTCGCCACGTGCCCTGATGTCTGCTCCGAAGCCGACGCTGGCGCCCCCCAGCCGGCTCTCGATCAACTGCTCCAGGCCGGCGAAGGCGCCGCCGCAGATGAACAGGATGTTGGTGGTGTCGATCTGCAGGAACTCCTGATGGGGATGCTTGCGCCCCCCCTGCGGTGGCACGGCCGCAGTCGTGCCCTCGAGGATCTTGAGCAGGGCCTGCTGGACTCCCTCTCCGGAGACGTCGCGGGTGATCGACGGGTTCTCGCTCTTGCGGGCGATCTTGTCGATCTCGTCGATGTAGATGATGCCGTTCTCGGCCTTCTTGATGTCGTAGTCGGCCGCCTGGATGAGCTTCAGGAGGATGTTCTCGACGTCCTCCCCCACATAGCCGGCCTCGGTCAGGGCCGTGGCGTCGGCGATGGCGAACGGCACGTCGAGCATCCGGGCAAGGGTCTGGGCCATCAGGGTCTTGCCACAGCCCGTCGGACCGATCAGCAGGATGTTGGACTTGGACAGTTCGACGTCGTCGCCGGGCGACCGGTCGGCCTGTACACGCTTGTAGTGGTTGTAGACCGCTACCGAGAGGATCTTCTTGGCCTGCTCCTGGCCGACGATGTAGTCATCGAGGAATGCGAAGATCTCCCGTGGCCGGGGAAGTTCGCCGAACGAGACATCGCTGGGCTCGGAGAACTCTTCTTCGATTATCTCGTTGCAGAGGTCGATGCACTCGTCGCAGATGTAGACGCCGGGGCCCGCAATGAGCTTGCGTACCTGCTTCTGCGTCTTGCCGCAGAAGGAGCACTTGAGGAACTCGCCCCCATCTCCGAACTTGGCCACGTGCCATCTCTCCTGTCGTGGATCTACCTGAGCGGCCCACCCCTGTGGGCAGGCTCAGACTGTAGTTGCTGCGGCCCAGCCGATCGGGACCCGTTTGCGGAAACTGGCCGACAATCGTCTGGCACCCGGCACACTTCCTGTCGAGCTGCCTGTCGCCCTGCCTGCGGGTACGGCCCCGGCGATCTGCTTCCCTACTTCACAGCAGCGATTGCTCCGCTCTTGTCTGCCGGTGTGCGGGCCTCGATGACCTCGTCGATGAGGCCGTACTCCTTGGCCTCTTCGGCGGTCATGACATAGTCGCGGTCGGTGTCGCTGTTGATGCGCTCGACGCTTTGTCCGGTGTGCAGGGCGAGCAGTTCCTCGAGTTGGGCCTTGAGGCGCTGGATCTCCTTCGAGGCCAACTCGATGTCGGACACCTGACCCTGGGCTCCGGCGTAGGGCTGGTGGATCAGGACCCGGGCGTGCGGCAGGGCGAGGCGCTTGCCCCTGGTGCCTGCCGCCAGCAGCACCGCAGCGGCGGAGGCTGCCTGGCCGAAGCAGATGGTGGTGATGTCGGGCTTGATGTACTGCATCGTGTCGTAGATGGCGAACAGGCCGTTGATGTCGCCACCGGGCGAGTTGATGTAGAGGCTGATGTCGCGGTCGGGGTTCTCGGACTCGAGGTGGAGCATCTGGGCGCAGATCAGGTTGGCGGTGATGTCGTCGATCGGGGTGCCGATGAAGATGATGTTCTCCTTCAGCAGTCGCGAATAGAGGTCGTAGGCCCGCTCGCCCCGGTTCGTCTGCTCGACGACGGTCGGCACGAGGTAGTTCTGCACGTCAAGGTCGGCCAAGGTCATGCGCTGGTTTCCTGTTCCTGGTCGGTTTCGCTGTGGATATCCCTGTCGGCATCACTGTCGGGGTCTGTGCCTGCCTCAGGTTCTACTTCGCCATCGGCCTGAGGGTCTGCTCCGCTGTCGGTGAGCGCCTCCATGTCGGGGAGCACGATCTCGGGCTCGGATGGTCGCAGGTCGTCGCGTTCGATGGCGTTGCCGTCCTCGTCGACGAACTCGACCCGTTCGAACAGCCAGTCCATGGCCGCCTGCTTGCTCAGGTCTGCCAGAAGCTCGAGGAGGTGGCCGTTGCCGGCCATTCGGTCCCGGAGCTCGTCGAGGTCGGTGTCGGGTTGGCCGGCCTGAACCGCCATCAGGCCGAGGTGGGATTCGACATCGGCGTCGTCGGGCCGGATCCCCTCGGCGTAGGCGACCGAGCGCAGGGCGAGATCGGCTCGGGCCGCCATCCCCGCCTCGGTCCGAAAGCCTTCGCGCATGGTTCCCGTGTCCTGTCCGGTGGCCTCGATCCAGCGGGCGAAATCGATGCCCTGCTGGGCCATGCGCATCGCCATGTCGCGGATGCGGTCGTCGATCGCCGACTCGACGAGAACTGCTGGAATCTCGACGGTGACCAGCTCTGCCACCGCACGGGCGATGTTTTCCCGGGCCATGCCAACCGCCTGGGCCTGCTTCATCGAGGTGATGCGGGATCGCAGGTCTTCGGTGAGTTCGGCGATGGTGTCGAACTCGGAGGAGTCTGAGGCGAAGGAATCGTCAGCGTCGGGGAGGACCAGCGCCTGCACCTCCTTGAGCACGATGCGGAGCTGGAGGCTGCCCTCTTCCTGGGGATGCTCGGCGTTGAACTCCATGGTGTCGCCTGCCGATGCGCCGCGCAGGTTCTCGTCGATCTCGTCGACTACGGCGCCGGTTCCGACCTCGTACAGGTAGTCGGTGGCTGTGAGCCCCTCGACCGGTTCCCCCTCGTGGCTCCCCTCGATGTCGATGGTGACCCGGTCGCCGTCCCCGGCAGCCCGCTCGACCACCTCGAGGGTGCCGTGCTGTTCCCGGAGGGCATCGATCTGGCTGGTGATGTCGGCCTCGCTGGCACTCGGGGCTGGAACCTCGACGCACAGGGACGCATAGCCGCTGACTGACACCCGGGGCCGGACGGGCACCGTTGCGTCGAATACGAGATCGCCCGCCTCCTCGCCCGCGGTGATCTCCAGCGACGGGGAATCGATTGCGTCGACGGCATGCTCGATGAGCGCCTTGCTGTAATAGCCGGGGACGGCCTCCTGGATGGCCTCGTGGCGACCGGCCGACGTGCCCAGCCGGGCCTCGAGCAGTTGGCGGGGTGCCTTGCCCGGGCGGAAGCCCGGCAACCTGATTTCCTGGGCCAGCCCCCGGAACGCCCTGTCGACCGCTGTTTCGAACTCTGCCTCCGAGACGGTGACGGTCAGTCGGACCTGGTCGCCGTCGAGCGACTCGACCGTGCTTGTCACGCCCTCGCTTCTGGAACCGGATCCGACGCCCTTTCCACTGGACGAGGCGTCCTGGTTCTTGCGTCGGAGTTTTGAGAGCAGGCTCACAGTTGGGCGAGTGTACTGGCGGCCCGCGACAGGCAGGTCAGGAAATGATGCGAGAAGAAAGGAGAGCCTGCGTAAAGAGAGCCTGCGTGGCGATCGATCCTTCAGGCGAGCGTGGCGAGGATCTCCTCGAGGTCCCCGACCGTGGTGCGCGGGTTGATGATGCAGACGCGCATGGCCGGTCCGTCGTCGACCGTAGTCGGGGTCAGCAACGCCGTGCCGTCCGCAAGCAGTCGATCGCACCACACCTGGTAGTCGTCGAGCTTCCAACCGACACGCCGGAATGCAACGACGGAGAGCTCCGGTTCGACGATGAGTTCGAGGTGGTCGGCGGCCACGACCATCTCCCTCGTCGCCCGGGTGACCTCGAGGGCGCCCTCGATGGCATCGCGATAGGCGTCGGTGCCGTGGACCGCCAACGAGAACCAGAAGGGCATGCCACGTGCCCGACGGGTCAGCACATGGGCGTAGTCGCAGGGGTTCCAGACGTCGGCATCGATGATCGGGTCGAGGTAGCCGGCGTGCTGGGTGTGGGCGGCCCGGGCGATCTCCGGGTTGCGGTAGAGCAGCGCCGCACAGTCGAACGGCGAGAACAGCCACTTGTGCGGGTCGACGACGAGCGAATCGCACCGCTCGATGCCGTCGAACCGGTGCCGGACCGACGGTGCCACCATCGCTGCGCCGCCGTAGGCACCGTCCACGTGTAGCCAGATGTCGGCGTCGGCACAGGCGTCGGCGATCCCGTCGAGGGCGTCGACGATGCCGAGGTTCGTCGTGCCGGCCGTGGCGACCACTGCGAACACCTCGGTGCCCTCGGGTCGGCCGGCGATGGCCTCGGCGACAGCGTCCCCCCGCAGCCTCCGGTCACCGTCCACCCGGGCGAGGAGGACATCGACGTCCATCACGCGGGCAGCGGAGTCGACCGACGAGTGGGCGCTCTCGGCGGCGACCATGGCCCATCGTGCAGGCCGGTCGAGCCCTGCTGCGGTCCGCTTCGCGTCGGCGCCGTGGCGGGCGGCCACCAGGGCCGACAGGTTGGCCATCGTCCCTCCGGTGGCGAAGCAGCCACCTGCCGATTCGGGCATTCCGGCAAGGTCGGCGATCCATCGGAGTGCCTGGTTCTCGGCGTAGACCATGCCGGCGCCGTCCAGCCAGGTCGAACCGCACAGCGACGAGGCGCCGACGATCAGGTCGAACACGGCAGCGGCCTTGGTCGGGGCTCCGGGAACGAATGCGAGGTAGCGGGGATGGTCGGCCGAGATGCAGGCAGGGGCCAGGTGCTCGGTGTATCGACGCAACGCCTCGGGGCCGCCGAGCCCCTCGGGCGTGACCGTCTCGCCCACCAGGGACTGGAGTTCGGTGGCACTCATCGGGCCGTCGAGCGGGGGCTCGTTCCTGATCCGGTCGAGGGCGTAGCGGAACACCGACTGGATCAGTTCCTCGCCCTTCTGGTCGAACTCGTGCATGCCCGTCGTTCCCATGCCCGGGAGGCTAAAGCCTTATGCCCGGAGGTTGAGGCTGTCGTCACGACCCGGCCAGTACGCTCGGCGGCGCCGCGGGTGTAGTTCAACGGCTAGAACCTCAGCCTTCCAAGCTGATGATGAGGGTTCGATTCCCTTCACCCGCTCGAACCCCCGAAGTGCACGTGCCCGGGCTCACGGGCACACGGGCACACGGGCACACGGGCACATGGCCACACGGGCGATGCCGCGCCCTACGCTGGCTTCGTGCTCGTCGCCCAGATCTCCGACTGCCATGTCCGCTGCGACGACGGCGCATTTTCGTCGCTGGTCGACACCTCAGAGACCCTGGCCACCGTGGTCGACCACCTCAACGGCCTCGACCCAGCGCCCGATGTCGTACTTGCCACCGGCGACCTGACCGACGACGGCACTCCCGAGCAGTACGCCTGCTTCCGTGAGATCGTCGAACCGCTCACCACTCCCCTGCTGCCGTTCCCGGGCAACCACGACAGCGGCCCCGACTTCCGGCAGGCCTTCGCCGACCTGCTGCCCGGCGACCCGGGTGGCCTCCCCGAGCGGCACTGCAGCTACGTGGTCGACGACCACCCCGTGCGCCTCGTCGGCATCGACACCTCGAAGCCCGACCACCACGACGGCTGCTTCGACGACCAGCGTGCCGACTGGTTGGAGGCTGCGCTTGCCGAAGCCCCCGATAGACCCACGCTGGTATTCACCCACTTCCCGCCCTTCGCCGTCGGCCTCGACTACATGGACGTCGCCGGCCTCGCCGGCGCCGATCGCTTCCAGGACGTCATCGCCGCACACCCGCAGGTGGTGCTCGTCGTGGCCGGACACCTGCACCGTTCGATCCATGCGGTGATCGCATCCACCCTGGTCTCGGTGTGCCCGTCGACCGGCTTCCAGCTCGACCTCGACCTGAACCCCGCCCGTGGGGGCGCAGTGGACGAGCCCCCCGGGTTCCAACTCCACCGGTGGGACGGCAGGCGCTTCGTCACCCACACCGGAATGGTCCGGAAGGGCCGCCGAATCGACATCACCGACTTCGTCGAGACCGTGCTCGGCCGGGCCGAGCGGGGAGAGGGCTTTCCCAAGGCCTAAGCACCGGCTCCCGGCTACTGGCGTTCGAGGAACCGGTACACGTCCACCAGGTCGATGCCCGGGAACGGCGAGAACTCGCGGCCTGCCGGCGGCAGCGCTGTGAGTACGAAGCTCCGCTCCGAGGCAGACGGCCAGGCAACCCCATCCCAGCGCTTCATCAGTTCAGGATCGGCAGCGAGGTCCTCGGTGCGTGCACTCGACCGCCGCAGCGTGTCGCCTCCCCGGAACGATGAGGCATCATCGGCGCTGCACCCGATCGTGATCGCGAACGGGGTGCCCTCGGCGACGTTCTCCACGTAGGTGGCGCACCAGAAGTCACCCTCGTCGGTGGCAGTGAACTGTTCATGGACGACCTCGGACGATGCCCACGCCTGCCGGGCACCCCAGAGTCGGCTCACCCTGACGCCCTCGAGGCTTCCTCCCTCGTCGCTGGGGAAGACGAGGCCGTCATTTTCGTAGGCCTTGGTGATGGTTCCCGCCGTGTCGGTGCGCAGGAAGTGCACGGGTAGCTCCAGATGCCGTGTCGCCAGGTTGGTGAACCGGTGGGCTGCCATTTCGTACGAGACGTAGTAGCGCTCCTTGAGGTCTTCGATCGAGAGGTCGCCCTCTGCGTGAGCCGTCTCGAGGAACCCCACAGCCGCCTGCTCGGGTATCAGCACCGCTGCTGCGAAGTAGTTCGATTCGACCCGTTGGCGGAGGTAGCCCTCGAAGTCGGTGGTCTCAGCGTGTTCGAGGGCGAAGTGTCCAAGCGTCTGGAGGATCACGGAGCGGGCAGCCCGGACGTTCAGGTCGTCGCGTTGGGGTATGTAGATGATTCGTCGTGCCGTGTCGGTGACCGACCGGGCGGTGATCGGCATGCCACGAACCCGTTCGACGCTGAAACCGTGGTACGCCACGAGGTCGGTGAGGTGCTTGTCGGAGGGTGGCCCCTCGCCCGTGTAGCCAGAGGCGGCAAGCGTGTCTACGGCCACCGCCTCCACCTCTGTGAAGTAGTTGCCCCGTTCACGCATCTCCGTGCGGAGAGCAAGGTTGGCGGTCCGTGCCTGGGCATCGGCCTGCTGCCGGGCAAGCCCGACCCTGCTCACCTCGGCGCTGGGAAGCGCTTCGTAGAGGCCCACAAGGGTCTCGAGCATCTCGTCGTCGACGCGGGCGCCCGCCCGGATGGTCGGCAGACCGAGGGTCTTGCGCCACCTGCCAGACTGGAGGCGGGTGAGGCGTATCTCGAGCTCGGCCCGGCGATCGGGGGGCGTCGGGTCGAGCAGGTCGCTGCTGGTGGTGCCGAGTGCTGCGGCGAGGTCGGCGAGGGCCCCCAACTTGGGCTCGAGGCGGCCGTTTTCGAGTTGGCTCAGGTAGGAGGGAGGGCGTCCGACCCGCTTTCCGAGTTCCGACAGCGTGAGGTTGCAGCGTCGGCGATGGTGCCGGACCCGATGGCCGAGCACGACCGGGTCGTACTGCGAGCCTTGTTGAGCCTGTTGAGCCTTCTGAGCCTGTTGAGCCTTCTGAGCCTGTTGAGCCTTCTGAGCCTTCTGAGTGTCCACGGATGCTTCCTTCCTGGAGCACTGTCGGCAACTGGCCTCGCTGTGGGATACAGGCCCGAATCGTGCTCAAATACTGCGCGTTCTTCCGGCTACAGGCTATCCACGTCGAAGTTTCGATGCCTCGGTCCCCGATATGGGCCCGAAGTACGTCAATAATTGTCGCCAGCCGGGAAGCCAGCTGAGGGCAGCATGGAACATCAGGACAAGATCACCGAGAAACCCGATATCGAGGTCAGCGGGCACCCGCGCCTGGGAGAGCTCTTCACCCCGAAGGCGACCGAGTTCGTCGCCGACCTGGTCCGCACCTTCCGCGACCAGCGCATCGACCTCCTCCGTGCCCGTCGGGAGCGTCAGGACCGCCTCGATGCCGGCGCCCGACCGCACTTCCTGCCGGAGACAGCCGAGATCCGCTCCGGCACCTGGACCGTCGACCCGGTGTCCAAGGACCTGCTTGACCGTCGGGTCGAGATCACGGGTCCCACATCCCGCAAGATGATGATCAACGCCCTCAACTCCGGTGCCAGGGTCTTCATGGCCGACTGCGAAGACGCCACCAGCCCGACCTGGGACAACGTCGTCGAGGGGCACCTGAACCTCCGGGACGCCCACCGCCGCGAGCTCACCCTCGAACAGGGCGGCAAGCACTACCGCCTCAACGACGAGACCGCCACGCTGGTGGTTCGGCCCCGGGGCTGGCACCTCCCCGAGCGCCATGTCCAGGTCGACGGCCGTCCCGCCTCTGCCTCCCTGGTCGACTTCGGACTGGCCTTCTTTCACGGCGCCCGCGAGGCACTCGACCGGGGCAGCGGCCCCTACTTCTACCTGCCGAAGCTCGAGGGGCACCTCGAGGCACGCCTCTGGAACGACGTGTTCTGCCATGCCCAGGACGCACTCGGCATCCCACGGGGCACCATCAAGGCCACCGTCCTCATCGAGACGATCCTCGCCGCCTTCGAGATGGACGAGATCCTCTACGAGCTGCGCGAGCACTCGGCGGGCCTCAACGCCGGCCGCTGGGACTACATCTTCAGCGTCGCCAAGAAGTTCGCCGCCCACCCCGAGTTTGTCCTCCCCGACCGCTCCGACATATCGATGACCGTTCCCTTCATGCGCGCCTACACGGAGCTCATGGTCGCCACGTGCCACAGGCGCGGCGCCCACGCCATCGGCGGCATGTCGGCCTTCATCCCGAACCGCCACGAACCCGAGATCACGGTCAACGCCCTCACCAAGGTCGCCGAGGACAAGGCACGCGAGGCCAACGACGGCTACGACGGGACCTGGGTCGCCCACCCCGACCTCATCCCTGTCGCCATGAAGGAGTTCACCGCCGTCCTCGGAAGGGGCACCAACCAACTCGACCGCCAGCGCCCTGACGTCGATGTAACCGGCGACGACCTGCTCGCCGTGTCGGAGTCCGGTGGCTCGGTCACAGAGGCCGGGCTGCGCACCAACGTCCATGTCGGGCTCAGGTACCTGGCCCACTGGATCGACGGCACGGGCGCCGTCAGCATCCACAACCTCATGGAGGACGCCGCCACCGCCGAGATCAGCCGGGCGCAGGTGTGGCAGTGGGTCAGGCACGGCCAGGACCTCGCCGACGGCCGGACGATCACCGCCAACCTCGTGCGCACCATGATCGACGAGGAACTCCGGGTCATCGAGGACGAACTCGGAACCAGCGCCTTCATCGACCTGCCGTTCAAGGATGCACGTCGCGTGTTCGAGTCGGTCGCCCTGGCCGACGACTTCACCGAGTTCCTGACCCTCCCGGCCTACGAACTGCTCGACTGAACAGAGCACACAGGAATCCGGGTAGATCCAACCCCGGGCGCCGAGCGGCGTCACGGAAACCAGAAAACACGACAGAAAGAGCACCCCATGCGCAAGAGCTTCGCCCAGCAGGTCGAGGAGTTGGAACAGGACTGGGCCCAGAACCCTCGCTGGGACGGCGTCCAGCGCGACTACTCGCCCGACGACGTCGTGCGCCTGCGCGGCTCGTACCTGCCCGAGTGTTCACTTGCGCGCCACGGCGCCGAGACCCTGTGGGAGCGCCTCCACGGGATGGACTACGTCCATGCGCTCGGTGCCATGAGCGGCGGCCAGGCCATCCAGTACGTCAAGGCAGGCCTTCCCGCCCTGTACCTGTCAGGTTGGCAGGTGGCCGGCGACGCCAACACGGCCGGCCACGTCTACCCGGACCAGAGCCTCTACCCGGTCAACTCGGTGCCGACCCTCGTCGAGCGCCTCAACAACGCCCTGCGGCGGGCAGATCAGATCGAGTGGTCGGAAAACGACGGAGACGTGGTCCGGGACTGGCTGGTTCCGATCGTCGCCGACGCCGAAGCCGGCTTCGGCGGCGCCCTCAACGTCTACGAGCTCATGAAGCGCATGATCCGTGCCGGCGCCGCCGGCGTCCACTTCGAGGACCAGCTGGCCTCCGAGAAGAAGTGCGGACACATGGGCGGCAAGGTCCTGATCCCGACCCAGCAGCACATCCGCACCCTGATCTCGGCCCGTCTGGCCGCCGACGTCCTGGGTGTTCCGTCCCTGGTCCTGGCACGCACCGACGCCCTGGCCGCAACGCTCATCACCAGCGATGTCGACGAGCGGGACCGCCAGTTCGTCACCGGTGAACGCACCCCGGAGGGCTTCTACCACACGACCCCCGGACTGCCGGCGCCGATCGTCCGTGGCCTGGCGTACGCCCCGTACTGCGACCTGATCTGGTGCGAGACCGGGACCCCGGACCTCGACGAGGCCCAGAAGTTCGCCGACGCGATCCATGCCGAGTTCCCCGGCAAGATGCTGGCCTACAACTGCTCGCCGTCGTTCAACTGGAAGGCTGCGCTCGACGACGCCACCATCGCCACGTTCCAGAAGGAACTCGGCGCCATGGGCTACAAGTTCCAGTTCATCACGCTGGCCGGCTGGCATGCACTCAACGCCTCGGCGTTCGACCTTGCCCGCGGATACAACGCCGACGACATGACCGCATACGTCGAGTTGCAGCAGCGCGAGTTCGGCATGGAGGACGACGGCTACACGGCAACCCGCCACCAGCGCGAGGTCGGCGCCGGCTACTTCGACCTGGTTGCCACGACGGTCGCCGGGGGTGCCGCCTCGACGCTGGCCCTGGCCGGCTCCACCGAAGAGGAGCAGTTCTAGAGACCGGGCGCTCTTCCCTGCTCAGGCCCGCTCCCGGGTTCCTCCCGGGGGTGCTGACAGGTATCGCCACGGACGGCCCCTTCCTGCGCCTACCGTCACGCCGTGCGGCGGTTCTGGCTCCAGACGACAACGGTGATGGTCATCCTCGGGCTCGCCCCGGGCGCCGCCGCCGACGGCCCGTCCGATGCACTTGGCGCTGTCGTCCACGATGGCGCCGCCTTCCCGGTCCTGGACGCACTAGGGAATGGCTGGGTCGTCACAACCCCCTGCCGGACCGAGGTCTTCCTCGGCGAGGGAACCCATGTCGAACGTGTCGATGTCGTCCTGGACCCGGGCCACGGCGGCCCCGAGACCGGGTCGGTGGGACCAAACGGAATAGTCGAACGTGACCTAAACCTCGGCGTGGCACACCTGACACGCCTGGGACTGCTCGACCTCGGATACACGGTCGCCATGACCCGCGAACGCGACCTGCACATGGGCATCGTCCAACGGGCGAACATCGCCAACGCACTCTCCCCCGGAGCCTTCGTGTCGATCCATCACAACGGTGGTGCCGTTCGGCGTTCCTCCGATCCCGGCACCGAGGCATTCCACCAGAACGGCGACGACGGGTCCCGTCGGCTGGCCGGCCTGCTCTACGAGGAGGTCCACGCAGCCCTGTCGGCGTGGGACATCCGCTGGGTCGACACGGTCCATCAGGGAACCTCTGCCCGAATCCGCAACAACGGCCTCGACGTCTACGGGATCCTGCGCCTCACCCCGGACCTCGACTCGGCCATCGTTGAGGCCGCCTACCTCTCAAACGCCCCCGAGGCGGACCTCCTTGCCGATGTCGAGGTCCTGCAGGCAGAAGCAGATGCGATCGTCCGGGCAATCGACCGTTTCCTGACGAGCGACGATCCCGGCACCGGCTTCAAGCAGGCGTTCGTCGATGCGGTCACCACCGGCACCGGCACCGGTTGGAACTGTGACGACAGCATCTACGGGAGTTCCCTGTCCCACGCCGTGGGCTACACGGAACAGGAGTACGCCGACCTGGTCGCCATGGCCGCCCGGGCCGGCCACACCCCCGAGTCGCTGCAACGCTTCGGGGTCTACGCCCTCGACTGGTTCCATGCCATGGCCGGTCGGCTGGTCCTCGAGCCCCTGCCGGCCGAGGCGCTCCCTGTCGTCGAAGGTGACGGGGTGCCGGTTGCCGTCACCGGCACATGGAGCCCCGCTGACCAGATCGTGCTGATGCGTGTGGCCGACGCGTATGGTCTCTCCCCAGCAGAGGCGCAGAAGGTGGGCGCCGTGCTGATGGTGTTTCTGATCGGCATCGGCGGCTGAGAAGCTGCGCTCTAGTCGGAATGCCAGTCCTGCCGTCTTTCAGACTTGCGCTGGGACCGCTGCTTCTTGGCTGTCAGACGCCGCTCTACGGCCCCCTTCCCGGGCCTGGTCGGTCGGCGGCTTCGCCGCACCACACGTGCCTCCTGGAGGCGTTCCTCCATCTTGGCGAGCGCCAACTCCCGGTTGCGGTCCTGCGACCTGGTGCGGTCTACCACCACACGCAGGATCGGCCCCAGCCTGCTGAGCAGCAGCGTGCGGACCTCGTCTTCAACGCCCCGGGCATCTGCAAGGTTCAGTTCAGCCTCGACCCTTGTGTGCGCCCGGTTGGCGTGCTGACCGCCGGGGCCTCCAGACGGGCCGAACCGCCATGAGACCTCGCCCGCCGGAATGCGGCACCCCGGTCCCCCGGAGAGGACCCTGTCATCGAATCCGGCCATGACAGGAGGGTAGATGGGATGCCTGCCCGGGCGAAGGGATCCACCCGCCCCGTTTCCCAAGCCTGCGCCAACTGCGCTAGGACTCCCCCGTGGAAGCCGTCGATCCCCTCGACATTTCGATCCTCCGCGACCTCCGCGACCTGCGCGTCATCGTGATCGGGGCCGGGATGGCCGGGATCCTGTCGGTGATCCGCCTCCGGGAGATCGGCCTGTCGGACGTGACCGTCTACGAAAAGGCCGACCGCCTGGGCGGCACCTGGCGTGAGAACCGCTACCCGGGCGTGGCCTGCGACGTGCCTTCCCACCTCTACTCGTACTCATTCGCCCCTAACCCCGAGTGGACGCACCGCTTCTCCCCCGGTCCTGAGATCCAGCAGTACCTGGAGGCGGTCGCCGCCGAACACGATGTCGAACGGGATGTCGTCTACGGGGAGGAGGTCACCGATCTCCGCTGGGACGGCGCACGCTGGCAGCTCCGCACCGCCTCTGGCCTCACCGACGAGGCCGACGTGGTCATCGCCGCAACCGGCGTGCTCCACCACCCCAGCTACCCGGCCATCGATGGGCTCGGCGACTTCGCCGGGGTCACGATGCACACCGCACGATGGGACGAGGGCCTGTCGCTGGCCGGCCTGCGGGTCGGCATCATCGGTACCGGTTCCTCTGCCGTTCAGACCGTGCCGACGATCGTCGACGAGGTGGCGTCGCTTTCGCTGTTTCAGCGGACCGCCCAGTGGGTGATGCCCGCCGACAACCCTGCCTACACCGAGGACGAGAAGGCCGCCTTCCGAAACGACCCCGGGCTGCTTCGTTCGCTGCACGACGAGATCTCCGAGTTGTTCTCGAACGGCTTTTCAAACGCCGTGGTCGACGCCGACTCCGAGGGCATGAAGCTGATCGAGGCCGCCTGCCTCGCCAACCTCGTTGACAGCGTGGCCGACCCGGACCTCCGGGATCGGCTCCGCCCCGACTACCGGGCCGGCTGCAAGCGGCTCGTGATCTCACCGAACTTCTACGAGGGCATTCAGCGCCCGAACGCCGAACTGGTCACCGAGGCCATCGAAGGGATCGAGCCGGGGGGTGTTCGGACCGCCGACGGTCGCCTCCATGGACTCGACGTGCTGGTGCTCGCCACCGGCTTCCGCGTCGACCGCTTCCTGCGCCCCATCGACGTGACGGGCGTCGACGGGCTGTCGCTCGACGAGGCGTGGTCCCAGCGCCCCAGCGCCTACCTGTCGATCTCGACGCCCGGCTTTCCGAACCTGTTCATGCTCAACGGCCCGAACGGACCGGTCGGCAACTTCTCGCTCATCGAGGTCGCCGAGGTGCAGTTCGGCTACATCGCCCAGTTGCTCGACCTGCTGCGTGACGGCCGGGCCGGGTCGGTCTGCGTGACCAGCGCCGCCACCGCGGAGTTCGAGGACGAGCGCACGATCCAGGCGGGCAACACCGTCTGGGCCACCGGCTGCAACAGCTGGTACCTCGACGACCGTGGCGTGCCGATGGCCTGGCCCTGGAACTTCCAGGAGTACCGCAACCGCCTGGCAGCGCCCGACCTGGAGCACTACCTGCTCGCAGATTGAGGGCTAGCTGGTGCCCATGGAAGTGCGGTGGTTCAGAGCACAGGAACCCCGTTGCGCGAGGCGCCGGAGCATGGCAGCCTTGTGCTCGGATTACGATGGTTTGACCAGACCAGAGGAACCATTCGATCGTCGTGGCAGTTCTCCTGCCTACCAGAGCCCACGCCGACATCGCTGCCGAGAAAACGGAGAAAACGGCAGGTCAATCCTTCGACACGGAATCCTTCGCACGTTGTCCGCCTCGGGTAAACGGTTGTATCAGAGCTCTGGTTTCAGAGCCCTTGCGGCAGCAATCTGCTCATTGCCCGGGGCGGTTCACACTTGACATCCAGCCGTTGGCATGTCCATGATGGCCGACGTGCCTAGTTCAAAGTGGGCGCCGGCCTTGGCTCTCACAGTGCTTGTAGCCACGTTGGTCGGCCCTGCCGCCTCGGCGCTCACGCCTAGTACTTCGCCCGGCGCCTGGACGGCCATCCGACAGAGCCAATCCATGCGCCTCCCGGCCAACGTGTTCGGGCTTCCTCCAGAATGTGAGGGGATCCCTCCGGCCGACAGGGCGCTGTGTGTCTCCCTGCTCATGGCTCAGGCCACCGGGTTCGATGACGAACCACTATTCGGCTTCGCTCAACTCTTCATAAAAGACGAAGACAGCGACGCTGTCGCTTGTGGCATGGAGACTGCTATCGACGATCCGTCGGTGGACATCAGCGCAGCCGGTCTGTTACCGCCCGGTTGGCTCGGTCCGTTCCCAGAACGCCACCCATTGGTGATCGAGATGAACGGATCTCCGGCTGAGGCGATCGAACACTTCAGTTTCGCGATCACCAACTTCGGATCGTACGGGGCCGATGAAGAAACCCCGGGGCAGGCCTACAGCCAACACGATGGATTTGAGGAGACCGGTGAGTACGCAGATCGAGACTGGATGGACATAAAACCGGGATCAGGGGAACTGATCGATCTCCTGACCGGAACGAACATCCTCGTCTTCTATGTCGACCTGTCCGCCGTCACTGGGGACCTGACGATAAGCGTTTCCAGTTTCCACATGACCGAAAGCATTTCCGAGTGCAGTAGCGACACATTGGACCTCGAAGTCTCAGAGGCCGATCTCCAACTGATCAGGAACACTGAAGTCCCGCCCCCCGCCGCACCAGCCACCACCGCACCCCCCATCACCGCACCCCCCCCCCCCACACCCCCCCCCACCGCCCCCCCCACCAACCCCCCACCCACCCCCCCCATCACTCTCAACCACCCAGCCACCACACCACTCCCCTCCCGCTGACCCCCACCCCCTCCGCACACTCCTCACCCCTCAGCCCGCCTCC
>JACKQG010002246.1_pt1 | contig 25494 bp, 31 predicted proteins | sample 8237621 | NCBI WGS metagenome assembly JACKQG01 (sample SAMN15677084, study PRJNA649215) | marine metagenome | biome: marine; feature: Black Sea; material: saline water; isolation source: suspended particulate matter (SPM) from the Black Sea western gyre | collected 2013-06-09/2013-06-10 | depth... | reverse complement strand
ATAAATAAAAAAGCATTAGATGAAGTTTCAATAGTTCGCTCCAAAGGATTGAAAAATGAAATTGCAGGATATATTACAAAATTTATCAAAAAAGAGGTTCGTGAAGGTAAGGCAAAACAAGCTCGAATTGATGCTTCAAAAGCTGAACAACAAATGGCAGAAAAATCCGAAATAGAAATCACTGAAGATAGTGTTATTGAAGAAGAAACTGAAATTGTTGAAGTATCTGAGACTATTGAGACAACTGAAGAAGTACCTTCTGACACTGCTGAAGAAAGAACTGAATAATAAATTAAATATTATTTCTACATTTTAAATTAGATAGATATGTTTACTGTAAAATTTGTAGGTGGCGCAAAAAAATCTTTTCCTGTAGAAAATTTGAACATTGACAAATCCGATATTACTATTCAAGAATTAATCACTTTACTATCTGAACTTAAACCTGGGGATACTCCTGAACTTGATACTGATAATGTGTTAATTGCAATTAATGGTGCTGATTCTTCTGCCATGGATGGAAAATCTACAAAAATAAAAGACAATGATCTTGTAAGTATAATTCCAATTATTCATGGAGGTTCATCAAAAAAATTCATTTTTGAGTTCTCTAAAAAACAAATTCAAGCAATAGAAATTAAAGGTCAAAAATCAATTGACATAAAATTTATTGATGATCTTAGAAAGAAATACCCTAAACTTCTTCTTCAAGCTGTATCTAGTAATTTTATTTTGAATTCATATCATTTAAAAAAAATTATTTCATTGTCAATTGAATCACAAAAAAATAACATTTTACTTTCAAATAAACTTGAAACTGATATTCTTATGAGATTTGCTTTAACTAAGCAAATTTCCGACGCTATTAAAAATATTGGAATTAGACCCAAATCTAATTTTATTTTAATTGCAATAGGAAATAAAAAAACTCTAAATTTATTATATGATGATCTACTTCCAATATCTACAAATCTATTTTCAGAAAATAATGAATCATACATCAAAAAACATTTCAAAATAACAAAAAAACACATTGATTCTGTCTATTCAAAAAATCCTTTAGCTGATATACTAGTCGAGAAAGCTGCGGTATTACTCTGACATACTTCGTTTAGTTTTTTCAGTACTCAGAATATCTGATTTTTTTAGTATAGATACACCTGTCTTACTACCTAAAATTTCAATTAAGAGAATTTTATCTGGAAATTCTAGAGATACTTTATTTTTTATTTTATTTGCTATTTTTGTTATGATTTCTTTACTTGATAAATCAGAATTTCTTTTCTCAATTGATATTCTGTATGTTTCATCATCTAAAATTTGATTAGATAATTCTGCAACACTTTTTTCTATTTCATCAATTTTTGATTCAATGACTTTCTGTATTGGGATGATTCTTTTACAATATCTGACACTCCATGGCTCGTCGAGAAGCATTTCTTTGATTTTTTGTACAACTTCTATAGGATCTAGTTTCGTATCTGCTGTCAAAATTCCTGACATATTTGTAATTGAAACTTTGACATTTGAATCCCCAAATTCTTCTAAAATATCCATTAATTCCTCTTCTGTCTCTGGTTCAAGATGCCTAGGACATGTAATTATCAGATTCATATCTGTGAAATTTCTTCTTTGCTTAAAGAACCTTCCCGGATAATTTTGATTTCTTTATTTTCTATTTCTATGATTGTTGATTCACCTCCGCTTGAAATTATTCCACCATCGACAAATACATCATAGCCTTTCATATCTTGCAAACAGTCTTTTGGATTTGTATATGATGAATTTCCAGAAATGTTTGCACTAGTTCCAACAAGAAAATTACATTTTTCCAATAATTCTAATGTGCATTTATGATTAGGTACTCTAATTGCAATTTTATCTTCCAAGTTTAATGACTCTTTAATTTTTTTATCTTTTATTTTCAAAATCATTGTCAATGCACCTGGCCAAAATTTGTCTGCAATTTTTTCTGTAATCTTATCAAAATGAGCAATCTTTTTAGCTGTTTCTTTAGAATATGTTAAAACTGGAAGTGATTTCACAATACTTCTAGATTTAATTTCATAGATTTTTTGTACTGATTTTTTATTGTACGGATCACACCCTATTCCATAAACTGTATCTGTGGGAAATACCACAATTCCACCATCACTGATTATCCGTGATGCTTTTTCAATTCCCTCTTTATCACAATTTACTTTCAATATGTCGTCTAGATTTTTTTCTTTAATTATCATTTACTTTTGAATAAGTTTTTAACAGTTTACGGTTTAATTTGAAAAAGAATGTCCTCTAATGATTATGAAGATACCGATTTTGAAGATGATTTTGAAGATACTTTTGATGAATCTGATGAAACAAGTGACTAGATACTTAATCCAAAATTATCTGCAAAGTTTGTAAATGAATAATATGCTTGTAAAAATTCTCTTCCGTTTTGACTAATTTTGTATTTATTTGAACCTTGATTGTCTACTTTTTCTAAAAGACCTTGAGATACCAAAGTTTTCAATATTGTTGAAATTCTGGAATGTGAAATGTTTGCTTTTCTAATTAGATAAGTTACTGTTGCTCCATCTTCATCTTGAAGATCATCTCTAGTTGTTGCTAAAATATCCCCAATTATTTTCATATGAGTCCTATATTCAGTCATTTTCTCTATGAATAATTAATTTAATTTCTATGAGAGGGGACTGATATTTTCCAATATACTAAAAAGATAAAAGAATTTGACAAATTTTCAAATTTCCTGAATTTTGAGCCTGATGTATTATTCCCCAAAATCTTCATCGAATTTTATTTTGGTTAAAGGTACTTTGCTTACTGGAATGAATAATGCTATCAATCCTCCAATTTTGATTATCATTGATGCTGGATATATGATCGAGTCTGGGAATACAAATGAATACCATCCCAAAAATTCCCCTAAAGCTAAAAGCCCCAATCCTACTGAAACTGAAATTGCCCCCTTGTTCTTATTTTCAAAATATGACAACATTGTCTCAATCGCACCATATGCCAACAAGATAAAAGAAACAGATCTGAAAATATGTTCTAATTGAACCGAAGATACTAGGAATAATGGAAATATTCCAACTGATCTAAAATAACTGGATTTTGGAAAAAATGATTTTATGCTATGTGAAAATGCGATAAAAAAGTAACCTACTGTTTGAATTGCTATCCCTAAAGTTTGAACCCATCTTTCAATATTTCCTGATTTTATTATGAGATCCTCTGTCATGTATCCCGTCCATATGACAAAAAATCCTAAACTGATTGAAAAAAATGCAATTGTTAATCTAAATAATGTTGGACTTCCAGTATTTCTGAATCCAATATATGACATAATCCCTATTGCAAGTCCTACCAAAAATCCTACTAAATTAAGAATATTTTCTAATAAAAATTCCAATGATGAATAGAAATATGCTTAGCTAATTATTTTAATCTGATGGATGATTACACTATTTTGTTAATCCCATTCATCTAATGACCCTGAAGTTTGGCCTTCTGTACTACTTGCATAATCTCCTAAAATATCTGAATATTGTACTTCGTTATGAGCCACAAATTTTACGTATTCTCCATAACTCATATCTAAATCACAAGAATCACATTTTACCGCTGAATAGTCCATTGCCAAATCTGCATCTTCTTTACATTTTGGGCATTTTATCTTCATGCCCACATAGTTCTTTGATAATTATTATTGTTTTACATTCAAAAGGTTGACTAACATTAGCTGTTTTGAGATTTAGAGAGTAGTGTGTATGATAACTTGGTACTAGTTGGTAGGTATGGTTAGTGAATCCTAAATTATCCCCAAAAAAGGTTCAAGTCTCTATAGATTCAAACCAAAAAATCATAAAGATTATTTGGATTAATCTCCTATATTGATTCTTGAATCATAAAACCAAAATTTCTACTATTGTGTTTATTCAAATTTTGTTTATTGTTAGTAGTTTTCTTACTGTTGCAATTCTTGAATCTCAGATTAGCTTGGTTGGAAACTCTGTTAATATTGCTGGTAAAAACAGGTTATTGACTAGCCAATTTTTAAATGAATTAAAAGATTTTACATATGTTAAAAATTCCAATGCAATACCTGAACTAAAACTAAACCAGATTGAAGAAAATATTCTTTTGCTAAAAAATGGTGGATTTGACAATAATCTGAAAATTCAAAAAATAGATGAAAAATTCATAAATGAATGGGATGTAGTTTATCAACATTTTAGTATATTGAAATTAAATTATGAAAAATCTATAGAAAATTCTGAGGGCATTGTATCTACAAATGATATGTCTGAAATTGAAAACAATGCTTCTCTTTTAATCTATTATTCAGATGTTTTAGTAGACAATCTTGGAACTAGCATTAATAAAACCTCTCAAAACATGATCCTTTTACAACTATTTCTTTTGATAGTTAATGTCGGTGTTCATATTGCATTGCTCTTAGTTGTCTTTAGAATATTACAAAAAACATTTGAAGAAAATTTAAGAATTGAAAAACTAGCCATAGTTGGTGAACTTTCTTCACGCTTAGCTCATGACATGAGAAATCCTCTCTCTAACATCAATATGAGCACACAATTACTAAAATCAACAACAAGTGAAGAAAATGCTGTTAAAAAATTAGACGCTATTGAAAAAGGAGTTGCTAGACTCTCTCATCAAATCAATGATGTTATGGATTTTGTAAGAACTAAAGAACCTGAATTGAAATTATGGGATTTGAATTCAATTTTGGATGATTGTTTTAATCGGTTTAAACTTTCTAACTCTGTCAAAGTAATTTTACCTGAGAAATCTACCTTAATCAAATGTGATAAATCCCAGTCTGAAATACTTTTTATTAATTTAATTTCAAATGCTTTAGACGCAATCCAAAATGAAGGCTCAATTGAAGTCCGTGTTAAGGCCAATTCTAATAAAACAATAATTGAAATTATAGATTCTGGTACTGGCATTCCTGAAGAAAAAATAAAAACTATTTTTGAGCCATTGGTAACCTTCAAGGAAAATGGTACTGGATTAGGCTTGGCTAGTTGTAAAAATATCGTTGAAAATCATAGAGGTAGTATAACTGCAAAAAATAATCCTACAGAATTTATCATAACTCTTCCAAATCACTAATAGAAACGCTAAATCATTCAAATATTCTTGAACCTAATTTTATTTTCAAAATGTAAAGTCCTGTTCTAATTTGCAAAACTGAAAATTGGTTTTACGCCTATCTGCGTCCCTTTTCATCCCCAAAACAGTAGATGAATCCCCGTGAAATTGAATCTTAACAAATAATTTTTTATCACTTTTTCTTTAAATTCAAAAAAAGATAAAAGGAGTTCATTATTCTCAATTCCTATGAGTCAAACTTGTACGAAATGTAAGAATTCTATTCCTGATAGTGAAGAACTTGGAGTTGTCGCTGCAAAATACCCTACATGTAACAAATGTTGGGCTGAATGGAAAGAATATCAAATTATGGTTATGAATGAGATGAAACTTGACATGTCTATGCTAGATCATAGAAAATTATTGAAAAAGCATGAAAAAATCTTTGTAGGTGTTTTGTCTCCTGAAGGAGAAGTAATTGATTACACCAATGAAGATAACAGAAAACCTGATGAGCCTACAAATGTTTAGAAATTCAAATGTTTTTTAGCATTTTCTGGCACAACTATCATAATTCTTCTTTTTGAATTTTCATCCAAACCATTGATGATTTTTTTAATTGTTTTTGCAAGAATTTCTCTTTCATTTTCATCTAATGTCAAAAATATTTCTAAAATTCCATCGATGTTGAAAGTGATTAGTTTTTGTGGTGATCGTGCAACTTCTGTAATGTAAGCTGAAAACAGTCCGTCTCTTTGTTCTTCAGTTAACGTCGTTAAAATTTTGAGCCATGTTTTGAAAAGTTTTGAAAAATTAGGAAAAGGAATTGTAGGACCTGCTTCTAAAGCATTGTTGATCACTTCCATTTTTTCAGGTTCTGATAATGAAAAGAATTCTATCATTCTTTTTTTCAAAATTGGATTTCTTAGAAAATCTGGCAAATTGGCCAAGTTAATAATTATATTTCCTGCAAAATTTTCGCCTACCATCGATCTAAACTAATCCGTGTTGAATATAAAATCATGTGAAGACACTTTAGCTTAAATAAACGAAATAAAAGTTGAACATTATGACATCAACTGTAGTTGTTGGCGGATTTTTTGGCGATGAAGGAAAAGGAAAGATCATATCATATTTGGCAATTAAAGATAATCCAAAAATAATCGTACGTGGTGGTGCTGGTCCAAATGCTGGCCATACAATTAGAGATGGTGATAAAGTATACAAAGTAAGAATGCTTCCAAGTGGATTTTTAAATAAAAATGCTAAAGTCATGATTGGACCTGGAGTTGTAATTAATCCTGATGTTCTCAACAAGGAAATTCAAGATTTTGATGTAGCAGGACGTTCATTTATCGATAAACATTGTGGAATAATTGAAGAAACTCATTTGAATAGAGATTCAAAAGGAGAATTAAAAGAAAAAATTGGAAGTACTGGTTCAGGCACTGGTCCTGCAAATGCTGACCGTGCTATGAGAGTTTTAAAACTAGCAAAAGATTTCGATTCTTTATCTTCACTAATTGTTGATGTTCCTTTAGAAGTAAATTCTGCACTTGATGCAAATGAAAATGTCTTGATAGAGGGAACTCAAGGAACATTTCTTTCATTGTGGCATGGAACCTATCCATTTGTAACCTCAAAAGATGTTACAGCCTCTGGAATTTGTGCTGATGTTGGTATTGGCCCTACTAGAGTTGATGAAGTAATTGTTGTTTTCAAATCATATGTTACACGTGTTGGAACTGGACCTCTTGACAAAGAACTTTCTCTTGAAGATGCAGAAAAAAAAGGTTGGTCTGAATTTGGTACAGTAACTGGTAGGCAAAGAAGAGCAGCTGATTTTGATTTTGATTTAGCTAGGCGTGCAATCATGCTCAATGGTGCAACACAAATTTCAATTACCAAACTGGATGTACTCTTTACAGATTGCGCAGGAAAAACTTCTTACGATGAACTATCTGATGATGCTAAAGCATTCATTGCAAATATTGAAAAAGAGTTAAACACGCCTGTTACAATAATTGGAACTGGCCCAGCTGTTAATGATGTCATTGATAGAAGAAACTAGGCTCCAATATTTTGGATAAGTTTAATTTGTTAATCGATCGGTAATTCCTGTGGACAAGTTACAAACTACTGATAAATTACCACGTTACATTCAAGTTCATTCCACTTTAGAATTCACTAGGCTCGTTTGTGCGTTAGAACGTGCTCCGCGTGTTTCTTTTTTACACGATTATGATGGAAAAAAAATTCTATCTGTACAAATGGATATTTTAAAGGAAAAACCAATTGTTTACTATACTCCTTTAGAAAATAATGGTCATTATCTCTGTTATGGATTGAAGGGAGGAAAAGAAGAATCTGAAATTGTTGATACGACTTCTGATGCTAGCAAACTCTATTCACCAATTGTAAGAATAAAGTCTCTTCCTAAAACATTACAACCTGGTAATGGTACTTTAGATAGATATCAACCAATTCAACTGGAAGACATGTCTAGTTTAGCAAAACTTACTTGGGGTCTTGAAGAATTTCCATTTCCACTGTTTTTATTCCCTCGTAATGATAAATGGTTAATCGGTGTTTTTATGAATTTTAATGACGAAGGGACCTCTTATTTTTGTCATGTTGTGTTAGATTCAGATCCCGAAAAACCCTTTTTGAAATTTACAACTGCAAATAGCTCTCAACCTACGTTCGTGGAAAATCCTTCTGAGCACGGTTTTTCTTATATCAAAATAATAAAATTAAAAGACACACATCCACTAGTAGATTATGGCCACCTTCAAAACTAGACTTTCACAGATCTCAAAAACTAATGGCAAAGTCATTCTTGCCAATGACTATGATCTGTCTGTTAAAAATTTAGAATCAAAAACCATTCAAAATATCAAACAACTACATCCATTTCTATGTGGAATTAAACTAAATTTCCATTTACTTTTACCTTTGAGTGGAAAAGAAATTCTAAAAATAAACAAAACCGCTCACAAGTATGGGTTACAAACAATTGCAGATATCAAACTTAATGATATTGGAAATACAAATAGAGTAACTGCGGAACATTTGTGGAATTTAGGATTTGATGCAGTAATTGCAAATCCAATAATGGGCCTTGACAGTCTAAAAAATCTAGTAAAATCTGCTCACAAAAATGGAAAGGGAGTGATCACCTTATGTCATATGAGTGCCCCTGAAGCAAAATTATCATATGATATGGAAGTCAAAATGGGTAAAAAACAACAATTGTACCAACTATTTCTGAATTGGGCTCTTACTGCAAAGGTTGACGGTATTGTCGTGGGGGCTACATTTCCAAAAATTATTCAATTTTGTTCTAAAAAAGCAGGAAAAAATTTGAGTATTTTTTCTCCAGGTGTTGGGACTCAAGGTGGAAGTGCTAATGAAGTAATTTCATCTGGAACTAATTACTTGATTGTTGGCAGAACTATGTTGAATTCTAAAAATCCTATAGCTGTTGCAAAAGAATTACAATTACAAAGTTTTGGAAAGTAACATTTGTGCTTTTGTTAACACTGTCTTTGCATTATCAAAAGTAGTTTTTTCCATAGCTGTGTTATAATCCATCCATGTATAATCCGTATGTTCATGTGAAATTTTAACATCGACTGTTTTTGTTTCAGCTAAGAAAAATACTACTTTTTTATGAACTAATTCCCCCTGATATTGAAAATTATATTCAATCCATTCTTCAAAGTTTTCTAGAAATACAATGTCTGTAATTCCTGTTTCTTCTTGTGTTTCTCTGATTGCTGTTTCTTGAATTGATTCTCCTTTTTCCATTTTGCCCTTTACAAAATCCCAATGCCCTGAAGGATAATGTAAAAGTAAAAATGAATTACCTGTTTCTTCTTTTCTGAATAATACAATTCCTGCAGATGTCTCTTCTATCATTTCCCTAACCTTCTTTTCCTCTCTTGATAAGTCCTAATTGCCCTCATTAAATCTATTTTTCTAAATTCGGGCCAAAAAATATCCATAAAGATTAATTCACTATATGCACTCTGCCACATTAGAAATCCACTTAATCTCTTCTCTCCTGATGTCCTTAATACCATATCTGGAGATGATTGTGGTAAATGTGATGTGTATAGATTGGCTTCAATTTCTTTTTTGTTAATATCTTTCACATCTAGTGAACCGTCTTTGATTTTCCCTCCAATCTTTTTTACTGCATCTACTAGTTCATTTTGTCCGCCATATGCAAGTGCAACATTTAGAAAATGATTGTCATAGTTCTTTGTTGCATCATCTAATTGTTTTAGAACTTTTTTGATAGATTCTGGAAGTAATTCAATTCTACCAATTCCCTTTACCCTCATCTTACTTCTATGAATTCTAGGATCATTGAGCAATTTCTCCAATCTCATACGAATTAATTCATAGAGATGTTCCAACTCTTCATCCTCTCTATCTAGATTTTCTGCTGAAAGTGCATACAATGTGACAATTTTAATATCAAATTCTTCGCACCAGTCAAGGAGATTTTCTACCGCATCAGCCCCTTTCCAATGTCCTTTTTCTGGAACTGATAGGTGTCTTTTTGCCCATCGTCTATTGCCATCTAAAATTAAAGCAACATGATTTGGAATATCTCCATTTTGAATTTCACTCTCTAATCTTTTTCCGTATATCTTGTAGAGGCCTGATAACTGAAAAACTAAATCTTTGATCTTGCTAATACTTTATCACCACTTGATGATTTACATCTAATTGAAGATATCAGTGTTATTCAGGAATTGATTCGTTTTAGAATGAATTTAGTCTGAAATCATCTCTTGATCTTTGTGTTTTCTATATTTTTTAAAGAGAATTGTGGCTGAAATCAATGTTGCTGCCAGACCTCCAAGTAAAGGTGGAATCAAAGTAAGTGAAGGCTCGTCATTAATCAAAATATTTGTGAATTGTAATACTGTTGGATAAAGGGCTCCTAAAACGATAATTCTTAAAATATCACTAATCTGTCTTGGAATCCCTCCAATCCAATTACTTAGAAGTGTTCCAGCAAATATTGCACCCATTCCTATCCATAAAATTGGTATCACTCCTGATACAAATTGCCCTACTATCATTTTGTTTGTAATTATTGTGATGAATTGTGTATCTGCTTCAACTAATTCTGTATCAACTGCACTAATACCAGCTGGGACTGATGAAAGAATCAGTAATACTCCTGCCACCATGGTAAACATTCTGATAAAACCCATCGGCGTTGGTTTTGACCAACTTGACCAAACTCTGTCAATGTCAAATGCTCTAATCAAAAATGCCCCACCTAGAATACTTACAAGCACTGCAAATATTTCTGCAGTATATCCCAATACCGTAGCTACTCCTCCTATTAACAAAAGAATTCCTGGAACTCCTAAAAAGAATTTTGAATATTTTGAATCATACGCTAGCATTTTTAGATATTTTCCAAAAACTGCATAGGAATATTCTACACTTCTACTGACTTTCATTACCACTCTTTGCACTGATACTACTGGAAGTACATTTTGAATTACAGGAATAACACTTTCGTCATCTTCACCATCTGATACAATTACTGCACCATTTGCTGAAAATTTCTCTAAAACTTTTCTTGTTTCAACAAGAATTTTCTCATCTGCTTGAACTCCTCTATCTTTAACTCCTGCAACAGTTACAACTTCTACTTGGTAACCTTTACTGATTAAATCTTCATATGTTTTAATTGCAGCGAAAATGGAATTTGAATCTGCATCTTCTGGATCTTCTAAAGCTAATCTTTGCGCTGCCTCAATACATGCATCTCTCCCAATTACGGGTGTGATGATCCCTGCCTTTTCACCTACATCATTATCTCTATCAATACAAATTACTAATAATTTGTTAGCCGTAGATGCGTTAACATCTTTTTCAATTCTACCTGTTTGATGAGACATTCTAATTCTAATTGTAGAATTGCTTTTTAATGATTTCCAACCAATATCAATAGGAATATTTGGTTTTGAGCCTAGCCTGGTCTTGATTGATCAGACATTTTTACAAATTCTATTGATTCTATTTTTAGCGCATCTATCTTTTCTAAAGTTTCACTCATCTCTTCTTCTGTATTCTTATTTTCAATCATATTGGCTAAAACCTTGGTTTCTATAATGTACGAATTAAATGATTTTAAGGCATCCATGTAATTGATATAACTTGTTTGCCATTCTTCTGATGGTTTTGATGTCACAAATTCACTAATCTGTGCAGTTACCTGAGATGACGTTATTTCAGTCACGGATATGTATTCTTGTGGAGATATTTTTCCACTTTGTAGATTTTCATATTCAAGATCTATTGATTCTTGTAAAACTTCATGAATATTTTTTACACCATCTAAATAATTTTCATAGTCAGATACTACAAATGTTGTTTCAACATTTTGAGGGATAATCCATAACAAAAAACTTGCACCAGTAATTGCCGCCAAAATTATAGATGTTACAACAATTCCTTTTTTTGATGCCATTTTGTTATTTTACTAATAAGGAGTTTATAATTGGTAATATTTTATAAAATTCTGATTTTCTAAACAAATGTTCGAAAAAATCTAATTTTTCTTGTTATTATTCATGTTTTTTTAAAAAAGCCCTTCTAATCTTTAAAATCACACACAAAATTAATTTTTTAATGCCTAAAAAAATTTATGCGCATCTAGCCTATAGTGAAATAATTTTCACAGCCTCTGCCTAAATACCACAAAGTTTGATCAATTTCATAATGGTTCAAGCATATTGCGTAAAATGCAGAGCAAAAAGGGACATCAAAGATCCCAAAGAAACTACATTAAAGAACGGACGCCCTGCCGTAAAAGGTACATGTCCAACATGTGGTACAAACGTCTTCCGTATCGGAAAGATGGAATAACCTCAAAAAAGGTCCACACGATTTCTCTTTTTCAAAACCAATATAGGGTCTTTCATGCACCATTTTTTAGTGACTAAATCCGACTACGAAAATCTACTCAAACGAATTCAGGATAAGCTAGGTGACACTGATAAAGAAGATCAAACTAGATTTGAGCTTCCGGTAGTGGATGTAATGTGGGAAGGCCAAAAGACTTTCTTACGAAACTTTTCAGAATTCCCAAAGGTTTTACGAAGAGATCCTGATAAAGTACTACAATATCTTTCAAAAGAATTTGCAGTTCCAGCAGAGAGATTAGGAGATAAGGCAATGTTTGTTGGTAGAAGAGCTCCTGATGATTTCACAAGATTATTTCAAATTTATGTAAAAGACTATCTTGAATGCCCTACATGTAAAAGTCCTGATACAAAAATTCTAAAAGAAAATAGAATATCGTTTTTAATCTGTGAAGCATGTGGTGCAAAATCTACTTTGAAAGGTAAATATGCGTAATGCAATTTTCGGTAAGAACTACGAATTATCAAAAACAATCAATGCTCAATATTTGCGATGCTGATCTATTGGGGAAAAAAATTATTGAAGGTGATTTAACTATGCATATTAGTGAAAATTATTACGGAGAAAGATTTGTTGAAAAAGATGAAGCAGAGTCTTTGTTGAAAAGATCTTCAATTATCAACATGGCTGGAAAAGAAACTATATCGTTGTCTTTGAAATTAGGTATTGGTTCTGAAAATGCTGTAAAAACAGTTTCAGATGTTCCATTTTTAATTATATTTAACATGTAAAGTTGTTTGATCTGATTTTTACTTTACATACTTTTTTAGATTTTAACAGCAATCTCTTTTATGTAGTAGGAGTATCTTTCTTCAATGACTGATACTATTAGCAAAAAATTAGAATCTAAACTAGATGATAAACTAAGATCAAAACGAAAAAGGTCTCCACTAGAAGATGGATTCAAAAAAGGAAAAGTAGTCAATGAAGTTTTGGATAAACCTACTGTCATGACTCTTTACAAAATGATCACTGATCATGTTATTGCATATGTTAATGGTTCAGTAAGTGCAGGAAAGGAGTCTGTTCTTTTTTGGGGTGTTGATGAAAATGATGTTAATGTCGCTTTGAAAATTTATTTGGTAAGTACTGCAAATTTTAAAAAACGTGAACCTTACATTCTTGGAGATCCAAGATTTTCTCATCTAAAAAAAGGAACGAAAAACCTTGTTTATCTATGGGCAAAAAAGGAACATCGAAATCTAACTCAGTGCTATCGGGCTGGAATTCCGGTACCGAGACCTCTATATGTCACAAATAATGTCCTTGCTATGGAATTTATCGGTGATGGCGGTGCCCCTGCAAAGGTATTGCTCAATTCAGAAGTTGATGAGAATGATTATGCACAAGCTATTTCAATTCTTGATGATCTTTACAAAAAGGCAAAATTAGTTCATGGTGATTTTTCAGAATATAATATTTTTAAAACTGAAAAGGGCTTGGTTGTTTTTGATTTGGGCTCTGGTGTAGATATTAGACATCCAAATGCTCAAGAATTTCTTAAACGCGATATTAATAACATTGGAAGATTCTTCAATAAAAGAGGAATTCCTGTTGAAGATTCAGATAAAATATTTGAGGATATTGTAAAATGAGCTTTGAAAAATTAATTCGTATTCCAAATGATCGAATCGCAGTTTTAATTGGAAAAGCTGGAAATGTGAAATCAAAGATTGAAGAAGCCTGTTATGTTTCTTTAGAGATTGATGGTGATAATGGTGAAGTTTTTATCAGAACTCAAGGTGATGTTGACAAAATACAACCCTTCAAAGCTATGGAGATAGTTACAGCAATTGGAAGAGGGTTTTCTCCTGAAAATGCAATGACTTTACTTGAAGGTGAAAATGCATTACATGTAATAGATCTTAGAGAATTTGCAGGAAAATCTAATGCCAATGTTGAAAGGATAAAAGGGAGGATTATTGGAGAGGGTGGTAGAGCAAGACGAAACATGGAAAATCTTAGTGGTACTCATATCTCAGTTTATGGAAAAACAGTTTCAATTATTGGCGACTCAAGTAAATTACGTTTAGCAGTTGATGCTATCTCTTCTATTTCAAGTGGAAGTATGCATGGTGCAGTTTACACAAAACTAGAAGCTGCAAACAGAACCGCAAAACAAGAACGAATGAAATTATGGGAAGATCAAGATGTCTTCTATTAAGGAAAAATTTAATCAGATTTCTCCTAGTGAGTTCTTTTACAGTAATCGTGATTTAGCTGGATTTAGTAATCCTACAAGGTCTCTCTATACTGCAGTCCGAGAATTTGTTGAAAACGCATTAGACGCATGTGATCAAAAGGGAATTCTTCCAGATGTACATTTAACAATTAAAGCAGTTGAGCCTGAAAAGCCTGATCCTAAGCCCTATATCTTGACTGTAAAGGACAATGGACCTGGAATAGATGCTGAACATATTCCGCTTGCTTTTGGAACCGTCCTTTATGGTTCTAAATTTGGACTAAAACAAGCAAGGGGAATGTTTGGACTTGGAGCCACTATGGCAATTCTATATGGACAAATTACAACTAACAAACCAGTAATAGTAAAAAGTTCTTCAGATGGTGCAATTCAAAATCAATTTGAAATACTATTAGATATTCAAAAAAATAAACCTGTAATTGTTAAACATACTACAAAAGAAGTTTCAAAAAAAGGATTATCTGTAAGTATTTGTTTAGAAGGTGATTATTCAAAGGCAGGTAACAAAATTCGTGATTATGTTTATGAAACTTCTTTGATTACCCCATACGCATCAATTACTTTTGATGATCCTAAAGGACAAAAATTCAGCCATCCTAGATTTGTAAAAGAAATCCCTCCACCACCAACGATAATTCGACCACATCCACATGGTATTGATGTTGAACGTATACGAAGAATGATTGTTGAATCACAATTTGAAATTCCTACAATTGATGATGCAATGATTGAAAAAGTTAGAAAGGATTTGGGATTATCTGCAAAAAATCTTAGTTTTACTGCAATCATGGATAAAGCAAAGAAAAAATGGAAAACACTTTCACGTCAAGTAAGAGTGGTGATTGCTTTGATGTCATTTTTAAAAATGGATTTTGAAAAATTAAACAAAATAAAAATTGAAGATATTGATATGCCTAACAAAAAATTATTCTATTGGGATTTTGGTGATTCACAATCAAAATCAATTGATATGGATTCTGAAAGTCAATACTATAAACAATTGACTAACACCGTTCAAGGTGAACCTCTTACAACATTTCTTACAAAGCGATTTCAAAGAATAGGTCCTACAACTGCTGTGAAATTTGCAGAATTTGCAAAATTCAAACCTGAAAGGCGAATGGGTACTTTGAGTAATCAGGAATTAGTTCAACTTAGTGACTCCCTTCAAAAATTTGAAGATTTTATGGCGCCTGATTCTAGTTGTTTGGCTCCATTAGGTGAAGAGCCCTTAGAAAAAGGAATCAAGAAATTCTTTAATCCTGATTTCACTGCTGTGATTCAACGACCCGCATCGGCATATTCTGGATTTCCATTCATCATTGAGATGGGAATTGCTTATGGTGGAGATATCAAATCAGGTGGGCCACATGTTTACCGATATGCTAACAGAATCCCATTACTATATGATGAAGGAAGTGATGTAGTTCTAAAAGTGGTTAATGACACTGATTGGGGTCGATACAAGGTAAAAGGAGAACCTCCCTTCATTATAGTATCTCATATTTGCTCTACTAGAATTCCATACAAAACAGCAGGAAAAGAAAATGTTGCTGACAGGCAAGAAATTGAAAGAGAATTGAGATTAGGATTACAATTTTTGTCAAGAAAATTAGCCGCATACATGTCCAAAAGAGGACAAGCTGATATGGCAAAAAAGAGAGCAAATCTTTATGCAAAATATTTGCCCCAAATTGCAGAATTTTGTACAGAGCTTGCTGGAAAAAAGAAAGAACCTAATTACAAGAAACTATTAGAAGAAAATACAATTGAATCTAAAAAAGTAGAGGAGGAAAATGAAATTGGCAACAACTAAGAAAGAACAAACAAGAATTAAAGAGCGAAGCAAAAAAGCTGATGAAAAACAAAAAAACATTCTTGAGATGCTCAAAAGTCATGGTGCAAAAATTTATGATGATTTGGATAATGGCCAATTTCCCAAATTTTCAATACCTAGCAGATCCGTAAGTAACATAGTTTATGATAAAAAACTTAGACAGTATATCTTAGGAAACAATGCTGCGCTAAGAAGTTCAAGAAATTCTGCACAATTAAGATCATTTACACAATTAATGTGGCTGGCATTTTTTGCAAATAGATTAACTCATGAAAAAAAATCATCTACCTTAAGAGATGTCTATTATTCTTCACAGGCTTTTGCTATTGAATTTGAAGACCAATCTGAATCAGACAATATTATTGTGGATTTGGAAGCTGTCACATCAAAACCTAGAGAAGATTTTCATATATTTCCTGAAGAGAGAAGCTCAATTTTTGGTGATTTGAATATCGAATATACTATTCCTGGTTATGAGGGAAAAACCATGAATTTGTCCAATCACCCTGATGGCTATTCAATAGGTCCCAGTTTGACAACTGCTGAATTGGTAGATACAAGTGCAGAAATTGTTATTGCAATTGAAAAAGGTGGTCTCTTTACAAGATTTGTTGAAGAACAAATTGATAAAAAATTCAAATCCATAATTATCAATACTGGTGGACAAGCACCACGTTCAACTCGAACTTTGTTAAAGAGATTACATGAAGAAATGAGATTACCTGTAATTGTTCTCACAGATGGAGATGTGTATGGAGAACATATTGCAATGGTTATAAAATCTGGCTCTGCAAATGCTGCTCATCTCAGAGAACTAACAGTTCCTGATGCAAAATGGGTAGGAGTATGGGCTACTGATATTGAAAAATACAAGTTACCGACAATACCAATGACTGAATCAGACATTAAGAGATGTTATGATCTTCAAAAAGATCCTAGATATCAGGATGGAATTTGGAAAAAGGAACTAGATGTATTTCTAAGATTAAAAAGAAAAGCTGAACTGGAGGCATTTTCAAAATATGGTCTTACAAATATTACTGATAAATATCTGCCACAAAAATTAGAACTAGCAAAAAGTCTCTAGTTATTTTATTCTTAGTGTTAATACACCGTTTCTATATTTGAAATCAAAAATTTGCATTTCATTAACTCCTTCTATTGGAACTTCTTTTGAAAATCCTGCAGTTCCTCTAATGTATAAAATACTATCTACTAGTCTGACTGCAATTTTGTCTTCTGGCCCTGGAACTTCGGCAACAAAAACAAATTCATTTTCTCCTTTAATCAAGTCATAAACCCAATTCTTTGTTTCTTGTTCTCTTGCTTGTGTGTATATTGGCTTTTGATCTTTTGCCATCTTTTTTAGAACTCTAGCCCAATAAAACATTGTAAGAGCTGCTGCACCAATTAGAATAAAACTCACAAAACCAGAGTCTGCTCTTTGTGTCATAATGTAGATAATTCCTAAAAATAGAATTATGATAATAGGTATAACAAAATTTAATGATTGTTCATTTGAATATGCTCCTTTGTAACTTGCCAAACAGTGAAAATTGAGGTCTACCAAATATAAAGTATCTTTGGTTTTTATTACCATTTTTAAAATTTCAGCTATTGTCTGATGATAAACGATCTAAACTTTCAATTAGCCAAATTGCACTGAGAGGAACCATTATTGCTGCAATAATTACCATTCCATCTATCATCATATTTGTTCTTACTTGGATTATTTTAGATAATTTGATTTATGCTGCAATTTTAGGTGCAATTGTTCATTTCATAGCCATGGGTTTCTCATTGAAAATTTCTAAAAAAATACTTGCCAAATCATGACTGTATAGATCATGTTTTATGTCGTTGAAATTATTTTTATAAATAATGTCTTATTCTGGAATTGAAAATGATCTTATCTCTGAAATTAAATTAGAACCCATTCAGGCTAGAGTATACTTGTTGGTTACGTGTTATGGTAAAATGTCTTCAGAATCTATTGCCGAAAGATTAAAAATTTCTGTTGAGGATGCAAAAAAGGCCTCAATGGATCTAATGTCGCTTGGAGCATTTATTGATATATCTTCCACCGAATTTGAAGCAATGCATCCTAGATTTACTGCTGTGAATATGTATAGGAAGATGTGTGAGCGACAAAATACTGAATTTAAACGAAACAAAAAAGTTGATAATATTGGAGTAATTTTGGAGAAGCCTTACGATGATGCAAGAACTAAATAATACTAATACTTGGTGAACAACATTGGGCATTGATACTGAAACCTGCAAGCATCAGCCAGTCTATTTTGGCGTGATAAACATCAACGTTGATGAAAGAACAATAGGTTCTGTTGATGTTTGGAGATGTGGTGTTTGTAAGAAAAAATTCTGTGAAGAGAAACAGCTTGGAATAGAAGAACTAGCTGATTTAGTAGGAATGCCAAAAATTGATCCAGATGCAAAATGGGGAGTTACTGTATGTAAATTACAACAGGGCAAATACAAATGGAAATTAGTGAAATTAAAAGAAAATGGGGAAATTAAACACGAATGTCTAGATGAAAAAGTGATACCTCTTAAAGTAAATAATTTCAAAGTTGAAGATGAGAAACATTGGAGCTTTCTAATTGATGACAATGTTAACAAAGCTGTAGAAATTTAATCTCTGAAATGGATCTTAAAGTTCACATTAACAATATTCATGGAAGCCAAATGGCTGCAAAGATTACTGGTAAATTTACAATAGGTGAAAATGAATTTCGTTTTACTGCCATTGCATTTGGTAGAATAGGTGGACAAAATATTGGCGCAAAACTCTCACAAACAACTGAGAAAGAATTAGAAAAATTAGGCTATAATGTTGATGAAGTAATTGATTTACTTCAGAGAAATCTACTTCAAGGTGATTTGACTCTTCCAGAAGGACTCACAAAAGAGTCATTTGTTGATGATTAGAATTCTGCCTCTTCTAATGCTTTAGCACATGAACAACTTCTATCTTTAGGAATTTTATCAATTAACTCTGTTAACACTTTCTTTGTTTTCTCTACATTCTTTGAAAGCGTTTCAAGAACTTCTTTTGCTGTAACTGGTTTATCTGCCCAAACATCATAATCTGTAACAGTTGAAATTGATGCATAACACATTTGTGCTTCCCTTGCTAACTGGCATTCTGGAACTAGTGTCATTCCAATGATGTCTGCACCTGTTGTTCTATAAAATTTAGATTCTGCTTTAGTTGAAAATCTTGGGCCTTCAATGCAGACATATGTGCAATCTTTGTGCATGTTCATATCTTGATTGTCTGTCACTTGAAGAATACATTTTTGTAATTCTGGGCAAAAAGGATCTGCAACTGAGATGTGTATTACTCTTCCATCTTCTGAAAATGAGCCGTCTCTTGATTTTGTAAAATCTATGAACTGTGTAGGCAATGCAAAATGACCTGGTGCTAATTCTTCTTTTAAACTTCCAACTGCTGATGGTGCTATAATTCTAGTAACTCCTAATTCTTTGAATGCCCAAATGTTTGCTTTAAAATTAATTTTATGTGGGGGGATGGTGTGTTTTTTTCCGTGTCTTGGAAGAAATGCAATTTTTCTTCCTTTGAATACTCCCACTGTAATTGTGTCTGAAGGTTTTCCATATGGTGTATCAATATCTATCTCTTCTGCATTTTCAAGTAAACCCGAATCATAAATTCCGGTTCCACCAAAAATTCCTATTTCTACATCTTTTTCCATTAATATTTCACCAATGATTTACAATTGTATTTGCTAATTCCCTTCATTCCGTTTAGATCAACTAATTCAATAATGAATGCAAACCCTACAATGTTTCCTCCAACTTTTTCAATTAATTTTGCAGATGCCTTTGCAGTGCCACCTGTTGCAAGCAAGTCATCACAAATGAGAACTCTTTCTCCTTCTTTGATGATGTCTTTTTGAATTTCAATCGTGTCTTTTCCATATTCAATCGTATATGCTAATTTCGTAGTTTTTCCAGGTAATTTTCCTGCTTTTCTGATCATAATCATACCTTTGTTGTATTTTGAGGCCAAAATTGAGGCTAGAATAAATCCTCTTGATTCTATTCCTGCAAATACATCGATATCTTTTGGATGAAATATTTTAAAAAATTCATCTGCAACAAATGACAATGCTGATGGATCCTTCAAAATTGGACTAAAGTCTCTAAATAAAATACCTTTTTTAGGAAAATTTGGATAATCTGCAATTTTGTCCTTCAGATTCATAATTGGTACCAATATTCTCTGAAATAAAATTGTTTGATATTATTGAATTTCAAACGTTGTTTCTGCACTATGTGTTGCATCTGATACTTTGATTGTGTATGTTCCAGGTTCTGTATCTTTTGGTACTATCCATGGCTGGTTAATTTCACCATCCCCTGATGCTGGGAATGACAACTCTTCAATTATTTCTCCATCCTCTGCAACAATTTCAATTTCCACTGTCTGTGAAGCTCCGAAAACATGAATGTTGATTGTTTTACCATATCCTGGAATTTCTTGCCCTTCTCCCACTTCTACTGTCATTCCTGAATCTTTTTGCTTGATGACGTTGATTATGGCGTTATCGAAATTTGAGCCACTTTTTGCATTGATTATCCATTCACCTGGACTTGCATTTGTTGGAACTCTGAATGTTCCCTCTGAAATTTTCCCATTCTTGTCTGAAAATGTTTCTTTGCTCTTTATTTCATTCTTTTCTGGATCAATCAGAGATATGGTGAGAAGAACATTTGAACCTGTCTCTCCTAAAATTAATATTGAATCTCCTGGATGATAATCTAATTTGGTTGTGTTGATCTTAATTTCTCCAGAACCTGTCTGTAAACCTACTGTGAAAACTTCTGTACTTTGTGCGCTTCCCTTACTGATAACTGCTGTATATACTCCAGATGCATATCCGTCCAAATCTATGGAATGGGTTCCTCGTCCATCTGGCTGTAAAGTGATGGACGTGGAATCACCTTTTGGTTTGTCTGAAGGATCTATGATTAACAAACTAACAATCTCTGATGCTTTACCTGATAGTGTGATAACTGCAGTTTCTCCGATTTTATAGCTGAGTTTATCAAATTCCAAATTAACTGGAATTGTTGGAAGCTGACCTAATCCTGCATAGGTGAATTCTTTCTCTTTTTCTTGTGTTGCAATTAGTGTGTATGTTCCTTCTGGAGTGTTTTGTGTAGTTGGGAATTCAAATTTAACAAAACCTAATTCATCAACTTGTATGATATCTGAAATAATTTCTTTTCCTAAAGGATCTTCTAATACTATTTCAATTGATTTGTTTGGTGATGCTGTACCATTAAATTTCATAGTTTCACCTTGTTCAAATTTTAAATTACTAGGGGTGATGATGATTATTTTATCTGATTCTATTTCCCACTTTCCAGTTAAAGTATCTCTTCCATCCGAAATAATTCCTGTGTATTTGCCAAATGGTCTATCTAATGGAACTAATAGTGGTTCTAATTTCCAATTTCCTTTACTATCTGTTTCTGCTGATCTTGTTCTGATTACATTATCATCTGGTCCATGAATTTCTATTGTAATTCCGCTACCTGGTTGTGCAGTTCCAAAAATCTCTAAAAAGTCTCCCCTGTGAATGGTATTTGGAATTCCTTTAACTGTAAGTGGTGTATTTACTTCGTCTGGAATTCTGTTTATATTTTCTCCAATTCTGAGACTTAGTTTCTTTTCTTGACCTTTTTTGTCGATTACTTTGAAATCTACTCTGTCAGCTTTTTGATCACTTGGAATTTTCATTGTTGTCATAAAATGTCCATTTTCATCTGTTTCAAAAGTACCAAGTTTCTTTGAATCAATGTAAAAATCAAATTCTTGAGATGATCCAAAATTATCCCCTGTAACTCTAATTGTCGAATCTACATTTGGTTTCTCTGGAATTATTCTAAATTCTGACTTTGATGATATGCTCTCACCACTTGTTTCTGAATTTTGACTTGGCTCTGAATTTTTAACAACTTTTGGTATCTCTCCAGATATAGTTTTACCAGTATCAATTTGGACATTTTTGTTATCTAGAACCTTCCAATTGATACCTGAACTTATTTTATCAGTTTTTATTCCAAATTTTACAGATTCTCCTGATTTGATTGGTTCTGATGATGTAAAAACAATGACTCCTTGAGCATTCTTTTCTCCAACCCATCCTTCTTCCGTTTTAAATGACTTGAAATTAAAATCACTTCCAAGCCAAATTCTTAAAGTATTCACTTCTTTGTCTGAATTATTTGTTAATTCTAATACTGATGTTTCTTCTAATGCGATACTTGTAACTGTAATTTCTTCTGCATAAACATTTGATGGAAGTGTAATTAGCGCAATTGAAAATAACAATGCAGTTGCAAGGAAAATTCCTCTAGTAGAGGATCTATTCATGTAAATCAAACTCAACATCTCTCACTTAAACCTTAAAGAGTTTTTCCCGTTTTTCTATTTCTTAGTTTAGTGTTTTTCATGAGCAAACTTCTTAAATCTTGGCCTTTGTTCTTTGAAATTTATCCAAGTCTGGTTTTGTGGCAACATTTTGATATTGTCTGATTCGTTCAGCAATTAGTCTGTATAATGTCCTAAATTGATCTTTTGTTTTATCTGATAGGAAACTAGCTTCTTCAAGAGTAATTTTCTCACAAATATATCTGGTAATTTCCTCATTATCAAATTCTTCCCAATCGTCATCTCTGTGTTCTTGCCATATTTTTCGCAATTTTTCTAAAATTCCGTCACCTTCTTTAGAAATAACATCTTGAGGTGTAAGATTTGAATATCCCTCCTGCCTTAGTTTGATTTCATAAGTTTGGTTAACTGGGTGTAGATAATCTTCAAGGGCAATATAATCTTCAATTGATTCTAGCTTTTTGCCTTCTTTTTCAAAGAATATTGTTTGAATAGACGAAAATTCATTTGAAACTAGCTGTGCAGAAATTTGTTTAGATTCATCAGAATTATCCAATAAAACAAATGTCCTATACCCGTGATTTCTGTAAAATATTGCTAAAGGCAATACTGAATTTTTGTTATATGCGGCAATAACATTAAGAGGATTCATTGAAATATTTGGATCTTGTAAGAATTTGTCAAATGCATTAAGATACATTGCATCTGACATTGTCTCTACTATGATTATTGGTCTAGAGTTTGTTCCTATTTCTCTATCTACCATTGACTCTACTTGACCTCTACACAAACCATACAAAATTGGTGTCAACGTTTTATCATCTGCATTCCAATAATCATAAAATATTCTACTGAGATGTTTCCTCTTGTCTAGTTCTACAACAAGTAAGTTACCTGGCGTATAATCAAATATCATAAATGGTGAATGTGTTGCATACAACACTTGGTTTGATCCAGCTAAATTTTTCAATAAATCTGAAATTCCCATCTGTTGCGTTGGATGAAGATTTCTTGCAGGTTCATCTAATAGTAAAATTGCTTCTTTTAATTCTGCTCTTTGTGTTTCAGCTGCAAAGTTTACAATAAATGAAAATGTCCATTTGAAACCTTCTGCTCTTCTATTTAGTAATCCTGTATTTGTAATAGTTCCATCTTTGTGAACATCTGAAATTACAACACTCATAATGTTGCCTGGATTATACCTCAAGTCGACATGGATTGGGTCTCCTTTCCATGCTGGATTTAATTTTCTAGTTAATCTGTTACTTGCAGCATTTAGAAGTTTGATACATTTTGAAGGACTTTCTTTCACTTCATCTAACTCTTTGATATCCAATTCTGCTAGATAGAATAGATTTCTAACTGTCTCTGCTTTGTCAAATTCTTCAATAAATTCAATTGAATCTTTACGTTCTCCCTTTTCTTCTCTTAAGTATTCATTGAGATTGATATTACCATAAATTTTTTTGTAATCTGAAAAATAAACAAATCTTGGGTGTAATTCTGAAGCAATAAAATTCATCAATGCAATTTTTTCACTTTCACCGCTTAGTAAATTTGAAAATTGATTATCCTGACTTTCATAGATTTTTTCCCATTCTTCAATAACTTTGGGTTCTTGAATTGCTATGACGTGAAATTGATTACTAAATTCTGCCATTCCCCTATCAAATGTCTCTTGATTTTTTGGAACATCTTCTTCAAAGAACTTTGTATCGATTTGTATTCTTAGATGATTTGGGATTGTATCTAAAAATCCAAAAATTTGTCTTGAAAAATTTTCCCATGAATTAAGCCCCTTACTTTCATCTTCACTAAGTTTGATATCATCAAATTCATACTGAACTCTTGGGTTTTCATTCGTTCTAAATAATTTGATTTTTTTAATATCTGGCAATCCTGGGAATTTTTCTTTAATAATGCTAATTTCATGTTGATTTAAATCAAATTCTCCTTCGGCTAATCTCATCTCTTCTTTTAATTCTTCATTCATCTCATCACATAGATCTAATTCAGAAAGTTGTTCATCTTTATTCAATAGAGTCAGTGCTTGAAGAATTGTAGTTTTTCCACTTTCGTTTCTTCCTACAAAAGCTGCTAAATCGCCAACTGTTATCTCTCCAGAATCATGAATGCAACGATATGCTCTAACTCTGAATTTTCTAAGTCGCATCTAGCGATATTTAGTTGGCTACGATTTAACTCATTCGTCAAATTGATCTTGACCTTTGAAATTTTGCTAAATAGATATAAGGGAATTGTAGATTTTAAAACGAAATGGCTACTAAACGTGTTTTAATCGTATTTGTTTTACCTGTAATTTTCTCAGTAATATTTGCCTCTGCGGTATTGACTGACATTCTTCAAAAACCTGATAGGGAATTAAACATGTGGCCTATGTCTTATTCTGAAGGATCTTCATCTCATAATACTCCAATTGAAATAATTGGATTGTCTAAACAATACACTACTTCAGAACCTGTTGAAATTCAAGTTAAAGTTGATGATTCCTCATTTAGTTGTGGGGATTTATACATCACAATTTATTCTTCTGGAAAAAGTGACGTAATAACACAAGGTGGATTCTTTGAACAGTGTTTTGAATCTGGAAGCAAAATTATTCCTGTCGGAGACTCGTTTTCAGAGATAATTGCCACTCCTGGTTCATATGAAGTAGTCACAGAAATGGTCTCAAAACAACTCAAGAATATCTCTGCAAAAGGAACTTTCACTGTTAAATAGGAATTAAATACTGTTTGATAAACATGAAATTAATAATTAAGGTGATTTAATGGCAAAGAAAAAAGATTCTCTAATTGAAGAAGCAGAAAAAATTAAAGCTGATATTGATGAATTAAAAAAGAAAAAGAATGTTCTAGATGCTAAACCTGCAAAGAAAGCAGCAAAGAAAGCAGCAAAGAAAGC
>JACKQG010002245.1_pt1 | contig 25494 bp, 17 predicted proteins | sample 8237621 | NCBI WGS metagenome assembly JACKQG01 (sample SAMN15677084, study PRJNA649215) | marine metagenome | biome: marine; feature: Black Sea; material: saline water; isolation source: suspended particulate matter (SPM) from the Black Sea western gyre | collected 2013-06-09/2013-06-10 | depth... | reverse complement strand
ATGGGAACATTCCGTGAAGAACTACCAATCGAATCTGAGCATTTTCACGAACCGCAGGTTGCTGAATTGGTAGACCATACTCCTGAACCTTTTACCCCTCCAAAAGTTCATACTCATGATGATATTGTACATGCTGGACAACCTTCCGACCAATCCATTCTAGATTTGCTCATCTCAGATAGAGATATGGAAGAACTTTGGGGACGAATAAATCAAGCGCAAAAAGCGGTAAACCGATACATACCAACCTTACATATCGCCCAACCCATGCTTGATCAAATTCAAGCCGCTCGCAATGAACTAATGGCTGGCAAAGAGAACTATGAAGATGCCGAAAGACATTTAGGTGAGGTTGAACATCGAATAAGGCTGAGTCAAGAATTAGATAAATGGTCAAAAACTTTAATCCCAGGAATATTTGCATACCTGGCAATCTGGTTTATTGGCTTAGTAATTGCAATCTTCGTAATCGGAGAAAACATTTTCTCGCCAGAGGCTTCACCATTGGTTTTTCTTGCAGGTAGTATGATTTGGGGAGGAGTAGGTGGGATAATCGGTGCCTTACTCCCTTTGATCAAACACTTCTCAGAAAAACAGGATTTCACAAAACGCTTTACCTGGTGGTATCTGATCAGTCCGTTTGTTGGTACTGCTATGGGAGCGATAATCTATCTCTTCATGAGCGCTGGGATATTAGCTATCTCTTCTGGAGATATCTCTTCCCCTGTGAGTATCTACATATTGGCCGGATTAGCGGGATACCAACATAATGTTTTCACAGATCTGGTCAAAAGAATGCTGAAAGTATTGCAAGTAGAAAAAACGGACAATTCTAATACTCCCAAAACAGACGATAAAACAATAAACAATAGTTAATTCGTCACTTGATGGCAAAAAAAACAGGATGCGATTGATCAATCGCATCCTGTTTTTAACTCTCCAGTGCTTACCTTTAGCCTCGCTTCCCCCAAATTACACCTTCCACAAAACGTACAAAGCGTAATATCAATGATCGAACCCGTACATAGGCCTGGTATAGGGTATAAAAACGATAAGGCCAAACCTTGGGTTTTTCATCGGGTATTGGTCCTGTCCATCTGGCCGCCAACGCCCCCCAAGTCAAACCTGCACCAAAACCTACGAAAACAATTAGATCTCCAGGTTTTACGCGTCCATCACGAATAGCCTCGACAGTCGCCAATGGAATTGAAGCAGTAGATGTATTTCCATAGCGATCCAAATTTACAACCACTTTCTCCATAGGCATTTTTAGCCGCCGAGCAGCTGTTTCAATAATCCGTCGGTTTGCTTGATGAGGGATTACCCAATTCACGTCATCTAAAATCATCCCAGCCTGCTCAATTGCTTCCTCTGTTGCTTGTTTCATAACGCGAGTAGCAAATCGAAATACTTCTCGTCCATTCATTTGGATGAAGTGCAATCCATCTTGGACTGTCTGAGAACTAGCAGGCCGTTTACTTCCACCCGCTGGCACAGAAAGCAAATCCCCACCCGAACCATCTGAACGCATCACAGACGACAGAACGCCTCCAGGATCAGCACTGGTTTGTAAGACGAAAGCGCCTGCACCATCACCAAACAGAATACAGGTTTCACGATCTTCCCAGTTTACAAAACGAGAGAGCGTTTCAGCACCAAGTACTATAGCAGTATTAATAGAACCAGAAGTGATGGCCTGAGCAGCCATATTCATTGCGAAAATGAAACCTGTGCATGCTGCTGAAAGATCAAAAGCACCAGCTTTCGAAGCGCCAATGCGATCCTGGATTAATGAAGCCGTGGATGGGAATACATGTTCAGGTGATGAAGTAGAAACAATGATCAAATCGATTTCATTTGGGTTGACTCCTGCCACTTCCATTGCTTGCAAAGCAGCTTCAGTTCCAAGACTTGCTGTAGTTTCACCTTCTTCGGCTATGTGTCTCTGGCGGATTCCCGTCCGGCTTACGATCCACTCATCGCTGGTATCAACCATTTGAGCGAGATCATCATTTGTCAGGATTTTTTCAGGTACGCCAATTCCCCACCCAGTTATGTGGGCATAGCGGTTCATTTTTCATCTCCATTATATCGACTTAAAATTATTGTGGCATTGTGGCCACCAAAACCAAATGAATTTGACATTGCATGATCTACCTGGGCAGTTCTAGATTTATTAGGAACATAATCTAAATCACATTCTGGATCAGGTGTTTGATAATTAAGTGTAGGAGGAATGACGCATTCCGTAATCGCATTCACACAGAATAAAGCTTCTAATGCCCCCGCTGCACCAAGCAAATGGCCAGTCATTGATTTTGTTGAAGATACGGCTAGCTTATATGCGTGCTCGCCAAAAACTGTTTTGATAGCTGCAGTTTCACTTTTATCGTTCAATTTTGTACTTGTTCCATGAGCATTAATATAATCAATCTTATCAACAGGCAAATTGGCATTTTCTAAAGCCGCCTGCATACATTTCGCCGCACCAGCCCCATTCTCTGCAGGAGCAGAGATATGGAACGCGTCATTTGTTGATCCATAACCCGTTATTTCAGCGAGAATTCTTGCCCCACGTGCTTGCGCATGCTCAAGGGATTCCAAAACTAAAACCCCTGCACCTTCACCCATCACAAACCCATTCCGATTTGCATCAAAGGGACGCGAGGCCTTTTCGGGTTCTTCGTTACTGTCGGATAAAGCGCCCATAATATTCATCCCAGCAATTGCAATAGGGACAATCGGAAATTCAGAACCCCCAGCCAACATAACATCTGCTTGGCCTCGGCGAATAATCTCGGCAGACTCACCGATGGCATTGGTACCAGTAGCACAGGCTGTCACAACAGCAAAATTCGTTGCGCGAATTCCTAAATGTATGGCAATCATTCCTCCGGGAGAATCCGGTAAAATCCGAGGAATGAGAAATGGACTCACTCTTGCAGGGCCCTGTTCCAAGAGGATTTTCACATTGTCAGAGAGGGTACTGATTCCCCCAATCCCAGTGCCGATCACAGCTCCAATTTGATCACGATTATCGTCGTTAATCTCTAAAGCTGCATGTTCTACTGCTTGATCAGCTGCTGCCAAAGCATACAAAGATACTAAATCCATTCGTCTTACTTCTCGACGGCCGAATAAGGCATTTGGATCAAAATCTTTGACTTCAGCAGCAATTGTTGTTTTAAATCCAGTTGTATCGAATTTGGTGATCGGACCAATTCCAGATTTCCCAGCAATAGCATTTTGCCAAGTTGAATCAACATCATTTCCCAGAGGGCTGATACAGCCCATTCCCGTAACCACTACGCGTTTACTCATTCATTTCTCCTTCATCAAAATTATGACCGCTTGTTTTTTTCAAGATAAAATCAGCGGTATTTATATTACTGTAAGCATCTATTCTCATTTGAAAACACCATAAAACTGTATTAGATGCGCAAAAGAAAATACCCGCTCAAACATGAGCGGGTTTTGTAAGCTAATGCATCCTACAAATTATGGGGTAGTATATTCGATCCTCAAATTGGGGAAGAGGTTAATATAATCGGCCACATCATCATCATCGGAAACATTGTTGAACTGGAAGCGAAACTGTATCTTACCCCCCAAAGAATTTTGAATTGCAGATATCGCATCAGATCCACCTATCCGAGAAGCTCCGGCATAAATCTCATTGGAACTGCAGAAACTCCATAATGCACCCCCTGGAACATCTGTATAAAAATCGGATGGGTCAAGATTTCCATAGTTATATCGGTAAACGCCCATACATCCTAAGTCAATAAAAGGGGTACCGAACAAGTTGCGCCCTTCAAATACCATGGACACACTAGTCACCGTAGCATCTAAAGGCATATTTATTAGATCGAATGTTACGAGACCCTGCCAGGAATAATCATGTTGTGAATCTCCAACATAAGTATTGCTGTTCGTTTCACCTGTTTCTAGTACTGCGCCTTTCGAAATTGGTGCCCAAATATCGAAAAATGCTCCCGAATCAGACAAAGGACCAGAATCAGAATCGGAAGAAAATAAATTTTCAACATTTATCCTAACCCAAAAAACACCACTCGAGCCGGTTCCAAATCGTAGGCCATCTGCACTTTGGAGAAACCAAAAACCCGTTTTTCCCCCTGCCACTGCTGGTGTAATCATGGATACCTTGAGCGTGAAAGATTCTCCAGGTTCAACCGCTCCCGGGAGACTAACTCGCTCTGGTGCTCCCATTTTATCCCCGTGACTAAAAACAAAACTAAATTGCTCAGTCCAAGTGCAGGTTCCTGCATTTTGTAGTACCCAAGTTTTTTCAAAAAACTCCCCTTGTTCCATAGAAGTATTGTCAGGAATTGTTTCACTAACCAATCTCGCCATTAGACAAGGGCCTGTATCATCGCTTGCATCGGATTCCTGGGTCGGATAGGGTGTCGGAAGAGCAAATGTCAATGTAGGCGTTGGCGTTTGCGTTGGTTCAGGGGTTGGGGTTGACGTCTCCGTTGCAGCTTCGGCAATCTTTGTAAGTTGAACAGACACAATGGTTTCAGCCATAGCTGCGGCTGTGCCTGCAATATTTGGGGTTGGCTCGACTGAATCTGCCTTACAACTTGTGATAAGTAATGCTAAGAGTAGGATCAGGCTGCCAAAAGACAATTTGAATTTCATAAAAACACTCTCTTTATGGTTTGAAGAACCAAGTTCTCAAAGGTATTCCCAGCCATTTTACACCAGATTCAGGTATAGCAACAGGAATCCATCACAATAATTATTCTTGATTAATTCAAAATTAATTGTATAATTATTTTAAACTTAATTACCATTATCTAGCAACTATTATGGGAGATATATGGGTGATTCGTCTCATATCTCTAAAATCCTAACTGGAATTCTAATCATAACTGGTATCTGTACAATTATTGGTGTCATCACAGATGTACACACATCTCCCCCTTCTGTTGCAGCGGGGGGACAAGATGAAACTCAGGAAACTGCAACCCCATCATTTACGGCTTCAGTTACTTCACATTCCACAAATACTGCTACCCCGTATGCTTCCGTCACATGGACGAATACACCAACCCCTACGTCACTCTTTTTGGCTTCCCCTACCATAACTTCCTCAGATACACCCACACTATCTGTAACGCCGTCGAGATCTCCAACACCATCTACAACATCTTCGCTCACTCCATCGACCACACTTTCCTCAACACCATCTCAAACGATAACGCCCTCCCCTCAGGTGGCCAACCAGCCCCAAATCTCATCATTTAGTTCCTCAATTATTGCAGAACTGACCATCATCATCAGCGAAATCGCTTGGTCAGGCACATTTGCCAGCTCCTCTGATGAATGGATCGAGCTGTACAATCCTGGGAAAAATTCCATCGATCTTGCAGGCTGGCGGCTGGTATCCAATGATGGCTCGCCTGATATCAAATTGGAGGGCAGTATTGCGCCAGGAGAATTCTATCTCCTGGAACGCAGTGACGATAACACCGTCTCAAACATTGCAGCAAACATTATTTATTCAGGCGCCCTTGGAAATAGTGGCGAAACCCTGTATTTATTGGGTCCGTCTGGAGAAACCGTTGATACTGTCAATCTATCAGGCGGGAATTGGCCAGCCGGAGACTCATCTACTCAAGCATCCATGGAAAGAACAGGCTTTATTGCAGATAGTTCATCAGCATGGGCAACGCATAATGGCTCCACAAGCAATGCGCACGATGCTAACGATGACACCATTATGGGCAGTCCTAAAGCTGCTAATTCTGTTTGGTCAACGAATCCTACAACCACGCCCACTGCAACCCCATCATCAACCAATTCTCTTACATCAACCAATACCAGCTCATCCACAGCCACAATGACACCATCGCCAACACCAACTCATACATCCACATCAATCCAAAACCAATATGTGGTTATCAATGAAATCGCTTGGTCGGGCACAGATGCATCGACCGGGGATGAATGGATTGAACTATATAACTACGGAAGTCAGCCAGTGGATCTAAGCAATTGGAGCCTCGGCGCTGCAGACGGCACGCCCGTGATCACTCTGAACGGCGTTATTTCCTCAGGAAATTTCTTCTTACTGGAAAGAACAAATGAAAATACCATCAGCAATATATCTGCCGACCAGATTTACACCGGTCCTTTAGGGAACAGTGGCGAGAGTCTCTTACTGAGAGATGCGGGCGGAAATCTCATTGATTCGGTTAACATCGATGGTGATGACTGGCCTGGGGGCACTTCCAGCAGCGGAACACCCCAATATGCAACCTTGGAACGCACATCGATCGGTGCCAGTGACTCAAATTGGGGTACAAATAATGGGATCACGCGAAATGGCGAAGATGCTAATGGCAATCCCATAAATGGCACGCCTAAGTCTGCCAACTCAACCATCATTAAAGTTTCGTATACCAACACAGCCACAGCTTCACCGACTGAGACACCTACAAGTTCGCCTTCACCTAGCGCGACTTCTACTTCTACGCCATCACCATCCATCACAAACTCAGCTACATTGACACGAACTCCTACTTTATCAAGCACCTCCACCCCAACAAACACAGCATCTCCAACGAGCACAACAGACATTATTGTTCCAGGTACAGTTATCATTAACGAAATCGCGTGGAGCGGAACAACCTCTAGTTCCTTTGATGAATGGATCGAACTTTACAATCCCACCACACAGGAAGTAGATCTGACAGGCTGGGCATTAATCGCCAATGACGGACTCCCTAACATTGAATTAATTGGAACAGTTTCAGGCGATGGATATTTCATCTTGGAACGAACTGATGACAATACAATTAGCGATACAGCTGCAAATCAAATCTATTCTGGAACTCTGAGCAACTCTGGGGAAACTTTAGAGCTCTATAGCCCTTCAGGCGTCCTGATTGATACTGCCAACATTTCCGGCGGTGCATGGCCTGCTGGCGATATTGATCAGCGAGTTTCAATGGAACGTCACGCCAACTCTAACGATTCACCTTCGGCTTGGGGAACGAATAACGGCGCGATTATTTCTGGGCACGACTCACAAGGGAATGCAATCCAGGGATCTCCTGGGCAGCCTAACTCACTCTGGTTCTCAACTCCAACTCCATCACCCACCCAAACCCCCAGCCCAACAATTACACCTACAGCTAGCGGAACCATCCAACTTGTCGCACCATTAACTGTGTGGATCAACGAAATTGCATGGAGCGGGACCATCGGGCATTACAATGACGAGTGGATTGAACTTTTCAACCCTGGATACGAAGAAATTGATCTTTTAAATTGGACCCTGGTTGCTGCTGATGGCAGTCCAGAAATTCATCTTGAAGGGAAAATTACATCGTGGGGGTATTACATCCTAGAACGCACGGACGATTCAACAATAGCCAATATTGATGCCGATCAAATATATACAGGTTCGCTTAGCAATAACGGAGAAACACTATATCTTAATGGTCCAAATGGTGAATTAGTGGATACAGCCAGCCAATCCGACGGCAGTTGGCCAGCAGGGAATGCTGAACATCACAAAACGATGGAACGTAGAGGAACATCAGCAACTGGACGCGCTCTTTGGAATACCAATAATGGCTATGTGACCAATGGGCTTGATGTTGATGGTTACCCAATCTGGGGCACACCGAAAAACGCAAATTCAAATTGGTTTCCAACACCTACCCCGACACAAATTCCTGAGGGAACACGCATCCTCATAAACGAATTTCTACCCCATCCTAAGTATGATTGGAACAGAGATGGTAAATTTACTTCAAATGATGAGTTTATCGAATTGATCAACGCAGGAACAACGACAATCAACCTCGAGGGCTGGTTGCTGGATGACATTGAGGAGGGTTCTACACCCTACGAAATTCCCAACATAGAACTTGCTCCTGGTGAAATCATCTCTTTCTTCCGCTCTGAAACTGGGATTTCCCTCTCAGACAGCGGCGACGAAGTTCGATTACTAATACCTGACGGCACAATTGCTGACGTACGCGCGTATAATTTCGCAAAGGATGTTAACCTAACATGGTGCCGCCTTCCCGACGGCATCAAAGAATTGGCTTATCCATGCTGGCCAACACCTAATAAGCTAAATGGGCCTTATGAGAGAGTTAGCCCAATTCAAGAAGATGTTTTAATCCCCGTAACAGGTAATCCAAGAGAAGGAAATATTTTTGGCATCCAGCCTGGATGGTTGATTCCCAAAGGGTCAAGAATTTGTGGGTATCGATAATCTACTAGGCTTGCACAAAAGTACCGTTGCGCAAATCGATAAAGGCTTGCTGAATTTCTTCTTGGGTATTCATCACGAAGGGGCCATAAGGAACGATGGGTTCGCCAAAGGGTGCACCTGCCATCAACATGAAACGCACTGGGGAATCTGAATTCGTCCGAACAGAAAGATTTTCACCATCTTCAAATTCGACCATCGCCAATGCCTCGATGGACTCCCCTTGACCATCGTCGTCAATCCCAAAAACTCCTTCACCTTCGAAGACATAAGACACAGCATTATGCCCTCGTGGCACGGAGAATTGGATCTGCGAGTCCGGCTCGAGTGTGACATCCATATAAAGGGGTTGGGCTGCTATCTCGGTCATAGGGCCTTGAACACCGTCATATTCACCAGCTACGACGCGCACTTTAATGCCATCCTTTTCCACCAAGGGGATACTTTCAGCGATAACTTCTTGATAACGGGGTTGACTCATTTTCTCCGCTGCAGGCAGATTAACCCATAATTGGAAACCGTTGATCTCGCCGCTGGGTCCGCGTTTAGGCATCTCTTCGTGCATGATACCGCGTCCGCTGGTCATCCATTGCACGTCGCCAGGGCCAATAGTACCCATATTGCCAAGGCTGTCACGATGACGCACATTGCCGTCAAGCATATAAGTCACCGTCTCGATGCCGCGATGAGGATGTGTGGGGAAACCTACGGGTGGCCCCTCCAGGGGATCATTGAATGCAAAATGGTCGAAGAGTAGGAAAGGATCAAAAAGATTCTCGCGACTGGGCCCAAAGGAGCGCAGCAAGCGTACTCCAGCACCTTCGATAACCATCTGCGGTTTAATAATTTGTTTTACAAGTCGAGCGGAATTATTCATGAAGTATCAACCTATCAAAAATACAATATTCTATTTTCTCCAATTAGACAACGGGATGCGACAGTTAATTACCAAGAGTGGATCACCTTTTGGAAAGCAAACGCTCAGCTTTCCAGGCTGGCGATTCACGGTAATCGCAATATTTCACCTGCGTGATACATAGCGAATCGGGCTGTAATACCCCATCAGAAAGCACCCCGTTATTAATCCTGACAGATAAGTAATAGCCAGAAGATCGCTCAACAGCCTTATTATGAGTTCCACCGTCCATCCATTTCAGTTTTACCTCTTCATTTGAAAGCAACACCAAGTTACTAAAATCCCCGTTTTTTAAGGCCATCGTACTATAGCTCAAAATCTCTGGGTATGAAGGGATTCGCTCAACGAGCCTATCACTCAAATCGCCCAAATAGTCGGAAGGGATCTCATTCTTCTTTTGGCCGAAAAAACCGACTACATAAATTTTTTGGGCATTCAATAATGTCATTGGGCTGGGAATAAAATAGCGATGCCAACGTCCATCCGGCTCATCAACATAAATGGGTCGTTCACCTTGTAACGATGCAATATCCGTCTCCAAGACCATGCACACTTGCCTGGCCATATAAATCAATACTTCGCGATCTTCTGAAATATGCTCTACATTGGTAAATGATCGCCCAGCCATCAATTCCTTTGGCTCCAATATTCTCAACAACGCATTCTCCATCAGCTGACATTTATTTGATTTGGTCATCAGGAATACCCCAAATTTAGGGCATTTATGTGCGCAATGTTCTTATCAGTGAATTAGCACTCCTGATCTATACAGTCTTCAGATATTGGTGCACCAGGCTGACAGCGATAGCCCCTTCACCAACCGCTGAAGCTACGCGTCGAACAGCACCTTCGCGCACATCACCTGCTGCAAAAATTCCTGCGACGCTGGTTTCCATGAGAAAGGGATCACGGCCTTCTTTCCAACCTTTGGGATGCTTACCATCACGGATCAGGCTGCTGCCCGTATAGATGAAACCGGCCTCATTGCACTCGACAATATCGGCAACGATATCCGCGTGTGAGCGAGCGCCAATGAATATGAATAGCGCCGCAGCAGGGACTTTCTTCTCTTCACCAGTCTCCGTGTTTTTGAGCGTTAGGGCATCTAATTTCTCATCTCCGAAGGCTTCAGTTACAACCGTGTGAGTTACAATTTCGATATTTTCCGTACCATCAATCTGATCAATCAAATATTGCGACATACTTTTAACCAACGATTCGCCGCGCACCAGCATAGTGACCTGGCTGGCAAAGCGCGAGAAGAACATGGCCGCCTGACCTGCAGAATTAGCCCCGCCAACTACAAAAACGTGCTGGTCGCAATAGAATGCCGCTTCCGTTAACGCCGCGCCATAATAAATACCTGCTCCAGTGAGTTTCTCGACTCCGGGGATATCCAACCGTCGTAAAGTAACACCAGTTGCAATGATTAGAGACTTACAATTTAGTTCGGTGCCATCATTGAGTGCCACGATCCGATAGGGACCTTCGACGCGCACTTCGACCACCTCGACCGCCGTCAAGATTTCGGCACCCAAACGTTTGGCCTGGTCAGTGGCGCGGCGGGCGAGATCACCACCGCTGATTCCCTTAGGGAATCCCAAGTAGTTTTCGATGCGCGAGCTGGTGCCTGCCTGACCGCCAGTAGCCTCGCGCTCGATCAACGCAGTGGAGAGGCCTTCTGAAGCTCCATAAACAGCTGCACCCAAACCAGCTGGACCAGCCCCAATGATGACCAGATCATAATATTTTTGTTTGGCTTGTGTTTGCATACCAATTTTTTCTGCCAATTCCCGGAAATCGGGTTGGAACATCGTATCTCCATCAGGGAAGAAAACAACCGGTAAACGATGGTCCCCATCACTAACAGACTCAACCAATGTTTGGGCTTGAGAATCTACTTCAATATCCAGCCATTGATATGGAATGCGGTTTCGGGAGAGGAAATCTTTGACTTTATGCGATTGCGGGGACCAAAGAGTGCCAGCAACTCTGATGCCATCGTATGGAATTGGCACAGTTGCTTGCCACTCATTGAGCAAATCATCAATAACGGGGTATAAATTCTGATCTGGCGGATCCCAGGGTTTCATTAAATAATGGTCGAGGCCAATCTCGTTGATACTGGAAATGGCGGCTTCGGTATCGGCATAGGCCGTCAACAACACTTTGCGTGCCTCGGGGTAGAAATCTACTGCCTGGGCTAGGTATTCCGTGCCGCTCATCTCCGGCATGCGCTGATCGGAAACCAAAAGCGCTACGGGGGCATTGCGCTGCTTGAGTTGTTTCAAGGTATCCAATGCTTCAGCACCGGAGTTGACTTTCATGATGCGGTACTCGCTCCCGAATTGCTTACGCAGGTCACGCGAGATGGCATTCAAAACCTGAATTTCATCATCTACAGTTACAATTATCGGTTTTGCCATTTGTTAACTCCTAGAGAAATAAACACAACATGAATAACAAGATCAACCCAAACCAAGGGTTAGAAAAAGAAAAATAAATGCAATCAAAGAGACACTCAAATCCGTGATCAGTGCCCTTTTACGATATATCGAATCTGGATAAGGCCAAGATAGAAGTAAAGCAGTGTTAGGCAATACCCACCCACGGATCAAAAAGAAAAGGCTTATCAACCCGCTTCGAGAAAGCATGCGCGAAAGTTTGGTTTGTTCAACATTCTTCAGGTATTCTGGATCAGTATAATTTATGACTCGCTCACAGATATACCAGACATATGTGACCACCAGATAGGCAATCCCGATGATTGCCCAGTTCGAATTTTGGGGTGCAATAATTTGGGATTGATCGGTTTGGATCCATGTGACTATGCCCCAAATGGCTGCAAAGTGAAAAAATTGATCCAAATAGAAAAGCAATACCATACGCTTTGGCCACAGGTCTGTCAGATATATTTTCAACCGATCCTGACCCATATGGACGAGCGTAAGCAGCAATAAGTACGGCCAGAGCAAATTCCTTGACGGGCCCACCAGGAGCAACATCAACACGAAATGAATGCTCACATGCAAAAAAAGAACTCGAAAATTCCATTTGCAGCGCGCCATCCAATTATTTTGAAGAGGAAAATCCCCTAAGAGATGTGCCAGCAGTAATGTCCAGATCATGGCATTCAGCTGGCATCCATCAGGCGCTGGTGGGTCTGACGCATGCAGATATCCATGACCACATCCAGGCCGGCGTCCTTGGCAATTTCAGCTGCATCGGGGTTGACAATGCCTTCTTGCATCCAGACAACTTTGGCCTCGATCTGAATAGCCTGTTGGACGATTTCAGGAACAAAGTCGCTGTGCCGAAATACCAGGACAACATCCACTTCATCTTCTAATGAGAGTAGGTCTGGGAAGGCTCTTTCTCCTAAAACCTGCTCGTACTTGGGATTGACCGGATAAATACGATAACCCTGCTTCTGCAGATAGGCTGGTACTGTATGCCCTGGAGCATTATCATTCTCACTGATCCCCACAACAGCAATCTTCTCCGTCGCCTGTAAGATCTCTTTGAGATGCTCATCGCTGGATTGATATGAAGGGGTTAATTCAGCAATCCCGCTTCCCACGTCTTCAAAATTGACTGGCAGCCTCACAGAAAAACAAGTCTTTCCTGATCTGGAGAATACTTTGATTTCGCCATTGTGTTTCTGAATGATGTTATAGCTGATATTAAGACCCAAACCGGTGCCTTTGCCCATAGGTTTGGTCGTAAAGAATGGACTGAAGAGTTGTTCTTGCACATCTTCAGGGATTCCTGGCCCTGAGTCTTCAATTTCGACTAAGACCCAGTCGCCTTTTTGTTTGGTAACAATTTTTATTTTGCCCACCCCATCCATGGCATCGACAGCATTATCAATGATATTCGTCCAAACCTGGTTAAGTTCGCTGCCATAACCTTGTATCTTGGGGATGTTCTTATCATAATGTCGCTCAAGAGAAATGCCCGACTTTAGCTTACTCCGCAGCATTACCAGGGTGTTATCCAAGCCTTCATGGAGATCGATAGTCTGCACCGGGGCTTGATCCAGATAAACATAGGATTTCAACGATTTGACAATCTCACCAATTCGAGAAGTTCCCTGATGGATTTCTTCCAATAAACTGTAAATGTTATACAAAGTACCCAGCCATTGCACAACCACAATTAAGGCTTCACCTGGAAAATCGTTCTCTAGGTCATCAAGATCATCAGCTTCATATCCCAGGCTGACCAAATGGGGTGCATATTCCCAACCATCTTCTACTTCCTTATCATCCAGCCAATCTTCAAGTTCAGCTTCGCGGTCGCTGCGACCCAGGCTGTCCAAGTCGGTGGGTTGTGAGGCCTGCTTTTGAGCAAATTCTTGCAACTCAGCAGCTCTTTCCCACTGTTCCGCAGTAAATCCTAGGGAATAGAATTTTCGGTAAGCCTGTTGGAATAATTCGATTGAAGTTTGCAGGTGCTCTGCACCTCGTCGTGCGGCCGATGCTGGATTATTCAATTCATGGGCAATTCCCGCGGTGAGGGTGCCCAACTGCGCCATTTTCTCACTCTGTCGCAATACAATCTCAGTGCTGCGCAATCGGTTGGTGATCGTCGATAGCATCACCCGCGCTGCAGAGGGGCTTGTATCCAACAAGTTTTCCAAGTTTTCATGGCTGATAGCGAGTACATCGCATTCGGTTTTGGCAATTCCGCTGGCAAAGCGCGGCGTTTGATCCAATAAGGACATTTCGCCAATGACTTCCCCTGCACGTCTGGATGCAAGAAGTACAGTTCGACCCCCTGACTCCTTTAGTATGTCCACCTCGCCAGCCATTATTACGTAAGCTTTGTCACCAATCTCTCCTTCAATGAAGAGGGTTTCATCCGGAAGAATTCGTTCCTCAACTGCCATCTCACAGAGACGGTCTAGATCTTCATCGGGCAAATCAGCAAACAAGGGAACTTTTTTCAAAAAATCAAACATTATGCCCCTACGGCGTGTGGGTGACTTCATCCACGTAGCACCAAATCCAATCTTCCCCCGGCTGGAAAGAAACGATCAAGGAGTGATTGGTCTCATGAAAATGCTTGGTGGCATGTGTATTCTTCGATGCATCACAACAACCAACATGACCACAGATCACGCATAGGCGCAAATTAACCCAGGTATCACCCATCGCCAGGCATTTGCCACATCCTTCCGACGAAGGAATGTGATCTTTGATTTCAGAAAGATGGCTACAACCCTGAGGGTCAAGTTCCCCATCGGCAACTAATTGCTTAATTTTGGCTGAAATTTGGACTTTCCCTGAGGTATCTGGCTTCATTTTTAACCCTTTCCTAATCAAATTAGTACTTAAGTAATGCAATGTTTTCTTACAATTCGGACAATATTTGGTATAATACTCCAGTTGCCCACCTTTGTCCAGGAAAACTCAGGATGGACCACAATATCTAACAGAATTTCTATACCGGTTTGGCAACTTAAATGTTTCAACGAGCCCTTGTAAATTATTTTTCTGTCAACTGTATGTCAATCCCACTTGGGGGTTATCTAAATGGATTATGGAGTATTCAATATGAGTACCTGCACAAATTGCCAGTTTTCTAATCCCCAGGGAGCAAAGTTTTGTTCTAATTGCGGTTCTCAGGTCAAACAAGGCTGTACGAATTGCGGAGCAGAATTAATCCCAAACGCAAAGTTTTGTTCCAATTGCGGCCAGCCAGCGCAAGTAGCTGCAGCGACCCAAACGGAGTCAGCTCAACCTGCTAAAGGTGCAGCACCTCCAGCTGCGGCACCCCAGGGCCCAGAGCCAGCTCAAACTTCTCCCGCACCGACATCATCAAATTTGGGGAAATATGTCCCCGCGGCATTATTGTCAAAGCTAGAAGCCGCCCGAGATGGCGAAGGCGCTCAGGACTCACTTGGCGAACGGCGTATTGTGACCATGGTGTTTTGTGATATTCAAGGTTCAACTGCCGCCGCAGGTAAACTAGACCCAGAAGAGTGGCACGAAATCGTAAATGGTGCATTCGAGCACATGATCGCTCCCGTTTACAAATACGAGGGCATCATTGCTCGTTTGATGGGGGATGGAATCTTGGCCTTCTTTGGCGCACCCATCGCCCATGAAGATGATCCGCAGCGGGCAGTGCTTGCCAGCCTGGAAATCCTTGAAGGGATCGAGATCTACCGAGAGAAAATTCTCAAAGAATGGAATATGGAAGTTAATGTACGAGTGGGCATCAACACTGGATTAGTGGTCGTTGGTGGGGTTGGCTCGGACCTGCGCATGGAATACACTGCCTTGGGAGATGCGATTAACCTGGCAGCCCGCATGGAGCAAACTGCTGAACCTGGCACTATCCAGATCTCGGCAGACACGCACCGTTTAGTGGCACCCATTTTCTCCTTCGAAGATTTAGGCGGCGTTCAAGTAAAAGGTAAAGAAGAACCGGTCCAAACCTACCGTGTATTAGGAATTAAAACGGCACCCGGGCAAATCCGCGGAATCGAGGGTTTAGACGCACCATTGATTGGACGAGATTCTGAAATGCACACTTTGCGAGGCATTGTCATCGAACTGCGTGAAGGACGCGGTCAGATTGTATCGGTGATGGGGGAAGCCGGTTTGGGTAAATCACGCTTGGTATCAGAATTGTACAAGTCACCCACCCCGGTTGCAGGAAAGAAGGCAGAGCTGGTTTGGATGGAAGGGCGCTCACTTTCGTACGAAACCACGACACCTTACGCTCCTTTCGTTGATTTATTCAAGCAGCACTTTGATTTAGAAACTCTCAACACGGATTCCGATCGATATCAGGCCATCAAGAGTCGCCTGACTCATGTCGCACCTGACTCTGCAGAGGAAATCGCACCTTATTTCGCCAGCATGTTGGAGATCGAAATTACTGGTGAAGACGCCGAACGCGTCCGCTACTTGGCTCCACCCCAATTGCGTCAAGGAGTTTATAACGCCGTTCTCACTTATGTGGAGACGTTAGCTTCGCAAAGTCCGTTGGTTTTGGTGCTCGACGATGTCCACTGGATTGACCCCACATCCCTGGATTTGATGGAGCAGTTGTTGCCTCTGACCGAGCGCGTGCCATTTCTGCTAATGGCTTTGTTCCGTCCCAGGAGACAAGAACCTTCCTGGCAATTCCATGAGAATGCTGCACGAGATTATGCTCACCGCTATCAATCGGTGATACTGCAACCGTTAAGCAAAGATAATTCGCGCGAATTGGTTGCCAACCTGCTCGAGGTGGATGATTTACCCAAAAAAGTGCGCACCATGATCATGGAAAAGGCCGAGGGGAATCCCTTTTATGTCGAAGAGGTGATCCGCTCGCTGCTTGATTCTGGCTTAGTTATTCGCAAAGATGGACATTGGCAAACTACAGAAGATATCGAGAATATTTCCGTACCCGATACACTTAGCGCGGTGATCACTACTCGTTTGGACCAGCTCGATGAGGATTCTCGTCAAGTGGCACAAACTGCCTCTGTGATTGGTCGTCAATTTCCTTTCAACGTCCTTGAAACGGTTCATTATTCTAAAGTCCCCCTCGACCGCACACTAACTGACCTACAACGTAGAGAATTAATTCGAGAAAAAAGCCGCATGCCTGAGCGCGTGTATATGTTCAAGCACACGCTCACCCAAGAGACAGTCTATGCATCGCTACTCTTGAAGAAACGCCGCGAATTGCATAAGACTGTTGCTGAATGTCTCGAAGCTAACGATCCCGAGAGGGTCAATGAAATTGGCAGGCATTTCATGGAAGCGCGCCAATTTGCCCGAGCGCTACCCTACCTAGTCCAGGCCGGTAATCGCGCAGCGAAGGCGTATTCTACTAAGGAGGCTATTGAGCTTTATACCCAGACCATCGACCTGCTGGAAAAAGTCGATTTGGATATCGAATTGGCTCGCAGTGCCTATGAAGGATTAGGTGGCGCATTGGAGTTTGCCTACGATTTCCCCAACGCAGCTGAAACATACCGCCAGATGATCGCTTTTGGAGAAAAGCATGCTGATATTCCCATGCAAGTATCTGGCAAAAACAAATTAGCCAAAGCAGTTGGTTTTGGGATGGCGCAATTACCAGAAGCACTTCAATTGCTTGAAGAAGCAGAAATGCTTGCCTCGCAAGTCAATGACCTACCCGGGTTGGCTGAAGGCGGCATGATCCAATGTGCATTCTGCACCGCTCGCGCAGACTTCGATGGCGCGGTGAATTTCTTGGGCCAGGCGGTCAAAATTGGGCGCCAACTGGAAGCCATCGAACCCCGTCTCTACGGGCTAACCCACATTGCTAACACATACACGTTCATGGGACTGTTCGAAGATGCCTGGGAAACCGTGGAAGATGCATTAGCATTAGCCACTGAAACTGGTAATCGCCAATACATCTCTGAACTACTCACATTTTCAATCCCTTTTTATCACATTCGAAATGGAGATATCGAATTAGCTCGAAATAAGGCTCAGGAAGGCACCGATATTGCCCGGCAAATCGGTTCAATCTCTTCGGGTGTCAGCGGCAACTTTGTTTTGGGATTCATAGCAAAACTTCAGGGTGAATATGAGAAAGCCATGCATCATTTCCAGCAAGCCCTGGATATCAATGGCGGCAGCATACCTTATCAAGAAGCGATGATCCTAGGCTTGATGGGTTCAACGGTCTTAGACTTAGGGCCTGGACTTAAGGAAAAAGTATTGCAATATCACGATAAAGCGGAGGCTTTGCTTGAAAACCCGATAGGGGGGATCATGGGTGCTGCCGTTTGGGCAGAACTTGGATTTTGTGCAATGGCCACCAATGATCTGGAAAAAGGAAAAATCATGTTTGAATTGGGCATGACAACACCCACAGCCATGATGCATTTATCACGCCCGCAATTACTCATAGGAAGCGCGTCTATCAATATGATGGAAGGGGATATCGATTCTGCGCAAGAACTACTCGAAGAGGCTCAAACGTATATCGATGAACGAAAAATGAAACATGTCGCCCCATTTATTCACCTGGCGATGGGAAAAGTAATGCATGCAAAAGGTGAAATCGAGGTTGCTATTGAGCAGTTTACACAAGCTGAGGAAACTGCTCAAGCATTAGGTTACCGACCAACCATATGGCAGGCACAGGCCAGTGCTGCCGATGCATTACAAATGTCAGGTCAGAATGACAATGCAAGCGAAAAGCGAACTCATGCTATAGAAATGGTCAATGAAATTGAGAGCTTTTTCGAAGACCAGGAACTACGTGATGTGTTCATTACTAACGCCATGAACGCGGTAATTACCGATCAGGCCGTCACAGCCAATTCCGCAGATTAAACAAATAGGAGATACTTGATGATAGAAAATCCCGAAACCCAAGCAATGATTGAAGAAACGTGGCACACATTCCTTACTACCGGTGGATATAAAACAGAGCAGCGCAAACGCCGTTTCTTTAGAAGACTTCCCGGTCACCAGCGCTGCAAAGCTTGCTATGCACCATTCCAAGGAGTGGGCAGTAACGTAGTTCGAGTTCTCTACAATAAGCGCCCCTCGGTTCTAAGTCCGTTTTTATGCAATACTTGTGAGGATTTTGCTCGGACATATCCAGGTGGTACAGAGATAGAGCTCTCTTTACTTTTTGCGGATGTGCGTGGATCGACGACTATAGCTGAATCCATGAGCCCGATGGATTTTCACAAACTTATCAACCGTTTTTATTCAACAGCTACGCAAGTGATGGCAAATTCAGATGCGTTGATCGACAAGATCATTGGTGATCAAGTTGCTGGCATGTATGTTCCAGGATTTGCTGGAGAGCATCACGCCTGTCGAGCGATAGAAGCTGCACAAGAGATTTTAGAGGTTACCGGTCATAACAACCCAGATGGCCCATGGATCTCTTTAGGCGTGGGCGTACACACAGGAACGGCTTTCGTGGGATCATTGGGCTCTGAGAGTGGCACATCAGACATTACCGTATTAGGCGATACAGCGAATACTGCTGCCCGTCTCTCCACCAACGCCGGAATTGGGGAGATATTAGTGAGCCAATCTGCATATCGACATGCAGGATACAATGGCCAAAAGATTGTGGAACAGCGCCAACTTGAATTGAAAGGCAAAAGCAAGAAAATACTGGTAAACGTTGTTACAAGCTAAGTAATTAGCATGAATATCAGAACTATTTTTGCTTTTGACCCCTACGACACCGAAGAAATTCGGTTAGAAAAGTTTGCCACATTTTTAGTAGCCGGTTCTTGCTCACTAGCAGGCATCGTTTGGTCGGCGATGTACTATCTATTTTTTGGTTTGGGCCTGACCACAGCATTACCCCTCGCATTTACCATTCTGGTTGGTAGCTCACTAATTGTCTCTCATATTAGCAAGAACCATAGGTACGCAATATACACACAAATCATTTGCATTATTTACATCACCGCCTTTATTCAATGGAATATCGGCGGGGTATTTGATTCTGGATTTGTGTTGGCATGGGCCTTTTTGGGTCCGATTTGCGCCCTGATGTTCTTTCCCGTAAAAAAATCCATCATCTGGTTTGTGTTATATCTCATAAACCTGGTGATCACGGTTGCCTTCAATGATTTCTTTACCAGCCATAGTCAGGCAGTGACCGAAAGTGTCCGCTTGATTTTCTTCATCACGAATCTTAGTGTAGCCTCGCTAGTCGTTTTTATTTTCGCTGGCTATTATGTGGCTGCAGCAAAACGCGAGCGAGAAAAAGCCAACAAATTACTCCTAAACGTCTTGCCAAAAGAAATTGCACCGATCCTCCAGGAAAATGGGGAGACTATTGCAGATTCGTATGAATCGGCCAGCGTTTTATTCGCTGATATGATTGGCTCAACACCCCTCTTCACCAGCATGGAACCGTCTAAGGCAGTCGACTGGCTTAATGAAGTATTCTCCGTGTTTGACCGTCTTGTGGAAAAATTTGGGCTCGAGAAGATCCGTACCATCGGGGATAACTATATGGTGGCGTCGGGAGTGCCAACCCCTCGCAAAGATCACGCACAGGTGATGGCTCAGCTTGCCCTTGAGATGGTCGATGGACTCAAATCTATTCCAGCAAGAAATGGAAATAAGATGGAATTTCGTCTGGGGATCAATTCTGGGCCAATGGTCGCTGGGGTTATTGGGAAAACAAAGTTTCACTACGATGTATGGGGGGATGTTGTAAATACAGCAGCGCGCATGGAATCCCATGGAGAGGCTGGGAAGATTCAGATTGGCCCGGGAACTTATGATCTCATCAAAGGAGAGTTTATTTGTACCCCACGGGGCGTAATCGATGTCAAAGGCAAAGGGTCCATGCAAACCTGGTTTTTGGAGGGAAGTCAATCAAGTTAGTCTGTACACTCCAGCTCTTGGTTCGGGCCTGACCACAGCATTTACCCCTGTCATTTACCATTTAACGGGAAAGCTCTCCCAAATGAGCGATGGACAGTGTATTTTTCGTTTATCGACTGATCACCCATAATTTTTCGCCGCTCATGATAGATGCCAACTGCTTTGGGAATTCTTGGGAATTTATGGGCTTGCTGATAAAACCATCGAATCCTTTTTCCTTCGCCTTTGGGATTTCCGTCTCGGGATCGAGCGATGTAACTGCCACAATAGGGATACTACATATTTTTGGCTCAGAGCGGATCAGGTCAAATATATCGTAGCCATTTATGCCTCTACGCAACATAATATCGAGCACAATTATATCGATTGGTAGAGATTCAACGATATGCTTTACAATGCCGTACCCAAGCACATCTTTATAAATGATTGCTCCATGACTGCGCAAGCTCGTGGAGTATATGGCAATATTCATAGCATTATCTTCTACCAAAAAAATGCGTTTTCCTTTTAACCCATCGATCATACCGACCTCCATTTTGCAGGATCTTCTAAGCCGTCCATTATCATTAAGTCAGACAACATGCCAGACCGTTTCACCATTCAGAATTTGATTAATCAAACTAGGGAATGTGGTAACCCTTAATGGTTTACCTATTCCGCCGTCAAAACCGCAATCTCGCAGTTTTTCAATTTCTTCATTCGTCACACTAGCGGTTACAGCAATGATCTTGGTGTGATTTAATTGCGGATTTTTTCGCAACATCTCTAACATTTCAAAACCGTCGTGCGGTTGGACATTGATATCCAATAAAGCGACATCTGGGGGTGGAGACAGCGCCGTAACCCGCTCCATGAAATCAGCACTGTCCTCGAAAATTGTCAGAAACTGCGCATCCATAGCTTTTTCCATTAACAACTGCATCACTAAGCGGCTTTTATCATTATCATCCACATATAAGAAATTGGTGTGTTTGGCAATGTTAATTTCCATAATGGCCTCCATATTCCTATGATTTTTCTGCAATTGGCAGCGTGAAATAAAAGGCTGCGCCCTGGTCGGGCTGGCTCTCGACCCACAACTCCCCGCCATGGGCTTGCGCCAGACTGAGCGATATGGATAACCCAAGCCCGGTACCTTGCTCCATCTTGATGCCGTCCGCAGTCTGCACGAATGGTTCGAAGATTACAGACTGGGATTCTAAATCGATCCCTGGTCCGGTATCTATGACAGCAAACATCACGTGGTCTCCCTGGTGCTTGGCGCTCACGGTTACAGAACCTTCTTCCGTGAATTTGATGGCATTCGAAAGCAAATTGAGCAGCACCTGGCGGATACGGCGCTTATCACCTGCAAGGATCGGCAGATTGTTGTCAATATCCCGGATCATCTGCACCGGCTTCTGGTTGATCATGGGTACTACCATTTCGATTGCGGCTTCTAATTCTCGATACAGGTCCACATCCTGTTCAACAAACAATGTCAGCCGGCCAGCCTGAATCTTGCTGATGTCGAGCACGTCGTTGATCACATGCAAAAGATGGGTTGAGCTATTAACAGAATGATCAAGCAACTCTTTTTGCTCTTCCGTGATTGATCCTACCATGCCCAGTGAAACCATCTCTACAAAATTGATGATTGCATTCAATGGTGTGCGTAACTCATGACTCATGCTCGAGAGGAACTGACTCTTCATTTTATCCAAGGTGCGTAATTCCTCCGTCATAAACAACTGTTCCTCGAACAATCGGGCATTCTGGATCGCCACGCCGATTTGTTTTGCCAGAGTAGCCAAAATTTGCCGGGTTGCATCGTTAAACACATTGGATTCGGTCGATTGGACCCCCAAAACTCCCAAGAGTTCGCCCTTCACAATCATGGGAATAACGGCTTCTGAGGATGTATCTGGCAGGTAAGGGTTATAGAAATGGGCACTTGATTGACTCACATCCTGGATCACTACGGGTTGTTGCTCACGTCCTGCTTGGGCTATCAGACTGGGGGTTGCATCGATATGAAAGGCTGTGCTCTCAGTTTTCATTTTCTGCCCTGCTGCGCCAGTCCCCGCTTCAAAAACTAACATGTGGGCTTCAGGTTCATACAAAAAAACCGACACAAAATAAAATCCAAAGCTCTCTTTGGTCAGGTCTACAACAGTTTGAAGGAGTTCATTTAGATCCAGAACGGAGGAAGCTGCCGTGCTAACGTCGGCAACGGTTTTTAATTCAGTAGCACGAGTTTGGGCGGCCTGGAATGATTGCGAATTTTGCATTGCTAATGCAACCTGATTAGCGATCGATTGGATCAGGTCTGCATCCGTTTGTGTCAAACCTCCGACCTTGTCATCTTGGACATCCAATACGCCTAACACTTCATCGCCGATTGAAATGGGAACGGCTAGTTCGGATTTGGTATCAGGAAGCGCGGGGTTGGACAGCCAACCGCTCGTCTCCGACACATTGGGGATAAAAATAATCTGGTTGGTTTCAGCAGCCTGACCTACTAATCCGCTACCTTTCTCTATTTTGTGCCCCTTCTCCAGCAATTTCTGCCCGGCCTCGCTTGTCCCGCCTACCATAATCAAGTACTTTCCACTACCATCATATGTGTAGATTTGGGCGTGGTAATATCCGAAGGCATTTCGCACCTGATCGACTACCTCACGAACCAGTTCTTGCGGATCCAATATGGTGGAGATGCGGCGACTAACATCCGTGGAAGTCTCCAGGGCACGCGTACGGTCTGCGACGCGCTGTTCCAGAGTAATTTGGAGCTTTCGCAGATCATGATTGGCTTCAATCTGAAGTCTCTCGTTTTCTTGGGCGCGAAAGAGGTTAGTATTAAACACGCGGATAAGAAATATGAGAACAAACGCGTTTCCCAAGATATGGGCGATAATACTTGCTGGAATTATCGGTGACAAAGAAGTAACGCCAGATTGAATCTCCAAATAGCCATTTATTTGAGCATAGTAAATCCCAATAACAGAAGCAATTGTAATTAACGTATATAACCAAACGCCGCGCGATCCCGATGTCACGCTGACAATTGATAATATTGAAATGAAGAATAAGGAATTGACGCTTTCTATTCCCGTATAGTACAAAATTATATATGCCACTAATAGCATGCCAAATGGCATAAGATATTCTCCAACCGCAAGGTAACCGCGTCTGGAAAATATAAAACTAATCAGACCTGTTAATCCAATTAGAACTTCAGCAACAATCGCATATATTCCTAGAGTCACCGTGTCGGCGAAAAATAAAATTTCAAAGATTAATATTAGAGCAAAGAGGACGGCTACACTGAGATAAGTCACTTCAAGAATGTTTTTTCTGGCTATTCGCTCGTCATCAGTTTGCTTGCTCAAAATGTTTCTCATGAGAGATCCCTTCAATGGCTTACTTGAAATAGTCATAAAAAAATGATGCGCTCTGACTGGGTTGGCACTCGACCCACTTTTTGATCTATTGGTCTTTTTAAAAATCAGTTATTCTTGCTAACCTCGATCGACGTTTTCATTTTATGAAATCAGATCGCCCCTGTCTACTCCCTAAGTAGATAGGTAGAGTTCAAAAAACCTGTCTGATCAGACAGGTTTTTGGGCACATTTACTTATCAGTTTTGATAGTTGCACTTTTTTACACCAAATTATTTTTTGCTGCCAAGACAAGAGCTTGCGAACGAGTTCGTACCCCCAATTTACGGCAAATATTATTCATGTGGAATTTGATAGTTGAAGGGCTGATGACCAATTTTTCGGCCATTTCAGGCATATTCAAACCTTCTGCCATCAACACCAGCACTTCGAGTTCACGATCTGTCAAATGATAATCGACCAGAGGTTGGGACGGAGACATCAGTTGATCAATGACATTACTCGAAAACACCATGTTACCATGAACCGTGGTGCGAATGGTTTCCACCAGATCATTGGATATAGTGCTTTTTGTAAGGTATCCAACCGCACCGTTCCGCAGCATGGCATAAACACTCTCATGATCTTGGAAACTGGAAAACACCAGTACCTTAACCGCAGGGTAGCGCTCATGCAGTAGTTTTGTAGCCTGGATTCCATCCATCACAGGCATGATAACGTCCATCAACACCACATCGGGGTTAAATTGTTCACAAAGATCAAGCGCTTCCCCTCCATTTGCTCCATGCCCAACTAACTGCATATCTGACACTGGCTCCAGAAGCACTTCAACGATCTTATGGATTTTGATGTGGTCATCGATGAGAACGACTCGGATATTTTCGGTTTCAGGCACGTTTCATTTCTCACATCTACTTCAAACTGCATAAAAAGAATAAAAACAGTGTAACTGAACAGAACATCCCTGTCAACGAACGGACACGAACGGTCACGAATTTTCGGGACATTCAATGGCTGCTACCATATCATGCCAGTGCTCCAATCTGTTTTTTTACCCTCAAAATGAGCGAACGTCGAGTAATTATTTGGTAAACTACAAACCGTAAAATGCTTTTTTGGAAAAACATTTGCAAATTCAACAGATACGTAACGCAACAATGCGATTAACTTATTCAGATATGGTGCTTCTCACAGACCCATATCTGGCTGAAAAACACACCCTGCCATCTTATACTGGGCGATCCCCTAACCCAATGGTGGCGCTGCCCTTTCCTTCACGGGAAGTCATCGCTGGGATAGATTCAGTCGTCATCTCTCACCTGCACTCCGATCATTTTGACCCAGCCGCGGCGCAGCAACTCCCCTCAGACCTGACAATTTTCTGTCAACCCTGGGATGATGCCGCACTTATAGAGAAAAGATTTCGGAATGTGAACCCCATAGAAGCAAACCTCACCTGGCAGGGTATAAAAATCACTAATCACTATCAATGAATGAAGATCATATTATCAAGTAAAATCTTGACGGACAAGCGATGGGTCTCTAGGATTCGCCGTGGTAAGGGGCCACATTTGGGGGTAGGGGGCGTGC